>MDTE01156941.1_pt1 | contig 20035 bp, 5 predicted proteins | sample 811231 | NCBI WGS metagenome assembly MDTE01 (sample SAMN05326651, study PRJNA326480) | marine metagenome | isolation source: seawater | place: Indian Ocean: Red Sea | collected 2010 | reverse complement strand
TGAAATATCCAAAATTATGAGGAAAGTGGTCCACGAGGTATTCGTAGGCAGAGAAAGCAACGCAATGGCCACTTTTATAGATAGATAGGTGACGACTAGGTAGTCACAAGCCGATTAGAAAAGATGGGGGCGGATCAGAGTACTCCGAGCGTTGGTGGAGAGACGATCATCCCGATCCCTAGTTCTCTCAAGACCCTGTATCCCTTTCTACACGACGCACAGATGCACTTCTCTATAGCGATGAAGCTGCAGGACCATGTGAATACGACAACACAGACGCGGTCACTGAAGCAACTGGGTATTCTGCATGTAGATTACGCGCTCAAGCTGCTGAGCGTCATGAAGCTGAATCTGAGCAACACCGACTTAACGTGTTTGGAGAAGTTTCGGGAGCTTCGTGACCAGACAGCAGCTGAGATACAAGAGAAGAAGTCTACACCGCATGACAACAAGTCACCGAAACTGGATACAAACCAGTTGTTGCTGGTCGAGGCGGATGCGGTCTTGGCCATAGCGGAGGAGCAGCTCCAACATGGGTTTAGAATCAATGCTATGCTGAATTTTCACGTGGCTTCCATGTTCTATAGATTATTAGACGTGTCACCTCCGACAACGCACGATCAAGTCGTGCAAAGGTTGTTGTTTTCCTCCTTTCGTACGATGCAGCAATCTACCATCACGCAAAACTTTATTCGTGAGCACTTTTCGGGGAGCAACTGTTCCAATACGTATGAGATACACGGTGGAGAGAAGTTAGGGAAGGGTAGCTATGGGTCGGTGTATCTATCTACACATCGTAGAAGTGGAGACCAACGCGCTATCAAAGTGATGAATGTGGACAATGTCACGTCGTACTATCTGCGCAAGCTGCATACGGAGATCAGCGTCCTGAAAAGCTTAGACCATCCCAACATCTGCAAGCTGCACGAGGTCTTCTTTGGGCGCCACTCTGTCTACCTCGTGATGGACCATTGCTGTGGAGGTGAGTTGTTTGAGCTCCTCAACAATGGGAAGAACCAAGGCTTCGTTTTTCGAGAGGATAGAGCCGCAAATCTGATGCTAGACATGCTCCGTGCCGTGCACTACTTACACAGCATCGGCATTGTGCACAGGGATCTGAAACTAGAAAACTTCATGTTTGAAGAGGAAAAGAGTACCTCCAGCCTGATTCTGATCGACTTTGGTCTCAGCAGGCGCTTCGAGGCGGGAGAGAAATTGACACAACGGGTGGGATCGTGCTACTACACGGCCCCAGAGATCCTCAAGGGAGAGTACGACTATATGTGTGATACGTGGTCGCTAGGTGTGCTGTGTTATATGATTTTGTCGGGCAGTCCGCCCTTTTTTGGCAAGACTGTCGAAGACGTGTACTCAGCCACCCTGCATCAGGAGCCGGCTTTCCCAGACAACAAGTTCAAGCACATTAGCGCCGCGGGGATAGATTTTATCCGCCGGCTGCTAGTGAAGAACCCTGCTGAGCGCATGAGTACTGGGGAAGCAATTAACCACCAGTTCATCCGCCAGGCCTTGCCTTTGGCGTCCCAAGCCCAGATAGAGCCACAGCAAAATATAATGATCATGACCAGCAAGGAGCAGGAGGAAATTCTCAGCAGCATCATGATCTACCTCAGAGCCCCCTTGCTAGTGAAGCTCACTCTGGTGATGATCTCACACATGATCGCCCCTGAACATGTGCAGCGCCTCAAGCACGAGTTCCTGCGCATAGACCGCCAGAGCGACGGCGTCATCAGCCTACAGCTGTTTTATACGGCATTCATGAACAGCCCCAGCGTGCTGTGTGGTGATGTTGACCTCTACTCGGCCTTTGATGCAATGAGGCTTGTGTCAGTAGGCAGTTACGGCCAAGGTGATGGTCTGCGATATCACGAGTACCTCACCGGGGCCATATGTGGGCGGGTGGAATTGCCAGACGTGTACATGGAGGAGGCCTTCCTCATGCTTGATGTCAACTCCAGTGGCTTCATTTCTGCAGAGAGTGTACGTAAGGTTCTCGGAGATGACTTTGCGCGCACAGACTTTGTGGCTATCTTCGAGGGGCACCCGCAGATTAGCCTGCAGGAGTTCATCGGCGCGTGGCGGGCCTTCTGGGGAGAGGAGACCTCGAGAGACCAGGGACACTCCGACATGTCTGGAGTCAACGTGGTAGTCTCCTCTGGGGATGCTTCCATTGCATCATCCCTCGGCAAGGAGGGAGCCCTTGACTCCGAGATGGACGCTGAGGAGGACAACACCGATATGGCGATCGAAGACTGAGCCTCCGCCAGTACTACCTACCAAGAACATAACGAGGATCATTCGTTAGAAGTGGCCGCTATGCGGGGAATGGAGGACTTGCTTGTTACTCCCCGTTGGTATGGCCTCTTTATGTTACTCAACCAATAGCAATTATAGAAAAGATTAGCAGGGGGAGGGATAGATTTATCATAGATACCACTAGTTTCTTGGACATTTTTGAACAAAACTGGAAATTTACAGCAATTCTTATATCGTAGTTTGTTTAGTTGATCTCGTCAGTGGCAGCCATTTCCTCGTTAATTTCACTTCTTGTGGCATCAGGGGTAGCTCCTAAGCCCAAGCTCTCCACCTCGGATTTTCCCTCATTGGCAGCCTCGCCGCCATCTGCGGGTGCGCTCTCCTTCTCGAAGTAGTCTTTTGTGATCTGACGGCCCTTCTGGTCGTTCACTTGGCCTCTTAGACGGTCCAGCATCTTCGAGCTTGTGCCGATGGCAGAGCTCGAAGGTACATCAGGCACGCCGTCGCCACCACGCCCCGACGCAGAGGTGGTACCGACCTTTGTCTTGTCCTGACCGTTGGGGAACATTTTAACAGCATTGGATGCGAGCTGGCCCACTGTGATGGCAGCCTTGTATTGCACTTGCTCGTCGGAGCTGCGAGTACGGCCCAGGCGCAGCAAGGCCTGAATGCCACCCTCCTCCGCAATGCGGAGATGGTTCTCGAAGTTGTCGGCAAGCTTGAGCAGAGCCAGACCAGCATAGTGACGCGGCTCTGCGTCGCTAGCAAGCATGGATACCAACGGTCTGACGGCACCTAGGTTCACCAGACGTACCTGGAAGTCCTTGTTGCTGGCCAGGTGAGCAAGAGAGAAGGCAGCGTATTCCTGGCACTCAATGTCTTCCATTTGCGCAAGCGCAATAACCGCCTCGATGGCGTGCTCTTTGTCGAGATCGCCATGGAACTCGTTGACTTCGGACAGGCTGGCAAAGAGATAGCCGCACGCTCTCTTGACCTCGATGTTCCCCACTTCTTGGCACTTGACAGCAGCGCTAACAACGCCGATCTCCACCAATCGTCCTTTAACGTCGGAGTTCTCCGATAGAGAGCCAAGAGCATAGATGGCTGTACTCGAGAGTTCAGCGTCATCTGTGCGGTCAGCTAACTCAATGATTCCCTCTAGACCGTGCTCGGTCATCACGCTGGACTTGGTGATCTGCTCGAGACCAAGGGTAATACAGTTGATCGCGATACAGGCCGCAAGCTGCACGTCCCTCTGCGGAAACTTGACGAGGTCCACTAAGGGGCGCATGCAGCCTTCCTCCACCACTCTCGTCTTGTTCTCACCGTGACCTCCAAGTGTAAGGCCAGCGAGTGCCAAGGCAGAGAAGCGTTGGATCTCTGTGTCGGGGAAGCGGCATAGGAAGATGAGAGGGCGGATAGCACCCTCCTCGGCAATGCGGACCTTGCTGTCTCCTGCGCAAAGATTGCACAAAGTCAGAGCTGAGTAGCGCTGGCAGCCAATGTCAAGAGACTTGGCGAGCATCAATACCGCTGTGAGAGATTGCACACGAATCATCTCCAAGCGGATGGCCTCGGTCTGGGACAAAGTGCTGAAGGCGCGTGCAGCATCGCGTTGTACACGAGCATCGTCAGATTTGGCTAATTCGCCTAACACAGGCAAAATACCGTCCCTCACGAGGTCTGATTGCAATTCCAGTGTGTCGGCCAGGTTTGCCAGTGCGAACGCGGAATCCCTCTTGGTGGACAGGTCGTCCTGCATGCCCAGGCTGAGTAGGGCCTTGACGCACCCCGTCTGCACCATCAAGGGTTTGTTTGACTCGTGGAGAGAGAAGGAAGCCAGAGCAATGCCAGCAGTACGACGGTACTCTAACAGAGGACTAGTAGCCATAGCAGCGAAGGGCTCCACACGACCATCCTGCATAATCAAAATGCGCACGTCGGGATCGGCGGCCATGAAGCGAAGGCCCATGGCGGCGTAGCGCTGTGTGATGTCGTTCTGGCCTTCGGTGAGCTTTACCATGGCCATCAAGCCACCCTGTTTATAGATGGGCATGTGGCAGTCCTCGTTAGAGGCCAGGTTGGCCAGACACCTCGACGTGTCTTGCTGTACCTCGTCGTTATCACTGAAGGCGAGGGTGGACAAGCCGATCACAATGCCCTCTTCCACCATTATCGTCTGGTTTTCGAGCAGCTCACTTAGGTTGGCGAACAAGCCTGCCACCTGCAAGTAGATGTCCTCGTGTGTATTCGTGATAGCACGCAAAGCAGGGCGTACAGCACGTGATTGGACGATGGGCTGCTTCAATGAGTCCAGTGTGGACAGGTGACGCAGACCAGCCAGGGCCAAGGCCTGCAGCTGCTCCTCTGGCTGTCTCACCAACTTGACAAGTGCCTCAATGCCTTCGTCGTCAGCACACTTCAGCTTATTCTCAGGATTGGCGCACAAGTCACGCACAGCGGAGGCAGCCTGTCTTTGAGTGTTGAGATTAGGTAGCTCCATGAGGCGGAACAAGGCCTTGAAAGCGCCACTGTACACCATGGGAGGGTGTGACTTAAGATTGGGTGTGAGCTTGCGGAAGCACAATGCAGCGTGGTAGCAGCACTCGTCGTCTACAGACTCTGATAAATGAATGAGGCCAGGAATGCCATGATCGATGATAGTGGCCTGATGGCGGAAGGACGACAACAGGTTGGCAATACCTCTCGTGGCCTCCCTCTGGATGTCCAGAGAGTCATGACCTTCCAAAGCGACCAAACACTTTCCTCCCTCTGCACGCGCAATGTACTCGTGGGTATCGACATCCTCAGCCAGGTTGGCCAAGGCACCTACAGCTTGGCGAGCTACCTCCAAGTCATAATGCGAGCAAAGCTTCACAATGGCCTTGATGCACTTATACGCCACCTCCACTCGGTGCGGCTCCGACAGAGAGATGGCACAGATGGCTGCTGCTGTCTCCAGAAGGATCTCCTTCTCCTCATTGAGGCCGGAAGAGGCCAGTGAGTCGAGCAGACCAGCTTGCACCAGACGAGGCCAATTCGTGTCCACGTTGGCAAGACGACGCAAGGCAGCTGTACCTAGCAGCACAGTGTTGAGATTCTCGGATCTACTGAGCATGATGAGGCAAGGCACAGCTCCCTCCTCGCCTAGCAGCTCCAGGTAGTCAGGGTTGCTGCACATGTTCGCCAGCGCGAAGGCTGCATACTCACGGCAGTCACTGTCTTTGCTTCCGAAAGCCTTCATCAACACCTTGATAGTGCCCTTGTGCACCATAGTGGAGTGATTCACCTCACAAGCACTTAAATTGTTGAGAGCAAGCAATGCTTGGCGCTGGCTCTCCAAATCGTTCAAGTCTTCGGCCATCTGCAGGATCATGGGCAGGGCACCATGCACCACCAACTGCTCCTGCGTTACAGGGCTATTGGCCATGTTGGTCATAGCAATGCACGCATAGCGGCGGCAATCCAAATCCTCATCCTTACCAAGAGCCACAGCAGTCTGCAAGCCTCCACTTCTCGTGGCAGCAGCGCGAGTCTCTACATTCGCGGCCAAGTTCGCCAGGGTCATGATGGAGTAGCGCTTGCATTCAAGGTCATTAGCACCGCTCAAGTTAGCCAGAGATGTGATGATATCAGCTCTGATCATAGGAACATGATTCACAGCTGTTCCTGAGAGATTATAGAGAGCTAAAGCGGCCGATCTCTGCGTCTCCAGTGACTTGCTAAATGACATCATAGTGAGCGGGTGGAGACCGCCAAGAGACACAATTGGGGCTCTGTTACGCCTGTTTGCTGCCAAGTTAGCAAGCACCATACCAGCATATCGAGCAGCTTCTGTATCTTGCACAGTGGCGAGCTTGATGAGCAGAGGCAGTGCGCCCTGCATCACAATAGTCTCCTGGTTGTTGCCTTCGTTACTGAGATTTACCAGCGTCATGGCAGAGTAGCGGGCACACACCTCCTCCTCGTCTCCGAGAAGCTTGATCAGAGCAGGAAACACACCCAACTTGGCCATCAGGTGTTGATTGCGCTCATCCACCGAGATGTTGGTCAGAGCCATGGCTGCGAACTTGCGCACAAGGGCTGAAGTGGAGTAACACAACTTGCTCAATGGAGGCACTGCGCCGGAGTCCAGAGATTGTCGCTGCAGTTCCTGGTGCGCAGAGAGCCTATACATACATCTACAGGCAAATCTCTGGCACGACTCGAAACTGGACTCGAGTGCCAGGGAGATGGCGACCAGTCCGCCCAACTTGGCTATCATCAATTGATTCTTGATCATCACGCTGATGTTGCCTAAGGCCACCAAAGCGTCACGCTTCGTGGCCTCCTCCTCGGATGCAGTCAACTTCAAGATAGCCTTGACATCTGCTGCACCGAACACGCCCACGTGATTCTCCGCGTTGGACGATAGGAGTGCATAGGTGCGGGAAGCATCGGCCTGCACCTCTACGTGCGGGAAGGCAGAAAGATGGATCAGACGGGGCAATACACCGTCTTTCACCAGGATGATCTGGTTTTCCCCATTCTCAGCGATATTTCCAATAATAGCAGCGGTCTGGCGCACTAAGTCACTGTCCTGCAGCTCATCCTCGATGGCAACGAACATGGGTCCGAGGGCTCCCTCTTGGATAATGGGCCGCTTGACACGCGTATTGATGGACATGTGTCGAATAGTACCCATGCCCAGGATGCGTAGGTGCAGATCTGGGTCTCTGGTGAGCTCGATAGCGCGGGTAAGACATCCCTCCTCCGCCATGATTGACTTATAGTTAATGTTACTGGCCAAGTCCCTCATGGCAGCGCTAGCCTGGCGACGAGTCTCCAACTCCGTAGTTTGCGTCAGAATCAGCAAGGGGGCAATACCACCCTTGCCGATGATGAACTCGTGGTTTGTGAGCACAGGTGAAAGCTTGCGGAAGATGAGAGCGCAGTTGTATAGCGTCTCCTTGTCTAAGCTGCGACACAGGCGGAACAGCGACACGAGGCCGCCGTCATCCAAAAAGAGCCTATGGAAGGCACTCGAGGACACAAGGTTGCTCACACAGCGTGCAGCCTCACGATGAATCGCCAAATGCTTGGAACGCATGATAAACACCATGTGGTGCATGGCATGAGCGTGGGTAGCAAGGCGCTTGTGCGTTCTCTTGGCCTCGGCGCAGTTAGCGAGCGCACCACAAGCCTGCCTGCCAATCTCTACATCCTCATGACCGCAGAGTGCAGTCAAGGGGACAATGACATTCGAAGCCACGATAGGCATACGAATTGAGTCCGTGAGTGATAAGAGGCAGCACAGCGCCGCCACCTCGCGGAGAGTCTCGTAATCCTTGACCTTGGCCACAGGAGCCACGGGGTCGAGGCAGTTAGCCTGCAGCATCAACACTCTATTCTCCACGCGCATAGCCAAATGACGAAGCACAGCCGTAGCCTGTGCCACACCATCGGGCTCATCGAGCATAGTGAGCATGTTGATGAGGCGTGGAATGGAACCACTCTCGCCGATGTACTGAATGTTCTCCTCGACGATGGCTAGCTTGTTCAAGCAGAAGGCGGCATTGAAGCGCGTTTCCGGGTCAGGCGAGTCCATGCACTGATTCAGGGCAGCAATGCATCGCTCTTGCATCAGTGGACCGTGTGATAGCGGAGAAATGGCCAAATTTCCGAGTGCGAGCACAGCATATCGACGTGCCTCCTTGTCGTATTTGTGCTCCATGATGAACTCCCAGTCATTCTTAGCACGCGGGGAGTCCGGCTCTGTGTCACCACGCATCTCTGTGATGTGCCCAACACTGTCTAGAGTATACCAGATGCGCTCTGCTCCCTCTGCGAGATCGATCAAGGGCTCGTAGGTCTTGGCGGCTACAATGTCCCTATGATTCTCCTGCAGAGTGGACAAGTTCATCAAGCCCAAGGCAGAGAAGCGAGCCGATACGGCATCCTTCTTGGCGCAACCAAGTGCCATACCACCGATGGCACCACCACCAATCAAGGGGGGGTGGTTGTCGTGGACTGCAGCTAAGTTAGTCAGTACACGCGTGACTTCGCGCCCAAGGGAGATGTCCTCGTTGCTGATGTGGTCCAACACCACCACGTGGATCTGGAACCTGCGCAAAAACGGGTGGCACTCCTGCCTCTCGGACAGGTTGGCCAAGCAGCCCATGGCTTGACGGAGGCATCTAACATCGCTGACCTTTAGAAGCTCAATGACGCTGATAAGCAACTGGTCGTCGTTGGACATCTCCAGCTTGTTGTCATCGTTGATACTCAAGGCTGCCAGCACTGCTGCGGTCTCCACTTTCACTTCCATGTCGATGGAGCGGGTACCCAAAGTCAGTGCTTCACTTACATTGGCCTTGAAGACACCGCGACGATTCTCTGCTTGTGCAGAGATGCCACGGAGCGTGGCCATGGCAGCCAGCTGATCGGAGCGGTCGTCAGAACAAGCCATGGAGATCAGTGAGGGAAGGCCTCCCTCATTGACAATGTCTGTTCGACGGCGAGGATCAGCTGCGAGGTTACATAAAGCGTAGGCAATGCAACGCTGCGTCTCCAAATCAGCTGCATTAGCGACAGTGACAAGGGGAGCGAGAGCTCCTCCCTCAACTACTTGGTCTTGTAGAGGCACGGAAGACACGATGTTTCCGATGGTCACGGCACCAAACAGTCTATAGGTCGAATCAGCTGAGCACAGAAAAGCCACCAGGTTCTTGACATTAACAGCATCCAAGAACGACAAGGGATTGTCTCCGATACAGCCGCACAGTGACAGGTTGCATAGGGTGGCCAGAGTCTCCATTTGCACTTCTACATCGTTGCTCTTGGCCAGAATCAGCAGAGGATCCAGTGCATTGGAGTCCACAATATCGAGTCTGATGTCCACATCCGTACTTAGACCTCTCAGGGCAGACACGGCACGCAGCTGTGCATTCTTGTCGTCCACTGACAGAAGAGCCACCAGTTTGGGCAGGCACCCCTCCTTGAGAATCAATTGGTGATTGATGGGGTTCGACGCAAAGTTAGCGATAGTAAAAGCGCAAGTGTTTCTAATTTCAATGTCCTGGTGATCTAGGAGCGTAGAGATCAAAGGAATCGTCTCTGTGTCCACCATCACCGCATGGTTGGCCTTAGTGCAACTCAGGTTAGTAAGGGCGAAGCAGGAGTATCTCTGCGACTCCAAATCTCCATTCTCAAACCTTGCAAGGGAAAGTAAGGGAGGGAGAGCACCTTCTTGCATGATCTTCTTCTGGTTGACCTGGTTGGAGGCCAGATTACCAATGCCCATGACAGCATAGCGCTGGCACAAGAAGTCGGGGGACGACAAGGTGGTGGTTAGTGACATCAACGCGCCCGTGGCCACAATAGCGGGCGCATAGGAGAATTCGGCCGAAATATTTGCCAGAGCTCTTGACGCCTCTCTCTGGATGTCAATAGACTTGGATCGCAGCACGAACTTGAGGTGCTGGATCACGCCGGTGTCCACCATGATTCCTTGGTTCTCCGGGCTCTCACCGAGATTGGCCACCACACCAGAGGCCTGATGACAAATTTCCACATCAGGAGAGTGCATGAGGTCACAAAGCACGTCCAGGCCACCCTCACGCACGATAGCAACCTTGCTCTGCTCAGATAAGGAGAGATTTCTCAAGGCGGCGGCCACCTCTCTCTTTAACTCCACATCCTCGCCATTGCACAGCTCCAAAAGAGGGCCAATGCCCTGCACATCAATCATTTGGTTTCTGCACCTGGCACTCTCGCACAGGTGGCGCAGAGCCAGAGCTGCTTGTAAATTTGTGTCTTTATCCGTCTCCTTCAAGAGGCCGACCAGAGTTCGCACTAAACCCAGTCTCTCGCAAGCGCTGTGATTTGCAGCGTTGGCGGAGATGTTGTTGAGACTAAAGGCAATGGCACGCTTGGTCAAAGTATCAGGGCTCTTGGTTACAGGCAGCAAGGCTGCAACAGCACCTACGTCAAAGAGCTCTTGGTGAGACTCCCGACTGACAGCCAGGTTGCCAATGCCGAGCACGCCGAAGCGCTGCACCACCTCGTTGGGGTCCTCTAGGAACGTCATGATGCGCGTAGCAGCATGAGCACGCACGAGGGCAGTGTGGGAGTCGCGCTTGGAGGCGAAGAGAGCAAACGCTCTGGACACCTCCTTCCTGACTTCGGCGTCCTCACTCTCAGCCAGACGCATCAAGGGCTTCAACACGCCCTCCTCAATCATCCTGTCCTGGGTGCGGCCTTCGACCATCTCGGCAATGTTGGCCAGTGCAGCAGAAGCATGTGTCTCTCTCTGTACATCACCCGACATGGCTAGAGATACAAGCGCAGGGACAGAGCCACCACGAGCCATAACGACCTTGTTCTCCTCAGCCAAGGCACAATTACACATGGCTGCAGCAGCCTCACGCTGTACCTCGATAGAGTTACTCTTGGCACTCATGATCAGAGGCTCCAATGCACCTTCACGCACAATCTGCGTTCTTAGGACAGAGTGTGTGGCTAGACCGCGCAAGGCTGCCACAGCCTGGAACTGCACGTTGGCACTGACATCCGTGGAAGGAAAGGCGTAGGTGATAATGGTTCGCAGGGATCCCGACTTGACCACAGCTTCTAAGTTATCAAGATTGCAGCACAGGTTCGCAATGCAGAAGATGGCATGCTGACGGCACTTGATGTCTCGGTGCTTGGAGAATTGTGCCAGCACCGGCAGTGATTCCCTCATGAGCATCTCGTGGTTCTCGAGGTTGACTGACAGGTTGGATAGAGTGAGGAGGCAGTAGCGCACACACTCAGCATCAGAGCGGGCCTTGGGGTCTAAGGCTAGCGTCGTTTCACTCATTAAAGGGTCAAAAAGGCCTCCATTGAGCATGTACCCCTGGTTCCTGATATTCGAAGCGAGGTTGCATATGGCCATGGCACCCATGCGCTGGGTGAGGTAGTCGGCACTGCGTATCATGGGAATCAGATAAGGCAAGGCGCCTTCTCTCAAGATAACGTCACCGAACTCGATGTTGGCAGCCAGGTTGCCCAAGCATCTGGCACTCTCGCGCTTCACTTCCTCGCTGGGACACCACAACGCCGACACGAGGTTGGGAATGGCGCTAGCATCAGCGATTCTGTCCATGTTTTCGGCCATTTCAGCGACATTAGCGAGCGTACAACAGGCCAGCTTGGCAACAGTGCTAGAGCTGTCTCGTACAGCGCGCACCACAGGATCGAGACCACCATTACGGCAGATAGCGATCTTGTTCGCATCAGCAAATGACAAAGAGCACAGAGCAGGCAGGACCTCCTTTTGAATTTCGGCCTCGTCTGTGCGAGCCAAATACAGCACGGGGTCCAGTCCACCCTCTTCTGTTACCTTCTGTCGCACTTCGGAATTTTGCGCGATGCGCACGACGGCATAGGCAGCGTATTGACGCACCTCGGCATCATTGGCGGTGGACAAGGAGATGAGCATGGCGAGCATGCCCTCTTCGATGAATGTCTTGTGGTTCTCCGTACTACTAGCTAAATTAGCAATGGCCAACACAGCAAATCGCTGAATCTCCAGCTCCACGTCCTCAGAACGAGCTAGCGAACATAGAGGCTCAAGCACACCGCATTCCATCAACAGGGTCCTAAATCTGGTTTGTACGCACAGATTGCATATACCCATAGAACCCACACGCTGACAAGCCGTATCTTGTGACAATAAGTAAGAGATCAAGAGGTTGTGGCCACCAGCCTCGATAATTGAGTGCGCAAACTGGCTTTCCGAAGCGCACAGGTTGGCCAGCAGACGGCCGGCCTCACGCTGGACTTCGATGTACTTACTACGCATGACAGCAATACAGGGCCGAATCACACCATCATCTGCGAGCTGGTCTTGGTTGATCTTCAGCTCGGCCAAGTTGGCCATGGTAGCACATGACTGAGAGGCCACGAGCATGTCCCCGCTCTGTGACAGTGAAATCAAGGCCGGCACAGCGCCTGCCTTGACGATCTCGTACTTGTTCTCATCTGAGAGAGAGAGGTTACTGATAGCAGCCACCACCTCTCTCAAAATTTCCACATCATCACTGGCAAGAAGGTGGCTCAGGGGAGTAAGGGCTCCTTCTTGCACCATCTTCATCTTGTTAGAGGTTGTTACAGCCAGGCCGCGCAAGGCAGCAGCTGCCTGCTGGTGCACATCTGGATCAGGAGATCCACAGATAGTAATAATAGCCTGCAAACCACCTTGCTCCACGATGATATGGTGATTGGCAGGAGAGCATGACAAGTTCGCTAGAGCGCAGCCGACGTAGTATTGTGACATGAGATCTGGCGAATTACATAGCGAGAAGAAGGCCTGTAAGCCACCATCTTCGATGATAGTCATGTGGTTAGCCGTGGTAGAAGTGAGGTTAGCCAAAGCCAGCACTGCATATCTTCTGGCCTCTACCAAGTTGTCAGGGTTCACGCCTAAAGCGATCAAAGGGCTTACAGCACCGCACTGGATGATCTTCACCTGCGCAGCCACAGTGGTGGCCAGGTTGGCCAGAGCCAAAGCCGAGTAACGCTGACAATTAAGTTCATCAGAGTTGAGGCTTTCCACAAGAGAAACCAGACAGCCTTCCTTAATAAGCACTTGATGCATGTCCGGGTTCACGCTCAGGTTTGCAATGCACCTACACGCCTCACCTCGACTGTTTGGGTCTTCGTTCGCACTCAAGGCCACCAAGGGAGGCACACCCCTCTCCTCCAACAATCTCGAGTGCAGTTCCAGTGTCTCCATCAAGTTTGCACACGCGCACACAGAGTGTCTCTCAATAATCAGATCCCCCGACAACATCAACCCAATAATGGTACAGGTGGCGCGATCGGCTACCTCGATTTTGTTTTCTTCTACCGAGGAGAGGCAATTGATGGCTGCAGCGACTTCACGTAGAACAGTGTTGTCCTCAGACCTACTCATCAACACCAGAGGGTCCATGATGCCCTCACGCACGGCCACCACGCGATACTCGGGACTGATACACAAACTGCGCAGACCCGCCAACGCCTGCTTTTGGGCATTGATATCCTCGCAACAAGCCAGACTCACGAGGCACACTACTCCTCCCTCTTCTACAATCTTCTCTCGATGATTGGCATTAGCTGCTATATTCGACAGAGCAAAGGCACTATAACGGCCCCCCTCTATATCTTCACTTTTTAGTAAGATAATCAACGCTTCGATACCACCTGATTTGAAGATCTCCATATGGTTCTCTGGCTCAGCAGCAATATTACCTAGACACATGGCACAGTACTGCCGCCCCACTATATCGTTATCCTTGTCTTTGATGTAATCTATCAAAATAGGCACTGTGCCCTCGGTGGCAATTCTCACTCGGTTGAAAGGAGCAGAAGCAGCATTAGCTAGGGCTAGCGCAGAGAAACGTTGGGCGTCTGCATCACTAGACTTTGTCAACAGCATAAGCAATGACTTGACGCCACCTTTTTGCACCATGCGCTCCAGCAGCTCCTCATGAGTACTGAGATCTGCAAGACCGAAGGCTACTTCCTTCTGCTCAGGCGGGCGACGCACACGACGCCCCTTAGCAATGAGACTCTCAAGAACTTTCGCCATGTTGGACCACTAATCAACTATCCACGCGTTGTGTTAGTCACCACAGCCACGCTGATTCCCTTCGCAAGGTGCAAAAGACGTTCCTCGAGAAAGACAGCAGATTGTGGGTCGAGTTGTTAATCACACGACCGATTGATTAGCTGAGCTGAGAGTGAGCTTCACTTAAGATACACACACTAACACTCAAAGCGCTGGAGAATACCTTCTATGTCTCCAATCAAAGATTTAGAATCCGTCTCGAAAGCGGATCACAAAGACAAAAAAGCCGAAAGCCAGAGGGACAAAGGTGCTCAGAACACACACCATGGTAGACAGCAAGGCCAACTGGCAGGATGAGACTTCCAAGATCCTGAATCGCATCTACAACAGGAAAGACTCGGAGATGTTCCGCGATCCTGTGCCTTGGGAGGCGCTTGGGCTCGTGGACTATCTAAGCGTGGTGAAGACGCCTATGGACCTGGGCACGGTGAAGGAAAAGCTGAGCAGTGGCAAGTATATGAACGAGGACGAGTGTGTGGCCGACATCCGCCTGATCTGGCACAACGCGATGCTTTACAACGCGCCTGGGGCGGCCGTGTATGTCAAGGCGAAGAGCCTCAGTGAGGCCTTTGAATCGCAGTGGGCTCTATTCCGCAAGCACGACGCGCAGAGGCCCGCCACGCAACAGGAGATGACTAGCTTGGCAGAGAAGTGCTACAAGATTGACCCTGAGGAGCTCGGAAAGTTGCTTGAGTTGCTTGAGAGGAGCTGCCCTTCCTGCTTGGTGAAGAAGAAGGACACCAACGAGGTCGAGGTCAATGTTGACCTCATCTCAGGCAAAGTCTTCAGAGATGCAGAAAAGTTTATCAACGACCGTCTTACTGGCCCAGTTCGTTGAGGGCCCAGTTGGTTGAGCGGGGCTCATAGCGTGTTGAATTCGAAAGTAATCTTAATCTTATCTTTGTGACGTCGTTTGTATTAGGCTTGTTTAGTCAGTAACTGAGTAATAGTAGCATTTTGGACAATTGGATACACAGATCAAAAGTCGTCCCATTCTCCGGCCTCCTTTGGTGCGAGCTTCTGGCCTCGCACGCGGCCCTTCTTCTTGGGACTCGCTACCGATGTAATCACTGCAGGGCCCGTGGGCAGGCCAATATCTGCGAAGGGGTCAGCGGAGGCCTGTTGCGGGGGCGCATAAGATGTGGCGGTGGGTGCCCCGTATCCGCCGCCCCCAACTCCTTGCGACAGAGACATGCCCCTGCGAGCGCCACCGCCACTACTGAAGCCATCTCTCATCAGGCTGCCCATATCGTCACTGCCCCTGCTGGCTCCTCCCAAGGTGCCTGCACGCCCTCCCCCGATTGGCTTCTGGGCTGGCGAGTCGTCGAAATCCAGGTCGTCGTCCTCGCCCCAACCGTTGTTAGCGACAGAAGGCAGCGACATGCCCTTCACGCCACCGCCTCCCATCTCATCCTGGGCGAGCTTCATGCTCAGCAGATCCATGCCCGCGTCAATGGCACTAGCATCTATGGAGTTATTCCTACTGCCATTACCGCTCTCTTGCGGAAACCCGCCACCTCCACCACTACTACCGCTGCCTCCGCTCCCGTACCCGCCCGTACTGCCGAGACTGCCGTTGCTCGTGTTGCGATTGTGGCCATTGTTACTAGAGCTACTGCTACCATACCCCCCTCCTGCTGCCCCCATTCCGTGGCCATTAGGGTTAGGCACAGCAGGAGGCATCGTACCCCCTAGGGCATGGTTTCTCTCCTTTTCTGCCACCCCCAGGCGCTCCCTCTCCGCCTCCTTCACAGCCGCCTCCCTCTTCATCTCTAGATGTAGCTCCTGTAGTCCACCCATGCTGTCTGTCAACACACTCATGGCTAGCTCTCGCACCGCTGCGCTCGGGTCCACCACCAGGCTACATACCTGGGGCAGAAGCTTGGTCGCCAGGAACTTCTTGTCGATCAGGTCCATGCACGATAGCATGCTCTTCAAGCCAGCGATACGGCAGTGGACAAAGGGATCCTTCATAGCCTTGCCAAAGCCAGGATAGATAGCCCTGTGCCGCACCTCCTCCGTCACTCTGCTGGACAGCTTGCCCAGAAAGATGGTAGCATTGGTCCTCAACGAGGCCTCCTGGTCGTTCTGCAGCGTGCTAATGCTTCGCAACAACTTGTCGCGAATCTGCGTCTCCTCAAGCTTGTCCAGCACAAACACCAAGCTTTTCAGCGTTTCTTCTCTTAGCTTTGCATTACTGTCTGCAAATCCGGCCAGCATTGGGTCGAACATATGCTTGGATACTACGGCGTCAGGGGTGAGGTTGATAAGGTTTCTGAGCGTCACCAACAGACAGGTCCTAATTGCGCGGTCACTAAAGCCCCATAAGGCCACAAAGCCCTCCACAAATCTCTTTTCAAAGCACGCAGCGTCGATCTTGCCCAATTCCGCAAAATTAGACAGTAAAGTGGTAGCGTCGGTAATGAGCCTGCGACACATCTCACGAGCTTCACGCACACTAAAGTCCTTGATAGCTACCTTGTAGATGTGCTCTAGCGCAGGGGCGATCTTAGCCGACACAAGGAAACCCGAGAGCGAGTTTGGATCAGAGCCGTTCAACATGTCCAAGACCTCGCATAACTCGATGTTTGTCTTCGTATTCATCTCCGCCACCTTGTCCATCAATACGATGTGGTCGAACTGGAAGATGTCACTCTTCAAGACCTGTCTTGCTTTGGGCCTTCTCTCGATTTCACCTCGCAACATGGCTTTCAGGTACTTCGTATATTGCGGGGGCGTGTCCACCAGCTTGTTGAAGATCTTCTGCATGCACACAGCCGCTGAATAAATGTCAATAGCCCCCTTGGCACGTTGGATCGTGAGATCATCGAATCGATCACGTTCTGGTGGCAAGTAGTCTCTGTCCAAGTACTGATTGTGCGCTCGGAGGAAACTCTCGTCTTCAAAATTGCCTGCCTTGCAAGACAGCTCCATGGACCCCAGCTTCCAATCACCATTGGGACAGACATAAATCGCCTCTAAGCACACATAAGAGTGTGTCATGGTGCCCTGGTTATGCAAAAAATCCAATGCTGTCAGCAAGCATCGGAAGCCCCAGTTGATCTCTTGGAAAATATCATTGGGAGCGACCTTGGTATCGAGTCGACTTTGTAACCACGTCTCCAAAGGAACAGCCGACTCTGTCACCAGAATCAAGTCCTCTTCCGCATCTACACTGTCTATAAATGACAAGATATACGGGTGCTTCAATGACCTCAACTTCGACAGGGACCGCTCCGCAATGGCCAAATCACGGCCATTTGCCGCGCTCTTCTTGAACTTGAATTTGAAGATTGAAACCGGCTCTTTCTCCTCCGTCTTCTTGTGGCCAGCCGACAAGTCAAACAGATGGCTCCGAAACTCCACCTTCTCGCCCTCCTCGTACGGTAGGCCCGAGACACTGTTGCCCATCACGCCGGTGCCTCTTTGTGATAGATTAAGAGAGGTTGAGGGTCACTTTGACTGAATTGAAATACCCCAGGGTCTCACAATTAGTGTCTGTAAGAATAATTCTTCCTCGATACACCCAAAGAGCCCACACAGGACCGCCTGTAGCGCCTTTTATGCGAAGGATGCCTTTTCTTGAACATTATCTCTATTTTCTGGTATGATAGTGCCACATACAGTGTTAGCTGGGGTGGCCCTGGTGAGCCTGCTACAGACGAGTCTCGCTCTGATCCCAGTAAGCTCCATAACGACTCGCGGATCAGTCAGAACGACGCCATTGCATTCTTCTGTAGCTTCTGAAGCAGAAGTGAAAGAGATCTACGATGAGACTGTCCAGAACACATACGGTCGCTATAAAATGACAATTTCACACGGTAAAGGCTGCTCACTATTTGATTTGGACGGGAAGGAGTACTTGGATTGCACGGCAGGCATCGCGACTTGTTGCCTGGGTCACTCGCACCCTGCCTTGAAGAAGGCTGTGAACGACCAGATGGAGAAGGTGCACCATGTGAGTAACCTGTACTTTATTCCTTCACAAGCTGAGCTTGCCAAGTGGCTCGTAAGCAGTACATGTGGGGACAAGGCCTTCTTCTGCAACAGTGGTGCCGAGGCCAATGAGGGGGCTATCAAGTTGGCGCGCAAGTATGCACACAACAATATCCCTGGGTGCACTTACCCGATTATCATCACTGCCAAGCAGTCCTTCCATGGCAGGACGCTAACTGCTATCACAGCAACGGGCCAGCCCAAATACCACAAGGACTTTGGGCCCTTGACTCCCGGGTTCGAGTACGTCGAGTATAACAACGTTGACGAGTTGAGGGAGAAAATGGCAGAGATCAAGCTAATGGGCGACGGCAAAAAGCTCGCTGCTATCATGATGGAACCCTTGCAAGGAGAAGGTGGCATCATGAAGGGCACACAGGAGTTCTTCAAGGAAATTAAGGATATTTGCGCCGAGACGGGTGCTCTGTACATCTCTGACGAGGTGCAGGCTGGTATGGGGCGCACAGGCAAGATGTGGGGATACATGCACCTGGGCGTGGAACCAGATGTCATCACTACTGCCAAGGCTCTAGGGGGTGGCGTGCCCATTGGAGGCATGGTATGCAAGGACGCCTGCAATGTCTTCGGGCCTGGAGATCACGCCACCACATATGGGGGCAACCCTCTCGCATGTGCGGCGGGACTAGCCGTAGCCAACGAGTTCCAAAACAACGATCTTCTAGGGAATGTGCAAGCACGCAGTGCCCAGCTCATCGCCCACTTGGAGAAGATCAAGGCCAAGTACCCTACCGTCATCGAGGAGATCCGCGGCATGGGCCTCATCGTCGGTGCCAAGATCTTCGACGACTTTTCTTCCAGTGCGCAGGACGTCACACTGGATCTCATCGACCACGGCCTGCTGGTCGTGCCTGCTGGACCCAAGGTGGTCCGCTTCGTGCCGCCACTCATCATCTCCGAGGCCGAGATCGACCTCGTGGCCAAGAAGTTCGAAGAAGCCATCGCAAAGATCGCTGCCAAGTAGATATCGATTTTCAGATTTTGACTGTGTGTTACCGAAATTATGACATAATACTGCTGGGCACTATAAGTAGAATTTGTGGCTGTGAAAGCAGACCGAAAATGTCTTACAACACTTGAATAGGGGATCTCCCGAGAAAAATTTCTCTTGGACTATAGAATCTCTCCGGAGGCTTGTGCAGTCGTGGGCGTAGACTCCAGCGATCACACTTAGCACCATGTCGGCAGAGACGAAGGATATCCAGCGCAAAAGAGCACTGAAGCTCGAGGATCTCAAGAGAAAGCTCGCTTGGGAGGTGGCAGCCGATCTGTGCCCTGTGCAGGACTTGGGTGATGAGGCAGGGGACAATAAGGTGAGAGAAGAGACCATGGTGGATGAGTTGAGCATGCTGATGGGGCGCATTCTTGAGGCTCGGTCCGAGTATAAGAAAGCAGAGGAGGTCTTTGCGACCAATCTGCCTGCGCTGTCTCAGCAGCTGTTCATTTGCAAGCAATGCGGCAACAGGAACAACAACAACACGTTTCTGGATCCTCGTACTGGCGATACGGTGTGCCGAGGCATCAACAATGACGACAATTGCGGGATGATCTTGCAGGACCATCAGATCAACCGAGGGGCAGCCAAGCGCAATTTTGAGGATGTGGAAGATAAGAACCACCACGGCCCACCTAGTGATGCACTGATGCCTGATAGCGTCAACATGCGCACTACTTTTATCACTAGTGCGGCAGGAAGGCCTGGCAAGGACGCACATGCTACGAAATTGTCGCAGATTTCACGTATTGCCGAGATGGATTTGTCGAACATTGGCAACGAGGGCAGGGCCAGCACTCGTACAGGGTACAAGACGCAGCAGAAACTGGAAGCTTTCAATATAATGGCTGATCTTGCCATCAAATTGGGCATCCATGACGCTGTGATCGAGGCTGCAAAAGAGGAATTCGCAAAATTTCGTGAGGTGAAGGAGCGCGTGGAGAAATTTAAGGGGATCGTGTGTGCGTGCATTCTACTGGCATACGACGAGGTGGGACATGAGGCCGACTCTCAGATCTACTACAACGCTATTCGGGGCAGGAACGGCCTCACCAACACGGGAGAGTCGTCTTATCAAGCTACGCGGTCAGAGACGGACATCGCCTTGACCTGCATCGATG
>MDTE01048418.1_pt1 | contig 20038 bp, 20 predicted proteins | sample 811231 | NCBI WGS metagenome assembly MDTE01 (sample SAMN05326651, study PRJNA326480) | marine metagenome | isolation source: seawater | place: Indian Ocean: Red Sea | collected 2010 | reverse complement strand
GGTCGGCCCGGAGAAGCCGCTGAGATTTTACAATGAGCTGGAATTTTATGCCGCGCACGAGCTGAGCCTGTTCTGGAGTTACCGGAAATTAAACCCCACCTCCGATAGCCGTATCAATCCCACCGGTCGCAATCTGGTCTTTCTATATCGCTACATGATGCCCACCGTGACGGACTCTCTGGCAGATCTATCGCTGACTGTTCCCGATGGACTGCCCCGGGATCAATTCGGTCCGGCCAAGCGGCGACTCAGGGTCAACGAGTATATCGGAGCGTATCAGGAACGCATTGGCCTGCCTTTCAAAAACACCCTTTCCTTTGAAATCCTGGGGGCCTATCGCAACCTGCGGGTCAAGAATTATACCGGCGACGGCGGTTTGTTTGAAGGCGCGTTCTATTGGCCTCTGCGCTACACTCTGGGCGGCCCCAATTTTCTTAGCGGATATCCCTATTTTACCAGGCGGGGGTCCAAAGTGCTCTATGGACGGCTGGGCTATACCTTCCCGCTGATCCAGCGTTTGCGCATCAGTTTCCTCAATTTCCACTTCGTCAATCTCTATGCCGAACTCTTTGCCGAAGCCGGTGCCATGGGCAATTTCGCCAAAGCCAATTTCAAGCCATTCAGTAAAAAACACATTCTCTTTGAGGATTTCACCAGCAAGGATTTTCTCTCCGACGTAGGCGCGGAGTTACGCATGCGGCTCTTTACTTTTTACCGCATTCCCATGGGTATCTTTTTCCAGGTCGCTCATCCGCTCAACCGCAATCGCGAACTGGAGCCCCGCCTGCGGGCCTGGGAGGAAAGTCAGGCGGGACTGCCTCCAGAGCAGCGTTCCGACGAGGGCAGGCCCGAAAAAATCGATAAGTTTAGATTTTACTTTGGTCTGGGGTTTTGAAAGGTAGTCTAATGGAAGAGCTAGATCTGCGCCGTTTGGCACTGCGTTTGAAAATTATGGAAATACTCCATAAGCATCTCAGGAAGAAACGTCTGCAGGATGCACCAGATTACTGGAGGCGTTTGATCCGGGTTAATTAAACGTGATAACCATGCTCAAATTGATGCGCTTCCCACGTGGGACCAATCGCAATCGCACGCTCAAACAGAAGCCACTGAATCTGGAAGAAGAGATAGATTCCACGGAGGTGGTAGAGCGCATTTTTCGCCGTTTTTGGTGTGAGCGGATGGTGCTTGCAGGGGGCCGCGATGCCCCATTTCAAGCTGTGGGCGAGGAGGGGGATACCGCGTGCGAATAGGAACCCGAACAAAAATTCCCATCGTCGCTCTGGCCCTTGGAGGAGTGGCATGGGAGGATATTAAACTGGTTTGGCTAAGCGCAAAAAATATGCAGCCTCAAGACATGTGGCCCAGAATGCCCTTTGTCCCTTCGCCGGGCGCAGGGCGAAATTCCGCATGGGCGCTAATAGCCCGTATACTGCCATGGCTTCTCGGTGCGGTCTTGCTCTTGGGAGCCTGCGGAGAGCAGCAAGCACAGCATAGGGATACGGCGTCGGAGGCCGGGGTCGAGCCAGGCGCAGTCGGCAAAGTGGATACGGTCGGGGTCAATAATCTGGCCGAGGGGGATACGATCCACACCGAAAGCGGCCTGACTATCATCGAAAGGACGCGGTTCTTTGGTCCCGATTCGAACAACGGGGAGGTTTTTGCCTGGGAGTTTTATGCCCAGCGGCTGGGGCCGGTAAAACTGGTCATTGTGCGCTTTGACCAGGGGCGCGAACATTTCGAATTGGTGGGCGAGAGCGAGACGGTAATTCCCAAAAAGATTGGCATCAATCACTTTGTTCTGCGCGAGCCCATTCCGGTTGGTTTCAGGTATCTGTACGGGATTATTCAGCCGGAAGAGCCCGTAATTCCCTTTAAAAAAATCTTTAACTGGAAGACCTTTATTACCTCCAGGCCCTTTGAACGTCCGCTGATGCGACGAGATTGGTTCGCAATGTACGGGTGGCGTTATTCGGTGCGGGTGTTGTGGCGGGACGCGGGGTCTTAGCAGTTATCTCAACATGTCCTGGGCGTGTCGGCGGGCGGTGTCAGAGATGGTTTCTCCGCCCAGAAGGTGGGCAATCTCTTCGGCCCGTTCGGTTTCGTCCAAAGTGTAGACCTGGGTGATGGTGCGGCCTTGGTGCAGTCTTTTGCGCACTGAGAAGTGAAGATGTCCCCGGCTCGCAATCTGCGGCAGGTGGGTGATGACGATAGCCTGGTGCGAGGCGGACAAGTCCTGTAGCTTTTTGCCGATGGCGGCGGCAATGCGGCCCGATATACCCGCGTCGATCTCGTCGAAAACCAGCGTGGATACAGTGTCCTTTTCGGCGATTAGTTCTTTGAGTACCAGCATGATGCGGGAAATTTCTCCGCCCGAGGCTATGCGCGCCAGGGGACGCATTTGTTCGCCGGCATTGGCCGCCAGGTAAAATTCCACGGTTTCCAGGCCGCGCTCGTCCGCCTGCCATTTTGCGCCCTCGTATTCTACCAAGCCACAGGGATCTTCCACCCGGGGCAGTCTCACTTCAAAATCGGTCTGCGGCATGCCCAGGTCGCGCAGCCGTTCTCGTACTGCACGGGAAAGTGAGAGAGTAGTTAGCGCCCGGCCTCCGGACAGTTCCTGGCAAGCCTGGGTGAATTTCTGCCGACTGGTTTCCAGTTGCGCTTCGGAGCGGAGGATTTCTCCAGTCAATGCACCTGAGCGGTCTTCTTTTTGCTCCAGGTCTCTGCCCAGGTTCACGGCTTTTTCCAGACTGCCACCGTACTTCTTCTTCAGGCGGCGCAGGCTGTCCAAGCGGCTGCGAACCTGCTCGATCTCGTCGGGGTCACTTTCCAACTTTTGTTCATAATCGCGCAGACTGGCAGCCAGGTCTTCGAGGCCGTAGATCAGTTCTCCAAGGGAAGTGGCCTGTTCTGCAAGGGCTGGATCTATGGCTATAATCCGATCGAAGCGGCGGCGGGCGCGGCCCAATTGGTCGAGAATGGAGCCTTCAGCCTGGTAGAGATCTTCGTAGAGTTCGCCGGCGGCGGCGGTCAGGACTTCGACGCTTTCCAGGATTTTCAGTTTGCTTTCGAGTTGCCTTTCTTCCCGTGGGTCGGGATCAAGAGAGCGAATTTCTTCCAGCTGAAAGCGCCGTAATTCCTCTTCCTGACGCAGGGTATTGTGCTCCTGGCGCAGCCGTTGCAGGGATCGTTCAGCTTCTTTGTAGCAGCGGTAGCTTTGCTCGACTTTCCGGGCCTGGGGCAAGAGGCCGCCAAAGCCGTCGAGGTAGGCGGCGTGGAGCTCTACATCGAGTAGGGATTGGTGTTCGTGCTGGCCGTGCAGGTCCACCAGAATACTTCCGATTTCTTTTAACTTCTTAAGGGGCAGTGACAGACCATTGGCCAGCGCGCGCGAGCGGCCGCTGGCGTGGATCTCGCGTCGCAGCACTAGTTGCCCATCATCCAAAGAGGTGCCCAGAGTCTCCAAACGCTGGCATGTGGGGTCTTCGGTGGCGAATTCAAATAGGCCTTCAACCGTACAGCGCGCCGCACCACTGCGCACCAGATCGGCGCTGACCGGACCGCCCAGGATGGAATTTAAAGCTCCGAGGAGAATGGACTTGCCGGCTCCGGTTTCGCCGGTGATGATGTTGAGGTCGGGGCCGAACTCGATAGCTACTTCTTCAATAAGGGCAAAGTCCTTGATGTAGAGGCGGGCCAGCATGGGAGAGTCAAGAATCTTCCTCTGCGTCGCTCGCTTCTTCTTCGAGAAAGGCCAGATGCATATCGCCGTTTTCATCGGCGACTAGGAGCTGGACGCGTTTGCGGGTCTGATCCAGCCAGCGGGTGCAGGTGCGCGAGGCGGTGATACCTTGCTCGAAGACTTGAAGGGCTTCTTCCAGATTGAGATCTCCGGATTCTAGGCGGCCGACGCTATCTTCCAATTGCTCCAATGCTTCTTCAAAAGATGGTTCACTCATCGATGATCCCTTCCACTTTACAGAGAGCGCCTCCACGGCGGAAGCGCAACTCCACTCGTTCGCCAATTTTCAACTCTTCGCTACTGCGGACTAGGCGGCCATCCTCCTGGTGCTGGCAAGCTACGAAACCGCGTGCCAGACTGCTGAGCGGACTGAGTGCCTGCAGGCGCAGGACCCCGGTGCGATAGGCTTCTACCCGGGAGCGCAGGTCCCAGTCCAAAGCAATGGCCAGGGCATTGCGGCGCTCATCGACATATTGGCTGGTCTGTTCCAGGTGTTGTTGGAGCCTCTGGTAAAGGCGCGGCGGCCGCATGGTTTCCAGCCGCTGCTGGCAGTATTCCAGCCGCTGCTGCATGGAGGTCTGCAGCCGTTGTTGCAACTCGTCGACGCGCTCTAGCAGGGCTCCCTGTTCCCGGGCGACGATTTCGGCGGCGGCCGAGGGTGTCGGCGCCCGGTAGTCAGCCACGTAATCGGCAATTGTATAGTCGACTTCATGGCCCACTGCCGCAATGACCGGCCGTTCCGAAGTGTAAATGGCCCGGGCGACAATTTCCTCGTTGAAGGGCCACAGATCTTCCGGCGAGCCGCCGCCGCGGCCGACGATCAGGATATCGATGTTTCCCTGCTGGTTCAGGTTGGCAATGCCCCGGGCGATTTCCTCGGCTGCTCCGGTTCCCTGTACCCGGGCGGGACAGATGATTATCTGGACTCCGGGGGCGCGGCGCCCGAGAACCTGGATGATGTCGCGAATGGCCGCGCCGGTGGGTGAAGTGACCACGCCTACAGTGCGGGGATAAGGCGGCAGTGGGCGTTTGCGTTCCTGGGCAAAGAGCCCTTCGCTTTCGAGCTGGTTTTTAAGTTGCTCAAAGGCCAGGGCCATTGCGCCGCGGCCGGCTGGTTGCAACTGGGTTGCATAGAACTGGTAGCGTCCGCCGCGCTCGTATACCGAGACATGACCGTAGGCCATAACTTCGTTGCCCCGCTCCGGGGCAAAGGAGAGGTTGCGCGCTTGCCATTTGAACATGACGCAACTGAGCTGGCTAGAAGGATCTTTGAGGGTGAAATAACGGTGACCCGACGAGTGGTGGGTAAATTCCGACACTTCTCCAATGACCCAGCACATGGGTAGGGATTCTTCCAGCAGGCCTTTGACCCGGCTGGTTATAGCGGAGATACTATAGGGACTTTCCGGGCCGGCGCTGGTGTCATCTAGAGCCTGTGCGATGGGCATTTTTTACTCCCCCTCACCGTCTCCTTGTGTAGTCTCGAATTCCACATCGATCTGCAGACGTTCGATTTTCGAAGCCCGGCCGCTGGAGGGATCGACATCGATCAGGGCACCACACAATTTGGGGTTTTTATCGGCCGGTTTGAATTTGACGTGTACCTGGGTGAGAAAACGCTGGATGGCAATCGCTTGGCGCACGCCGATCACCGAGTCGTGCGGTCCGGTCATACCGGCATCGGTAAGATACGCCGTGCCCTTGGGCAGGATGCGCTCGTCTGCGGTCTGCACGTGGGTATGGGTGCCGATTACAGCGGTAGCCACACCATCCAAATGCCAGCCCATGGCGATTTTCTCGGCCGTGGCTTCGGCGTGAAAGTCGACAAAAACAACGGGGGTTTCTTGTTTGAGACGCTTTGCTTCGGCGCGGCCCAAGCGGAAAGGGCAGTCTATACTCGGCAGGTTGGTACGCCCCTGCAGGTTGAGCACGGCCACAGGGGTGCCATCGCGCGAAGGTGCAATGGTAGATCCTCTGCCGGCGGCTGTCGGTGGATAGTTAAAAGGGCGCAGCATGTATTCCGATTTTTCCAGATAGCCGACGAAGTCCTTGCGATCCCATACGTGGTTGCCAGACGTGATTATATCGGCCCCATAGCTGTGCATTTTGCGGGCGATATTTTCAGTCATGCCAAAACCTCCGGCAGCGTTCTCGCCGTTGACAATGCAAAAATCTACCTTTTTCTGTTGTATCAGTCTGGGGATGCATTGGGCGGCGACCCGGCGGCCCGTACGTGCATAGACGTCAGCCACGAATAGTATTCTCAAAATGCCTGTCTCTCTACGGTGGGTATGTTTTTAGCGGGCATAGTTAATGGCGCGCACTTCGCGGATTACGCAAACCTTCATTTGGCCGGGTTGCTCCAGGTCTCGTTCCAGCTTATTGGCAATTTCATCGGCTACCTGGTCGGCGTAGGCATCATCGACCAGATTGCTGTCCAGCAGGACGCGAATTTCTTTGCCATTTTGCAGAGCATAGGCCTTTTGTACGCCCGGCTGTGCCATGGCGATTTCCTCTATGCTTTTCAGACGCCGGATATAATCTTCGACTTTGTCCTTCTGCGCTCCAGGCCGCTTGAGGGAAATTTGATTAGCTGCTTCCACCAGAGTGGCAATGGGCGAGCGCGAAGGCGTGTTCTGATTGTGGGTCTCGATTACTTCGATTACTTCGGCGCTCTCGCCGCTCTTGCGGACCAGAGCTGCACTCGCGCTCGCCGGGTCGCTGCCAGCATCGTAATTGATAGCTTTGCTGATGTCGTGGAGCAGACCCGCCCGGCGGGCCAGGACCATGTCGAGGCCCAGTTCTTCTGCCATCATACCGGCCAGAACCCCCACTTCTTTGCTGTGGACCAGCAAATTCTGGCCGTAGCTAGTGCGAAATCTGAGTTGCCCCAACAATTCCAGCAGAGATTCACTCAAATCGTGTATGTCCATATCGAAGGCTGCTTTTGAACCCGACTCGCGAATCAATTCTTCAATATCGTCATGCGCTTTTTCGTAGACTTCTTCTATTCGTCCCGGATGAATACGGCCGTCCTGAATGAGCTTTTCCAAAGTGTTTTTTGCCACTTCGCGGCGCAGTGGATCAAAACCGGAGAGCATGACGATACCCGGCGTGTCATCGACGATTACCTCGACTCCGGTAATCATCTCAAAGGAGCGGATGTTGCGACCTTCGCGGCCGATGATGCGGCCCTTTGTATCATCGGAGGGAATATTTACAACCGAGACCGTGCTCTCTGTTGCCAGTTCTACGGCAAAGCGTTCAATCGCCCGGGATACAATCTCTTTGGCATAGCGATTGCCATTGGCCATGGCATCGTCTTTGAGTTCTCTCACCTTGCGAGCGGCGAACTGCCGAGCACTTTCTTCCTGCTGTTCAATCAGCATTTTCCTGGCTTCGGCCTGGCTCATGTTGGCAATTGATTCAAGCAGCAGCTGCTGCTGCTGCACCAAGGCATCCATTTCGCCTTTTGCCGCTTTGATATTTTCTTCAATCTTCTCCAGGTCTTGCTCTTTTTTGGTAAGACTATGCTCTTTGCTGTCGAGGATATCGACTTTGCGATCGAGCTGGTGTTCGCGCTCCAGTAGTTTGGCCTCTGTACTGCGTAGAGAACGTCTGGAGCTTTCTATTTCTCTTTCCAGTGGATCGCTTACCCTGCGCCATTCGTCTTTGGCTTCCAGGACGACGGTCTTTTTTAATGCCTGTGCTTCTTCATGGGCATCGGCGATAATTTTCTGGGCCGTCGCACGGGAGTTTTTGAGTCTGCCTTGGCGGATTTTGCTGCTGACCAACCAGCCAATAAGAGAGCCGGATACCAGGGCGGCAAGTGTGAGGAATAATGCGGCCATAAGCCCCATATTTATCTCCCTTGAAAACCGTATCTCAACTCGTGCCTGAGGTAGGGGAATCCAGCTCGACGCTTTGGAAGATGCGTCCCAGTGAGTCATTCAACTTAGATGTCCGCTGGTCAATATCAGATTTTGTCGCCTGGTAGCCCGCCTGTAGCTTGAATAATTCATCTACCAGGTTTAGACCGGCCAGTACGGCAGTCTGGATTTGCGACTGGGTGTTGTGCTTCTCATGCACCTCGCGCATCTTATCGTCTATGAGTTGTGCTGCTTGCTGGACGTGTTCTGCCGTTTGATCCGGGCCGAGGGAAAAAGTAAAAGTTTTTCCATAAATATCGACGGCTACGCTGTTGGACCGGGTGTCCGACATGGGAATACTCCTTGTTATTGGGCGCGTACTAAGCGATGCTTTAGATTTCTGCCTGGTCCAATTTCGCGAGGATATTTTCGAGGCGACCTTTGACCTCTTCGCGGTTTTGCGCCTCTTCCCGGCGTTCCACCTCGAGTTGCTGCAAGCGTTCGGAGGCGCTCTTGAGTTGAGCGTTCTCCCCCTCCAGATCAGTTACACGGGTTTTCAGATCCGTATTTTCCTGGCGGAGCTGGCCCAGGACATCTACGAGGTGGGTGAGCTTTTCTTCCAATCGTTCAAAGTTGCTGTCTACGGCCATGATCTGCCTATCTTTCCTTGTTAGAGTTTGAAAAAATCACTGCAAGCGCAAATCAGCGTCGAATGCCTTTTTCAGGCTGGCCAGTACTTTATCGACAATTTTATTTGCCTGTTTGTCCTGCAGAGTCTTCTCTTTAGAGCGCAGGCGCAGGGAAAATGCCAGGCTCTTGTATCCGCGGGCTACCTGATCACCCTGGTATAAATCAAAGAGCGCTACTGACTCTATGAACTCCGGGGCAGTCCGTTTTATCTGCTCAATGAGTTCTGTCGCACTTATATCCTCGCGCACGACCACGGCCAGGTCGCGATCCATGGACGGGAATCGGGCCAGTGGTTCAAAAGTTGATGGGTGCTGATCCCACTGTTCTAATAATACCTGAAAATCCAGTTCAAAAATATATACAGAACGTTCAATATCAAAGCCTGAAAGCAGGTCCGGTGCTGCTTCGCCCAGGAAACCTACTTCGCGTCCATTGATCTGCACCCGGGCACAATGCCCCCGGCGATAGGGGTCACACTCACCCTGAACGAATTGTGGATCGGCATTTTCCAGCAAGCTTTCTAGCAAGCCCTTGAGATCGAGAAAGTCGATTTCCCGTTGGTCGGATTGCCAGTTGGAGGCGGTCCGCCGCCCCGACCACAGACCGGCCAGGTGCAAAACTTCCTCTCGCTGCTGGTCTGCCGGAGCCATTGTGAAGCACTTGCCGAGCTCAAAGATTGCCACTGTGGGGGCGCGCTGGTTGAAGTTGCGCCGTGCTACATCCAGCAGACTGGGTAGCAGCGTCGAACGCAGCACTCCCTGGACCTCGGTTGGCGGATTTTTCAAGTGGATCGCCTGAGTCTCATCGCCTTTTGCCAGAGCTAGCCATTTGTGCTCGACGATGGTATTGCTCATGACTTCGTCGAGACCCAGGCCGGCCAGGCGGTAGCGCAAGCTGTGCGCCAAAGAGGCGCTCTTTGCCTCCAGGTGTCCGAGTGGGCCTTTGAGATCCTGGCTGCCTTCGATATGGTCATAGCCGTAAATGCGCCCGACTTCTTCAATGAGATCTACTTCCCGCTGCAGGTCGGGGCGAAAACTGGGGGCGATTACCTCCAGAACCTCTGCTTGCCGGTCTATCTCGCAACCCAAGAGTTCCAGTATGCGGCCGATGGCATCCCCATCTAACTGGGTGGCAAGCAGCTCGTTGATGCGGGAGATGCGGGCCCTGATGCGCTTTTTTTGCAAAGGCTGCGGGTACAAGTCCAGGGGATCGGGGGCGATTTTTCCGCCGGTCAGTTCGGCGACAAGACGGGCAACGCGGTCGATGGCCAGAGGTGGCATCTCAAAATCGGTGCCGCGTTCAAAGCGCATGGAGGCTTCGGTTTGAAGTCCCGTCAGAGCGCAGCCACGCCGGACTCTGACGGGATTGAAATAAGCGCTCTCCAGCAAGATGTCGTTAGTCGCTGCGGTGACTTCGGAATTGCTGCCGCCCATGATACCGGCCAGAGCGACGGGTTTTTGACCATCGGCGATCACCAGTATCTCATCGTTCAGTTCGCGGTGCGTCCCGTCCAGGGTCTCCAGTTTTTCGCCGTCTTGGGCACGTCTCACTACGATGCGATTTTCCGCGAGTTTGTGCAGGTCGAAGGCATGCAGTGGTTGCCCCATTTCCAGCATGACGTAGTTAGTGGCGTCGACGATATTGTTTATCGGCCGCTGGCCAATAGTCTGCAAGCGCCGTTGCAGCCAGGCGGGTGATGGGCCGACTTTGACGCCGCGAACGATGCGGCCGACGTAGCGCGGACAATCCTCCCGCTCCTCGATCTCCAGCGCAATAGATGTTGCCGTAGCGGGTCCCTTGGCCGCCGTGTCCCGGGGTGGGGTTTTGATCCTGGTGCCGGTCAGCGCCCGAACTTCACGGGCCAGCCCGAGTAAACTCAAGCAGTCGGGGCGGTTGGGGGTTACTTCGAAATCCAGTACCACGTCCTGGAGTCCAACCTGAGCCGCAAAGGGTTGGCCGACTTCCACCTCATCGGGCAACACCAGAATGCCGGCGGCATCTGCGCCCAGAGATAATTCGATTTCCGAACAGATCATACCGCTGGATTCGACCCCGCGGATTTTGGTTTTTTTAATCCGGCTACCATCGGGTAGACTGAAGCCTGGCAAGATGACGGCGACTTTTTGTTCAGCCGCCACATTGGGGGCGCCGCAGACAATGGTATTCACAGCCGAACCGATGTCGACCTGGCAGACGGATAGACGGTCTGCATTAGGGTGTTTCCGACATTCTAGAACGCGGCCGACGACAATGCCTTTGTAGCGCTGCTCCAGATCGACCACGCCCTCGCGTTCGAGACCGGCCATGGTCAGGCGTTCGACCAGTTCGTTCCAGTCCCAGGGGAAGTCTACGTATTCTCTGAGCCAGTTGTAGGTGATTTTCATATGCTTTTTTTATTAAAGCTCGAGTGTGGGGAGATGCCGCGGCGAAAAATGGATAAAGCGCGGGTACACGGGCATTAGAATTGCCGCATAAAGCGCAAATCGTTTTCCAGGAACAGGCGGATATCGTCGATGCCGTGGCGAATCATCGCCACTCTCTCGATCCCCATGCCAAAGGCAAAGCCTGTATGGCGTTCCGAATCGTAACCAACAGTTTCGAAAACGGCTGGATCAACCATGCCGGCACCGGCGATTTCTATCCAGCCAGTACCTTTGCATACCCTGCAGGCAGAATTTGATCCACCACAGATGGAGCAGGAAAAATCGTATTCTACACTGGGCTCGGTAAAGGGGAAGAAATGCGGCCGGAAACGGACCCGGGTGCGCTCTCCCAGGAGCTGGCGTCCCATCACCTCAATGGTACCCTTAAGGTCGGCAAACGAAACCTTTTTGTCCACGTATAGGCCTTCGATCTGGTGGAAGGCAAAGTGGTGGGTGGCATCGACGCTGTCCTTGCGATAGCAGCGGCCCAGTGAGACAATGCGAACTGGAGGCGGATTGGTCTCCATGACGCGAATTTGTACCGTGGAGGTATGGGTGCGCAGGAGGCGGCCATCAGTAAGGTAGAAGGTATCGTGCAGGTCGCGCGCCGGATGATCTGCAGGCGTATTGAGCGCGTCGAAATTGTGGTATTCATCCTCGATCTCCGGGCCCTCGGCAATACTGAATCCCATACCCTGGAAAATGGCGACGAGTTCTTCCGTCAGGCGCATCAGGGGATGGAGATTGCCAGCGAGCGGCCGTCTGCCCGGAAGGGTCACATCGATAGCGGAACTCACCTCGGCTGCTTCTTGCAGCGCGACTTGCCGCCGTTCAAGAGCTTGCTGAATGGCCTTTTGAGCAGTGCCCGAAGCCTGGCCCAGGGCGGGACGCTGTGCGGTGGGCAGGGAACCGATCTGACTCATGATTTCGCGCAGTCGGCTCTTGCGCCCCAGGTAGCGAACCCGCATCCCCTCCAGGGCTTCGGAATCGGGTGCCGAGCCTATTTCAGTCAGTGCCCTTTCGCACAGTTCCTCGATCTCTTCCAGCATAATATCTGCTTGTTAAAAAAAAGACGGAACTGCAGTCCGGGCCGCCTTTTGTAGGAAACAAAGGCCGCTCGGGCTGCAGTTCCGTCGAGCTAAGTTGCGCTTACAGGTGGGCTTTGGCCTGCTCGACCAGAGCGGAAAATGCGGCAGGGTCCCGAACGGCCAGGTCGGCCAGAATTTTGCGGTTGATCTCGATGCCGGCGCCGGCCAGTCCGTGGATCAGCTGGCTGTAGGAAAGACCGTTGAGCCGGGCTGCGGCGTTAATGCGGGCAATCCACAGGCGGCGGAAATCTCTCTTTTTATTGCGCCGATCGCGGTAGGCATAAGCCTGGGCGCGGTTGACGGCTTCTCGGGCAGTGCGGAAGAGGCGGCTTCTACCGCCCCAATAGCCCTTGGCCTGTTTGAGAACCTTTTTTTTGCGGCTCTTGGAAGCGACGCTATGTTTTGTTCTGGGCATATGGGGTACTCCTCAAAAAAATCGGCCGCAGTGCAGAGTGGCGGCCTATTTTAGGGCAAGACTCCGTTTTAGATTGGTGGAATTAGCTGGGGCAATAGTTTCGTTGCGCCTGAAGGCGCGCTTGCGTTTGGTAGACTTCTTGCCCAGAAGATGGGTGGCATGCGCATTGCGGCGCTTCAAATTGCCCGACCCTCTTTTTTTAAAACGCTTGGCAGAGGCCTTGTGAGTTCTGATTTTGGGCATGCTTACCTCTCATCGGAATAATAATTGGAAACTCAGAATATAGATTATATTAAATATGCTGTCAAGCAGCCGGGGAGAGGGGGAAAGCCATCCGGAGGCCCCCGGTCGGGTGCTGTGCCCGGCGGTAGACGTCAAGCTATTTTCTTTTCGCAAGGCACATAAAATATATATGGTTATATGAATTCGTTTCTTTCGAGGAGTTCGCGTATTTGGGGCCGTAAGAACACGTCGTCGAGCGGGAAGCGGGACAATGCCCTGCTCAACAGATGGATTCGTTCCTGCACGGATAGAGAACGATTTAGGATCAGACAGGTCTTGCCGCCGTATTTGCATAGACCTCCCCGGCCCTCCAGTGCGTCGTAGCGGAGATCTATGCCGAGATCCGCGGCCAGCCCTTCGAGGTCTTGCAGAATGATGGAGTCATCCATGGGGCCGGATAGTTCGGAGGTAAAGAGTTTCGGTTCCTGGCGACAATGCTTAATAAACTTTCTAAGTATTTCATTAAATAAGTATTTAAGATTTTTTAAAAAAGCTGACTTTCTTACAAACAATTACTTGCGAGTTTCCATAGCGTGAAAAGCCGCTGTCAACCGAAAGAGTTTCCACAGTATTGCGCAATGGAAAAAAATAAATAAATCAGATGTTTGCGAACAGTTTTATTATTATATTTTCTGCCTCTGGCAGGAGATTTCGAAGAGGGCATTCATGGCGGAAAAGATATCGAAAAGAAAACCGTGGGTACTGGTAACCAACGACGATGGAGTGGATTCGCCGGCGCTGGTACCGTTGTTGCGAGAATTATCCGGCCTCACCGAGGTGCGGGCAGTGGTCCCGGCATCGGAGTGCAGTTGGACGTCAAAGATTGTCAGCCGATTCACGCCGCTCGAGGTAGGCAACGTACAAATCGATGGGTTCGAGATCTGGACTTTGAGTGGCTACCCGGCGGATTGCACTAATATCGGCATTCACAATCTCTTTGATACCAGACCGACACTGGTGGTTTCGGGAATCAATATCGGGACCAATGCCGGCCTGGCTTATACACTGAGTTCGGGTACTGTAGGCGCGGCTGTTGAAGGCATGCTTTGCAATGTGCCCTCGGCGGCATTTTCACTGCAGCTCAAGGCTGAGGACTACGCTCGCTGGCGTCGATGCAGGGACTTGAGTTCACGGGAAGATCTATGGGAAGGTCCCGCTGCAGTGACGCGCGAGATCGCGGCAGAATTGCTCGCTGGTGGATTGCCACAGGGGGCTTCGTTGCTGTCGGTAAATATGCCGCCGGATACAACGAGACAGACGCCAAGATGTCTTACCCGAGTGGCCGATACCCGATACGGGGCAGTCTTTTCGCGCTCGACTCCTGCCGGCCGTTTCGAGCATAAGTTTTCCGGCTTGCTGCCTGCGGCAAAGGATGGGCATGGGGACATGGCCGCACTAGAGCGCGGAGAAGTGGCGATAACCCCAATCCGCTTTTCTCTGGATGTAGAACCTGTAGAAGCGGATCGCCGGCGTTTCGAGCGGAACTGTTGAGAAAGGCAGGTTGAAATTTGTCCTGGTCCCTATTCCAGGCAATTCAGGATGGATTCCAGCGCCGTCTCCGGCTGATGAGTGGCGTCCTGCTGGCATTGCTGCCTCAGGTCGCAGGAGCAGTTGAGGAAGCAAGGGACGATTCACTCGAGAAAAAGGCGCAGGGACGCATTTCTGGCGCCCTTGCCAGAGCGAACCCGCTGGCGGCCAGCGGGCAGACTATGGATGTCGTGCGCTGGATGTCCAAGCGTCGGCAGTTCGTCCTGAGAGGGGTGCCCTATGGGTTTACCGGGCTACCGGTAGTCTACTTCAGCCCCAGTAGGGGATGGATCTACGGCATTCGCGTGCACTGGGTGGATTACAGCCAGGGCTATAGGCCCTATCGCTACAAGATGACGTCCTATATCCTCAAGTCCACCAAGGGCAACTTTAACTTTACCTACAAAATTAAAGTGCCTTATAGTCCGTACACAGGTTTCGGCCTGCGACTACTCCTCAGGGCAGAAAAAGATATCGACACTCGTTACTACGGTCTGGGCAACGACAAGATAATCGACAAGTCCAAGGACGGGGATTACTATCTTTACATCCTGAAAAGACCCCGATTCATCGTCAGCTTGTTGCGCGAAATGCACGGTCCCATATCTGCATCAGCAGGTATAGGCTTAGAGTGGACCGACATTGATAAACGCGGCGAAAGTGCATTTTATGATGATGAGGGGACTCCGGACGGAGTCACGGACGGGGGCACTGGTTTTTTCATCCTGACGCTCGAGTGGGATAGCCGCGACGACGATACCGTGGTTAGGCGAGGGGTCTTTCACGAGTGGTCTTATGAAAATTCGAGCAATTCTCTGATAGGGATGTTTTTCGAAAAAATAGATTTCAAACGCTACACCTTCACCGATTCTCGCTATTACTCGCTCACGAAACGTCTACTGCTGGCGCATCGAATGGTCTTTGAAGCCCTCACGGGGTCTGTGCCACTTTACGCCTATGGAGAAATTGGCGGGAGTCAGAGGATTAAGGGGTTGGGGGGGAGCGATAGTCTGCGCGGTTTCGACAAACAGCGGTTTACCGACAATATCCGTTTTTTTTCCAATACGGAAATGCGCTACCAACTGCACGAAATGCGGCTGTTCAAGCAGTACCTCGAGTGGTATGGAGTCGGCTTTGTAGATTCGGGAAGAGTCTGGTCGACCCTCGATGAGGTGAGCCCTGGAGGTATGCACTGGACTGTGGGGGTGGGGTCGCGGCTGATATGGAATTCCGATTTCGTCATCCGCACGGATGTCGGCTTTTCCGAGGAGCGCAAATATGTGGCTCTGAAATACCGAAAACTATTTTAGCTCAGGCCCTTTTGGATGCGGCTGCGGACGACTGTTCAGCGGCGGCGCCTCCCGTGCTGTTTGGCGCCAGCAGGGCAATGAGGCGGGCGAGGGTGGCGGCGAGTTCATCGCGCGATACGATGGCGTCGATAAAACCGTGTTTGAGCACGGTTTCGGCTAGCTGAAACCCCTCGGGCAGTTCATCGGTACCGAGAAACTGTTTGATTACGGATTGACCGGCAAAGCCGATGCGCGCACCAGGTTCGGCCAGGATGACGTCGCCGAGCATGCCGAAACTGGCTGTGACGCCGCCATAGGTAGGGTCGGTCAGGACGGCGATATAAAGTAATCCGGCGCGCCCCAATCGGTGTAGTTTGGCACTGACTTTGGCCATCTGCATCAGCGAAAAAGCACTTTCCTGCATGCGGGCCCCGCCCGACTGACAGATCAGAATCAGAGATAGCTGCTCGGCTAAAGCGCGATCGATCAGGCGGCTGATTTTTTCTCCCGTGGCTCCTCCGAGGCTGCCCATGATGAAGCGGGAGTCCATGATCCCAAGAGCCACCGGGTGGCCACCAATTCGACAGGTTCCGGTGTGGACGGCCTCGTTCATGCCACTTTCTTTGCGGCTGGTTTTGATGCGCTCCGAATACCGCTTGTGGTCTTTGAATCCGAGCGGATCGGCCGTGGTCAGGTCGTGATCCAGTTCGACAAAGCTGCCATCGTCCACGAGCAGTTTGATATATTCTTCATGTCCAATGAGAAAGTGGTAGTGGCATTCGGGGCAGATCCAGTGATTGCGCTCCAGGGCGTTCTGGTAAATGGTTTGGCTGCACTTTTTGCACTGGGTCCAGATGCCTTCGGGAACCTCGCGCTTGATCCGGGTTTTGAGTCCGGATTTCATTCTTTCGAACCAGTTCATAAGGGCTGTTTCCGTTTAAATAATGCCACGCCGTCGCAGACCGGCAAAGGTCAGGCCGGCTGTAAGTGCTATGCCGATAGAAGCCAGGAGGGCAGGGCTCAATTTTTTTCTAGATGGTGCGGGAAGTGGCTGTTCCCGTGGTGCTGGACCGCCGATGACTTCGATGAGGCAATCGGCAAACTCGGTGGAATCGGGTATCTGTGGCGGGGCCATGGCCGCGTTGGCGAGTTCTGAGGCTTTTGTGTAGGCCTCCCTTTTTTCTTTGAATGAAGTATCAAAAACCAGGTGCTCGTCGAGGGCGGTCGCCTCCAGTTCCTCCAATTCCCCATCGATATAGGTGGAAAGTTTAATTTCGGCGCTTTTTTTACTCCAGGGAAGTACTGGCATGAAAATCCTCCGCAAATTTTTATAGCAGATCGCGCTTTTCGAGTTTCTGCAAAAGTTTTTTGCGCGCCGCGTGTATGCGCGAGCCTACAGTCCCTAGCGGAATGTGCAGGATGTGGGAAATTTCTTCATAAGAAAGTTCGTCCAGGCTATTGAGAATGAGAACTTCTCTCAAGGTATCGGGCAGTTCGTCTATGAGCTTGAGGAGGAACTGCCGGGTCTCTTGCGAAATGCACAGAGATTCGGGCGTCTGCGAAGCCGAAGATGTGGCTTCGGTAGCTGTGTCCAGTACTTCTTCGGCCACTTTGTGATGCAGGCCCAACCGATGCCAGGCGCTGCGCGAGCGGTTGCGGCGTCGATTCAGACTGAGTCGCAGGACGATGCGCAGAATCCAGGTTTTGAGCGAAGCCTCGCCGCGGAAGCCGTCCAGGGCCTGGTAGACCTTGACGAAGGCATCCTGGATCACTTCTTCGGCATCCTGCTGATCGTTAAGAGTTTTATAGGCTAAGCTATAGGCCAGAGCGTGGTAATCGAGCACGAGAGAACGGAAGGCCGTGGCATCGCCGGCGACGATGTCGCGAACGCGCTCGCTTTCTGCCGCATTGTATAGCTTTATCGACCTGGCCATCGCTATCTAAGACACCGATTCACGCTGGTTTATTTGTTGTTGGCAAAAAAAGATTATTAGCAAAAAGATAATTTTCTCAATGCTTCAGAAAATCGGGATGCACAGACAGATTTGTCAAGAGCCGCAGCGGAGCTGGCAGATGCCGATCGGCACTGTGGTTCTCTGCCTTCTGCTCGGTAGTGCAGCTAGGGGATTCACCGATCCGAGGGCTCTTCAGGTAGAGTCCGGTCGGCTGCAGCAGCACGTTCGCACACTGGCTGAGGTGGGTTCCAGGGTAACGGGTTACCCCGGTGCCCAAGCGGCGGCCGATTACGTTGAAAAACAACTCGAGGAATACGGGGTCGAGGAAATTTACCGGCGTCCATTTCGGGTGCCGGTGCCGCTGGATCGAGGTGCTGGTCTGGTGCTACTGGAGAGCGGGCGCGAACTGGAACTTCATCACATGTGGCCCAATCTCGTGCGCACTTCGACCTTGCCGCGGGAGGGCATTGAGGCCGCTCTAGTGTACGGGGGGCGAGCAGAATGGGAAGAGGTGGACGGTCTGGAATTGCAGGGTAGTATCGTGGTCCTGGAATACAATTGCGGCATGGATTGGATCAAGGTCTTCGACCTGGGGGCTGCTGCGGTGATCTTTCTGGCTCCGCAACAAACCCACCGCAAAGAAGGGGAGCACAAATTCCTGTCCACGCCGGCCGATCTGCCTCGCTTCTACGCCCCCGAGCGGACGGGCGAGATTCTACGGCGGGAATTGGACCGCCAAGAGGGCGGATTTGAGGTCCGACTGTGGGGGCAAATGGACTGGGAGACGCCCCGGGCCGAGAGCCTGGTGGGCATCATCCCAGGTGCAGAGGGGCAACTAAGTGGTCAGGCCGTACTGGTAGGTGCCTATTACGATGCTATTTCCCCGGTTCCGCTCAGGGCGCCCGGGGCGGAGCAGGCCTGTGGTCTGGCCGTGTGGCTGGAGCTGGCTCGCCTCCTGGCAGCGGATAAGCCGGCGCGCACCGTGGTGCTGGTGGCTACTGCCGGTCATTTTCAGGGCATGGCCGGGATGCGAGACCTGGTAGCCGGTTGGCGGCAAAGAGATCCCATCCGGCCGCCGCAAGAGGTCGAGCGCCGCTTGCGGGATTTTGAGATTGCCTACTATCTGGGATTGGATCTGAGTTCGCAGACGGACCGGCTGTGCCTGGTGCGAGCCGGAAGTCCCTATCGGGTGCGCACCATCGAGCCGCCGATCTACGAGCAAATAATACGCTTTACTGAGGCATACGAGACCGATTTCCTCGATGGGCGCATGATTCTGGGAGGAGAATTGAATCCGCGCCGCCAGCGCCGCCAGGTGGGGCGATTACCCGAGCGCATCCCGGTCGAGGGGGCCGTGGTGAATCTGACTGGATATCTGGGAATGACTCTGGTGAGTGCCGGCGATGAACGCAGCGCTTTTGATTCGCCACTGGATCTGCCCGCGTTGGTAAATATCCAGAATTTGGCTGTCCAGGGACGCTTTATCAGCAGTTTGCTGAAGGCGTTGCTGGAAGATCCCGACGCCGATCCACAAATCGAAGAGCGCAAGGATTCCTTTGGGGTCCTGCGTGGTCAGGTGCTCTCCTGGGGCAAGCAGAGTTACGCCCCGGCCCAGCCGGTAAAAAATGCCCTGGTACGGGCGCGCAGTCTGCACAAGACCATGATGGGGGTGCGCCCGGACCTCATGACTTTATCCGACAGTAGCGGGCATTTCGTTCTGGAGGGACTGGAGGCCCGAACTCTGTACCTGCAGCCGGCACAGATGGAAGTTTATGGACTCGACCCGGGAAGTGGGGCCGTAGAATTCGCCGTCGACAGAGGTCCTTATAGCGCCCAGCAGTATCCGGCGCAAATCCTTATGGACCGCCTGGACGAGGAGATTGTCCTGGTGGGCTTTTTCTGCCGCAGCATCACCCTGTTCGATCTATTTGATCCGCGTTATTTACTCACTCTGGACCACCTGCAATTGCTGGACGCAGGGCGGGAAGCAGCACTGCCGAATTATGGTTTCAGTCTGCCGCCTTCGCCGCGTGAGGCCCGGCGCTATCACACCTATTACAGTACCGTTGGTGCAGATGTGGAAAAGGTGGCTGTGGCTCTGGTCCCGGCCGGGACCGCCGTAAAACTCACCATGACTACGGGACGCTACGGCCTGGGAAGGCGCCTGCTTCTACTCAACAGCTCGGCGGCGAAACCTCAGGGTGCGGGTTTTGCAGCGACGAGTTTTCCTCGCATTGGACGCGGCGCCTGGCAAATTGCCCACGATACCGTTCTGCTCAACGCGGCCCGCTTGCAAGATCTGGAAACCCATGGCGTGCACAGCGGCTTATTACGCCGTCTGCACCACAGGGCGGAAGGTCTGCTGCAGGAAGCAGAGGCGGCCCTGGAAGCCAGGCGCTATAGCGCCTTTGTGGATCTGAGTCGGCAAGCCTGGGGAGTTGCAGCGCGCACTTATGGGGCTATTCAGAACCTGTCGGTGGATGTCGTTAACGGGGTTTTGTTCTTTCTGATTATTCTGCTACCTTTTGCCTATTTCGGCGAACGCCTGTGCTTTGGCAGCGCCGATGTGCGGCGTCAGGTCGCCGGCGTAGCCCTGGTATTTGCCGCCGGTTTTCTGTCACTGCGCTATGTGCACCCAGCTTTTGAGTTGAGCATTTACCCATCGCTCGTCCTGCTGGGTTTTCTGATCCTGGCACTGAGTCTGGTGGTAATCGCCCTGGGCTTGAGCCGACTTCAGGTCCAACTCCATGCTGCG
>MDTE01064880.1_pt1 | contig 20039 bp, 5 predicted proteins | sample 811231 | NCBI WGS metagenome assembly MDTE01 (sample SAMN05326651, study PRJNA326480) | marine metagenome | isolation source: seawater | place: Indian Ocean: Red Sea | collected 2010 | reverse complement strand
GGGGGGGTACGTGGAGGTCTGGGACTCTAAACGTGAGTCGTGATCGGTCAATCGGGGGGACGATGAGGGGGGGGTACGTGGAGGTCTGGGACTCACAACGTGAGTCGTGATCGGTCAATCGGGGGGTGGTGGTGGTGATGATGGGCGCGCGCGCGCGGGAACGGGCGTCGCGCGCGAGTCGGAGACGCGGGACGCGGGACGCGCGGGGGTGGACGCGGTCGGGGTGTGCGTGCGCGCGCGGTGCGCGTCGTCGTCGTCGACGCGCGTGGGAACGAACGGGTAGGGTGGTGTGGGCCCGATGCGCGCGATGATGATGTGTTCGAGTTCGATGACGATGACGCGCGCGTCGACGTCGGCGCGAGCGGTGACGCGACGGGTCGAGCGCGCGCGCGCGGTCGTTCGCGCGCGGTCGTCGTCGTCGTCGTCGACGTCGAGGGTGGACGCGGAGGCGGAGGGGGCGGCGGCGGAGGCGGCGACGCGCGGCGGCGGCGGCGGCGGCGTCGAGTGCGTGGCGTCCACCATGAGCGCGGAGTGCGTGATAGCGGAGCCGGAGGCGGTGGATGAGTCGTCGAGGGAGGTGGAGTGCGTTGGTGTCGGCGTGGAGGCGGCGTGTGACGTTACGGGGACGTTTGACGCCGAGGACGCGAGCGCGCGCGCGCCGAGCGACGCGGAGGGCGACGCGCTCGCGGGCGCGTTGGGGAGTCTGGCGCTCGTGTCGCCGTTCTTCTTGTGGGGGACGTCCATGGTGGCGATGAAGGAGGTGTTGCCGGTGACGTCGCCCATGTTCGTCGCCACGGTGCGCTTGGTTCCAGCGGGTTTGATTTTAGTCGCGTGGGCGCTGAGCAAAGGGAGACCGATGCCCAAGTCGGCGTCGGCGTGGGGAGCCATCGCCGCGTTCGCCCTTGTGGACGCCACGATGTTTCAGGGGTTTCTAGCGGAGGGGTTACAGCGCACGGCGGCGGGTCTGGGGTCGGTGATCATCGATTCGCAGCCGCTCACCGTGGCTATTTTGGCTTCGATTTTGTTCGGCGAGACGCTCGGCGCGGAGGGCGTCGCCGGTTTAGTCCTCGGTGTTTTAGGTTTATTGTTGCTCGAACTTCCCGAAGAAGCGTTGACGTCGTTGGTGAACGGTGACGCCGGTGAAGGTTTGAACACGTTGCAACTCGAGGGATCGATTTGGGACAGCGGCGAGTGGTGGATGTTGCTCGCGGCGCAGAGCATGGCCGTCGGCACGGTCATGGTGCGCTGGGTGTGCAAATACGTCGATCCCGTCATGGCGACCGGATGGCACATGGTTCTGGGCGGCGTCCCTCTGATGGCGTACTCACTCGCCACGGAATCCAACATGTACGCCACCCTCGATTTGAGCGCCGGCGACGTCGCGTCGTTGACGTACGCCTCCGTCTTCGGCGGCGCCGTCGCGTACGGCGCCTTCTTCTACTTCGCCACGAAAGGATCGCTCACCAAGTTGAGTTCACTCACCTTCCTCACGCCCATGTTCGCATCGGCGCTCGGATACGTCGCCCTGGACGAGACGCTCACCGCCGCGCAGCTCGGCGGCGCCGTCGTCACGCTCGTCGGCATCTACTTCGTCAACACGCGCGCCCAAGTCGCCTCCTCGGCCGAGGACGAGGATTGACGACGATCGGCATCACCCGCGTCCTCGATAGACCATCACCCTCCGCATCGCGCGCGCGAGAGGTGTATCGCTGTAAAAGTAACGCGCCGTTTCATGAAAATCCTCCCGCAGATGGCGACGCCTCTCGCGCGCGTCGCGACCGCGCGCGTCCGAACGCGCGTTCGATCGCGCGTTGCTCGGGGACGTCTCTCTCTCGCGCGCGGCGTCGCGCGCGCGTCGAGCGACGTCGTCGACGTGCGGTTTAGGATTCACGCGCGGGTCGAGTTCGGCGATGAGCTCGTCGCCGTCGGTAACGCGCGCGCGCTGGGCGCGTGGCGAGTGGACCGCGGCGTGCGCCTGCGTTGGACGGATGGGGACGTGTGGGTGGGGGAGGCGGCGGTGTCGATGGAGGAGGCGCGCGGAGGAGGATTGGCGTTCAAGTGCGCGAGACGCGGCGTCGGCGGCGACGACGAGTGGGAGGACGGTGACGATAAGACGATCGCGATGGATGCGCTCGAGCGCGCGCGCGCGGTTGACGCGTCGTGGTCGTTCGGTGATGCGACGTGCGACGTCGTCGTGGTGGAGGGTGATGTCGAGAACGGCGACGCGGTGGACGCGGTGGACGCGGACGCGGACGCGGCGCGCGCCGTCGCCGACGAAGAAGATTCGATGGCGACGTCGACGTGGAACGGAGATGAGATTCGCATGATGCAGTCGAACGAACACACGAAGAATCGACCGTTACACGCGCGATGGGACGTGAGCGCGCTAGAAGAGTCGAGCTCGGCGCGTGAAATCGTGCTGCGAGATAAAGATGGAGGCTCGTGGTTCGAGAAGTTGTGCGCGGTGGCGAACGAAATAGGCATCGGGAAAGAGATCACGCGCGATAGATTAGCTGCGAGCGCGACGTATCTGCGATGGATCAGCACGGGGACTATCAAGTGCGTGGAGAGCGGCGGGCACCGGCGACCGAACGGGCCCGCCATGGTGGGTCGCGGTATTTTCATCAGCATGGAACAAATTCAAGGCGCCATGTATCGACACGGGACGGATCTTGGAGAGGTCGAGCGCGTCTTGATGCGTCACGTGCATCCTTGGCTACCGTCGTTTAACGAAGAGTTCATCAACGCCGTGCCGCTCACGAGGATACGAGACATCGCGCACCGCGGCGACATTCCGGAAGATTTGAAGCGCACCATCAAGCACACGATTCAAAACAAGTTGCACAGAAACGCCGGGCCGGAGGATTTGGTGGCGACCGAGATCGTGTTGAAACAAATCACGCGCAAAAAGGGTGAGTATTCGGACGATTTTGTCCGCGAGTTTAAGGAGTTTCACAAAGAGTTGAAGAGATTTTTCAACGCGAGCGGAGTGTTTGAAAGATTGGCCAGTCTCAAGGGAACGCTCGACGAAGAAACGGAGCCGCTCATCGACGACCTGTTCCGCGCGCGAGATCGCTTGAACGAGACGAACGATGGATGGTACGGCGAGGAAGGCGACGCCTTGCGTCGCGCGCTCGACGTGTGTACGGAACTTCGATCTTACTTTTGCGCGGGATTGAGCACCGGAATGCGAAACGACGCGCCGGACGATTCGGTGTGTCAGCGCCAAGCGTGGAGGCAGGTTGAATTATCCTTGGAAGAATATGCGTTTGTATTATTGGCGCGCTGTAACAACATCATGGAAGAGGGAAGAGCCATGGAGGTGAAGGATGCGAACGCGTTCAAACACGCCGCGAGCGTCTCAGCTATTGCGCTCAAGCACATCGGACTTTCCGGATGGAGATCCCTTGAAGCAGGCATCATAGCTCGAGAACTCATTGCTTGGACGAACGCAGATATCGGTCGCGACCAAGACACCGATCGACGTTTGAAGGCGACGTTACAGCGCGCGAAGCGTCTGATCGAATCGCAAACGCACGCCGTCATGAGCGGTTTCGGCGACACGCCCGTTCAGCTCGCGAACTCTTTCGGTCTGGACGGCCACGTCGGTGCGACTTTCGTGGAATCCATCATTCGAGCCGGCGTTCCATTCCAATTATCGAGGATTGTAGAAAAACTCTCCGAAGCCGTGGAGCGCGATCTGGATGGCGACGGTTTCGATCCGATCGTCCTCGGCAACGCGCGAGGCGAATTGGTACGTTTGGAAAGGTTGACGCCTGAATCGGTCCAAAAGTGTGGCGAGAAAGATATAATCGCGTTCGTGGAGAGCATTGATGGTGACGAGGAAATTTCGTCAGCCGGAAGCAACGTGAAAGGGGTGATACTTCGAGATGAGGTCGCTCACTTGTCCCATCTCGCCATACGAGCCAGACAAGAGGGAACGCCCCTCGTGAGCGCGTTGAGTTGGAACGCTCGCGACCGAGTGAACGCTCGAGTCGGGAAAGACACGGTGATGAGCGTCGGTGCATGCAGCACGGAAGTACGTGATTTCGACGGGACACGAGATTCGGTGGACAACGACGGACGCGTCTCGCACGCGGCGGTGGCGCCGACGCCGTGCGAGCTCGTCGACTCGATTCAATATCTCACCCTCGATCGAGCGACGACATCCAACGCCGGCGCCAAGTCATCCGTCTGTGCGAATCTCTTGCGGATCGCGAACGTGAGCGGCACTTTCACCGCACCCGGTGGTTTCGTCTTGCCGTTCGGTTGCATGGAATCGAGTGTTCGAGACGTCGGCGAATTTCAGCGTCTCCTCGCCGCGCTCGAAGATGTGAGTCTTGGAGACATCGACGACGCGTGTGCGTCGATACGGGAGTTCATCACAGAATCACTTCCGGCGCAAAGCGTCATCGAAGAGGCGTGCGCGACGTTGAATCCGGATGTTCGTCTCGCGATACGCTCAAGCGCTAACGTGGAAGATTTGAGCGGCATGTCGGCAGCTGGCTTATACGAAAGTGTCGTCGGCGTCGACGCGCGCGACGTGGACGCGGTTCAACGCGCGGTGTCGGATGTGTGGGCCTCGCTCTACTCCAGACGCGCAGTCTTGGCGCGCCGCGCCGCCGGAGTCAAGCAAACCGAGGCGCGCATGGCGGTGCTCGCTCAAGAATTGTCGCCGAACACGCTCTCATTTGTTCTTCATACGCGAAGTCCGATTCGGGGCGCTCGATGCGTCCAGGCTGAGGTATGCGTTGGGCTCGGCGAAACTCTCGCCAACGGCGTCGACGGCACGCCGTGGCGACTGGAGATTGATCGCACGAGCGGAGATGTCACCGCGACGGCATACGCCAATCACGGCACCGCATTCAGGTGTCGCTACGGCGCACCGACGTTCGGGAAAGTCACGGTCGAGGCGGTCGATTACACGCGTCAAGAATTGAGCACCGATGCGAGCGCGCGAGCGCGTCTCGGCGAGCGGTTGTTGAATTTGGCGACGGAACTAGAAACAACGTTGGGATGCGCGCAAGACGTCGAAGGAGGCTTTCGCGGAGACGAATTGATCATCGTCCAGTCGCGTCCGCAGCCGATGCAGTAGGTAGTTTGCTGTGAAGCACACGTTATAATACGCATTACAATAGTGTGCAGATCGAACCCACGCGCGTTAAGATTTCCGTCGAGTCCGAAAGACCCCTCGTACGTTACTCGGCGTCCGCTTGCGCGTCATCATCCTCATCTCCGGCCTCAACGAGCTCAAAACGCGCGAGAAACTCATCACCGAAGATAACCTCACCCCCCACCACCAACTGCGTCGGGACACCCGGCAATAACTCCTCGCCGTCGATGAACGTCCCGTTCGTCGACGTCAAATCCGTCACCATCACCTTCCCGTCCACCAAATCGATCATCGCGTGCGCCCCGCTCACGGTCGGCACCTCGATCGGTAGATTCACCGCGTCAGACTTTTGCCGTCCGATGACGCTCTTCGTCGCCGAGATCTCCAAGTCTCCCGGCGCCGGAACGGGCGCGTCCAGGTGCGCCATCGACTTATCGCCGCAGTTTCTCAACACGAACCCTTCCCCGTCCGTTCCACCCGCCGTCGCTCGCGTCACCGCGCGCGCGCCTCGCGCGCGTCTCGCACCACCTCTCTCTCGCGCGCGATCGATCCTCACCGTCGCCCGCGCGCCCGCGCGCGCGATCGCGCTCGTCACCGTCATCGGACGATCGACCCCACCGCCGCCTCGCGCGTCCGCGTCGCGCGCACCGAGTCACGCGTCGAGTCCCGCGACGCGTCGAATGCGCGAAAACACGCGTGCGTCGCGCGTCTGTCGCGTCTCGAGCGTCGGCGGCGCCCCTCGCGCGTCGTCGCGTGGCGCCGTGCGCGACGACGCGCGCGTCTCGGGCACCTTGCGAGTGTCTCGTGTTCGGACATACGATGTGTATGTACAACTGTTTGAAGTCATCGAATAGAGGGGGGTAAATACCAGCGCGACCACACGCGGGTGTGTCGCGTGGCGACGACCCCGCGCGCGCGCGCCTCGCGACCGGCACACCTCGCCGACGCGCGTCGAGCGCCGAGTCGATACGCGCGCCATGGGTCCCTGCGCGAGCGCGTGCGAGACCCGCCGCGGGTCCACGGTGGGTTGGGACGTCGGCCGCGCGACGTTCAATCCGGCGTTCGCATTGGCGGATGTGATTTTCTCGGGGCGCGTCGACGCTCGCGGGCGCCTGAGCGCGGAATCGTGCGTGGAATGGTTGGTGGACGCGCAGGGTGAATCGCAGTGGTCGGCGCGCGCGCTCGTTCGCGAAAAAGTGCGATTCGCACCGGATGGGACGGCATCGGTGGAAGAATTCGCGCGCGCGTGTCTGTTGGGAGAGGACAACTTCCCGACGCGACCGAGCGCGGTGAACGAGGAGGACATGCGCGATGAATTATCGCAGTATTTCATCAATTCATCGCACAACACCTATCTGGAGGGCGATCAGTTGTTTTCGAGGGCGACGAGCGAAGCGATAGAGACGGCGCTCGTGGAGGGGTGTCGCGTCATTGAATTGGATTGTTACGACGGCGGCGAAAAGGGACCCATCGTCACGCACGGTGGAACGGCGGTGCGGCCGATGTTGTTTAAGGATGCCATCGAATGTATTGATGCGTACGGACACGCGGTGAGCGAGTATCCGGTGATTGTGACGTTGGAGAACCACGCGAGCAGAGCCGTGCGAAGCGTCATGAGTGGCATCATCAGAAGCGTCTTCAAGGACAAGCTCTGGGTACCGCCGGGAAACGTCGAGGACGGGCTGCGCAAGTGGCCGTCGCCCGCGGAATTGAAGGGAAAAATCATCGTTCGCGATAAGATGAAGCACAAACAAGACGATAAGATCTCGGGGAGACGTTTCACGAGTTTCACCTCGCAGAAGAGCACGGCGTCGAAATCGCTCAAAGGGAAGAAACTGCACAAGGAGAAGCGAAAGGAGAGCCGAAAGGCGCTCCAAAAACACGAGGCGCTCACGGCTGAGGACTCTGTGTTGAATCTCGCATCGCTCAATCTCACGCCGCTCGCTGAGAACAATGCACCGGCGGAAGAGAGTGAAAGCGATACGGATAGCGATGGCGAAGTCGATTCCGACGACGTGCGAGGCATGGTGACGGTGCGCAATTTGAAGTTTCAAGGTTTCGAAAAAGCGGTGGGTGCGCGTAAATTTTCGTGCAGCTGGAGCGAAAACAAAATCAAGAAGAGGCTCGAGAGAGAAAAGGAACAGAACATCATCAAGTTTACCTCTGAGCACTTGCTTCGAACGTACCCGGGCGGTCAGCGTATCTTCAGTAACAACTATGATCCGTCTCCCGCGTGGAGCGCGGGCGCGTCGCTGGTCGCGCTCAATTTTCAGGCGCGAGATCGGTACATATGGGTTAATCGAGCGAAATTCTCCGCCAACGGTGGATGTGGATACGTGAAGAAACCGGCGTATTTACTCAATCCGTCCGTGCCGAGACCGACGACGCCGAGAATTTTGCGCGTGCACGTGTACACCGGAATAGGTTGGGAAAACTTCAAGGATGCGGACATGTTCGGTGCTCCGGATTCCCTCATCAAAATATCCTTATTCGGCTGCGTCTCCGATCGTCTCTCGCAAGCGTCGGGATCGAAATCATTTAAGACGAGCGTGTATTCAAAGGCGCGCACGGGTCCCAAAGCGCAACCGGTGTGGAACCAAAGTTTCGACCTCGAGATTCGCGAGCCCGAGCTCACGGTCGTGCAGTTCCAAGCCGCTGACAAAGACGCAAGTAACTTGGAGTTTTTAGCGCACTACGACTGCGCCGTCAGCGAGATCCGCGAGGGCGTGCGCATCCTTCCCATGCTTTCCCGCACCAATAGTTTTCTCTACGACTCCAAGTCGTGTGCGGGCGTGCTCTGTAAATTTGAATGGCTCGCCGACGGTGCGTCTCGGGCCAAGAGCATCGCTCATCGTTAATGAAAACTTTTGTAAGATTTGTAACATAATCCATCGCGAGATCGAGCCCTTCACCCTCGCGCGCGCGCCGTCGCCGCGTCCGACGCCGCCTCTCGCCCAAACCCTCACCGAATGGGCCAATCGCCATTCTCGCGTGATCAGCCGGCGTTAGTTTACCGTGCGCGACGCGCGCGCGCGTGCACGCGGTGCGAAACCATCGAGAAACGTCCGATTGACGTCGTGCCGTCGAATCCAGACGCGTACGCTCGAGACGCACGCCGCGTGACGCTCGCATTCGGGCAATTCGAGGTGGATCTGCCCTAAGGAACGGTGACACCGACGCACGCGGCTGTGGAGACGATCGTGGACGCGCGAGATCGTCATGGGGCAGACGACGTACGCGACACAGGCCGGTCGACTCACCGCGGCGTCTACGACGACGTCAGAGCGGTTAGAGATCGTGACGAGCGTGCGAGATGGGATCGAAATCGTGCACACGAGCGAATACGTCAACTTTCTGAAGAGTTTCTTCCCGGCGTTTAAGGATGTGTTGACGGTGAAGACGTCGCCGTCGTGTAAAGATGATGAGGATAACGAGCTACGTTACGTTATTTATGAGATTTTGAATCGCTTGCCGTTTAACGAGGTGTTGAGACCGTTCGAGTCGGAGTTGTTGGATTTGGCACTCAGTCCTCTGCGTGAGGAAAATGAGAAGAATGCGCTGTTGTGTTTGCGGATAATCTTTGATTTACATCGAAACTTTAGACCGTCGATGGAGAAGAACGCCGTGCACTTTTTAAAGTTTGTGCTCGAGGTGTACGAGGACGCAGAGGAGACGGTGGAGGAGCTGTTGGGTGGCTCCGGTCGTAAGCGCGGGCAGAAAGACAAGCTTCCGTCTCCGAGTGAGCTGTCCAGTCAAAAGTCATTCAAGGTGATGACAGAGTGCCCACTCATCGTGATGTTGCTCTATCAATTGTTCCATAGCAAAATCCTGGACCAAGTGACGAATTTGGTTCCACTGATGGTGAAACTAGCCGGTCTGCAGGGCGGCGACTACGCCGCGATGAATCCGGCGTTCGGCGCCGTGTACTGCGATTTGAAAGCCGCGCAAGTGAAAACGGCGAGCTTCCTCACGTACATACTTCGAAACAACAGCATCGCGCACTTGGTCGAAGCGAAGAAGCAAGAATTCTCTGCAGCAATCGTCACGTTGATGGAGACATGTCCCGACGTGGTGGCCACACGCAAGGAGCTCTTGATCGCGACTCGTCACGTGCTCAGCGTGCCGGCGTTTTCGCAAGGATTTTTCGAGCATGTTGATTTGATGATGGATGAGAAAATTTTAGTCGGTACGGGTCCGATGTGCATAGAAAATTTGAGGCCGTTGGCGTACTCATTTCTGGCGGAACTCGTGCATCACATGAAGGCGGAGTTGACTCTGACGCAGATTCAAAGAGCCATTTGCATCTTCAGTCGGAACATGCAAGATAATACATTGCCGCTTTCAACGCACATGACGTGTTCTCGATTGATGCATCATCTCGTGGAGTCCATCTTCAGAATGCGCCCGGACGCGGCGAATCGGGCCGAGTCTCGACAGTATCTGATGCGCATCATGTACGCAACCGTAGCAAAATTTAGAGCGCTGAGAGCGACCATCCCCGAGCTCATGGAGACGGCGGACGAGCTAGAAACGAGTTCAAAGGCGCAGGCTGCGCAGAAAGAGAAGGATGGTAAGAGTTCAAAGTCAGATGAGCCCGAAAAGGCTGCCGGCGATGAAAAGGAAAAACCAAAGGCTGAGAACGACGCGAAAGCTAAGCTTCCCAGTCCCAAGAAGCTGAAAGCGCTTTCGGACAACAAGGCGATCATCAAGACGTTGACAATCGGGATGAAAACTCTGTTGTGGAGCATCACAAACTTCAATGATAAGGAATCAAAGAACGCCGGATTGACGCAGCTCGAGTTGAAGCAGGCGTCTGGTTTCGTTCGAAACGGTGTCAAGTGCATGCAACTCTTCAAGGGGATGGACTGCACCGAGATGTGCAGTCACTTTGCCGAAGCTCTGTCGGTTTTAGAACCGCGCAACTTCGTAGACATCATCAGTTTACACTTTGATCATTTTTTCACGGGCATGTTGGAGCTCCCGACGATGGTGCAAGTGCCGCACTTGATTCTGCAAAACACGAAATTGTGTCCGTACTTTGCCGATTCTCTCATGACGTACCTGTTAGAGAACAAGCTGGCGTGCTTAGCCGATCAGTCGTCGCAGGAAGCACAGCTCGTTCTGAAATTGTTTTCGCTGTTGCTTCACGCCGTGAGTAAGCACAGCAACTGCGAGAGCGTGCTCGGCTCACACGTGATCATGATGATGGAGTCTTGTCTCAAGGCGATCCGAGAGAACGAGAACCCGACGGCGTATGTTCGACTTCTCCGATACCTGTTTAGAGCGATGGCGCAGGCGAAATTCGATGTGCTGTACCGTGAAGTAGTCCCAATTCTGCCGGCGACGCTGGATTGTTTGCTCGAGATGTTGAATGGTCCGGATACGCACGAGTTGCACGACACCATCGTGGAGCTGTGCCTGGTCCTTCCCGCTCGGCTTTCATCGATCCTTCCACACTTGCCGAAACTGGCCGTGCCGCTGTGCAAAGCTCTGCGCGCTCCGGTGAACGAGCTCAATCTGCTCGGACTTCGAACATTGGAGTTCTGGGTGGATTCGCTCAACCCCGAGTTCTTGGACCCGTGCATAGCCGAGGTGGAGTCGGAGCTGATGCTAGCATTGTGGGCGATGCTCAAGCCGCAGCAAAGCGGATCGCCGTTCGGGGCGAAGGCGATGCAGCTCCTTGGTAAGCTAGGCGGTCGCAACCGCGCTTTCCTTCGTAACCCGCTCGAGTTGGATGCGAAGAGTAATCCGGAACATGGTTTACGCATGATCTTGATGTTCAAGCCCGATACATCCTTCTTAGTTCCGTTGGATCGTTGCATTGTGTTGATGCAGAACATTCTGTCGACGCCGGTGATTCCGAACGTGAAGGTTTCTGACGCTTTGATTCACCATCGCCGTCAGGCGCTCGCTTTCATCAGAACGTGCCTTGTTTCTGTTCTCAACCTGAACGCCGCGCACGCGTTGTCTGGCTCGGAGGAGCAGATCGAGAGCGCTATCGAAGCAGCGGTCGCCAACGGTTGGGGCAAGAAGTTCCAAACCAACATCGGCGATGAAGCCGCGCAACTAGGGAACAAAACAAAGAGTCAGCTCATTGCAGAACAAAACATCTTCAAGCAACTGATCATCACTGTTATAGCCGCTGAGTGTGATCCATCGCTGAAAGAGACCGATGCGACATTCATGGAAAGCGTTTGCGAGCACATGGCGCTGTTGTTCGTGACCAAGGCGTCGCAACCCGCGCAAGAGTCGCAACAAATGGACCACGACGCGCTCGAGCGTCCCCGCGCGACAAACTTCAAGGTGCTCGAAGCATCCCTCTTTTTGGATGCGTTGATGACGTCCCTTGAATCTAGAAAGCAAGCACATCTCAAGGCGACACTGAAGACGATTAGCACGTTCATCGACGTCGTGCTCATTTTATCTCACGACGAGGTCGAGGCGCTGCAAGCGCTGGATAGCGGCGCCGAAGGAAAGAAGGCGACTCCAAAAAAGTCGAAGAAGAAGACAGAATCGAGCGATACCGTCGAGTTGGACGAAAGTCAGTACCCGAAACTTTCGTCGTGCGTCGAGGCACTCGTACCGAGACTGATGCACTGCTGCTACAAGCAAGAACCGAATAGCATAATGGGTGGCGTCTCCGGATTGGACGTCATCATGAAACGTTTGCCGACGAGTCTGCTGAAGCGCCGTTTACCCGGTGTGCTGGCGGCGATGATTCGCGCGATACAGGTGCTCCCCGCGCAGGCGTACTCGCAGAAGAAGGAAGCCATGGAAGCGTTGCACAGAGTCGTCGAGACATACGTTCCAGCGGGCGTGACGCCGCGCGGTGATGATGCCAAGATCGAAGAAGGCGTCACAGTACTCGTGAATGAGTTGTGCAGTACCTCTAGCATGGATAGTTCTCGTGAGGCGGTCGAAAGATCGCTTTTGGGGATCGCCGAAAGGACTTCGACGTCCCTCGAGAGTGTCCTCTCGCTCTCAGAAGACGCATTACTGGCTTTGATGGAGCGACCGTTGGCTTCGAGACACGTTCTCGCTCAAATCCAATTAGTCAAGCTGATCAACTTTTGCTTGAGCGCATCACCTCCGCTCATTGCGATGAAAGACAAGAGTCTAGATTTCATTCGGGAGGTATTGACCATAGCGGAGAGTGAAGACACCACGGTACTGGCTGTCGAAACTCGCCAGAATGAATCCATCTCGATGCTTCGCCAGGCATGCGTTCAACTCCTCGGCACCGCGCTGAAAGCGCCAGAATTTGCGAAGACGGACACGACCCCAGACATCGTACACGTTCGTGAACGAATCACCTCTGTACTTTTTACTAGTTTGACGTCTCGCAACAGTGCGATCGTCTCCATCGCCAAGGGTGGTTTAGTCGCCGTCAAGCCGCACATGAACAAGAATACGCTCAAGCAGTCGGTGAGCCCGATCCTGATGAGTCTTCAAGCGTTATCGAAACTGTCGATCCCGCTGCTCGAGGCGCTTGAGTACCTCTTAGAGCTCCTCGCGGAGTGGTTTAGTCCCACGCTGGGCGAAAAGTTGCTCGAACACATCAAGTACTGGTTGGAGCTCGAAGAAGACGCGGCGCCGGCGGTGCCCGGTCAAGTCGTGCAGAAAAAGTCACCGAAAGACGTCAAGCTCATCGCAGCCATCGTCAACCTGTTCCATCTCTTGCCCAAGCTTCGAGACGCGAAAGATTTGAAGCCGAACGAAAAGAAATTACACCCGTTCGATTTCATCAAACCTCTCGTGCGGGATGTGATGGCAATCGAGGCAACGATGCCTCCGGAGAGTGTGTACAGCGAAGCGAATTCTCTCTTCGCGAAGCCGTTGGCCAAGTTTCTGAGCAAGTATCCGAAGGAATCGCTCGCGTACTTTTTGGCTCGACTCGACCAACCGGAACACTTCGCACTCTTCCTGAAGGTGATCAAACTCCCCGAAGGATCAGCGGTGCTCGAGGTGACCAAATCGAGCTCGACCAAGTTGCTTCGAGACGTCTTCGGCGTCGACCCCGGTAAGCCGGACGACGACGACGCGCTGGCCCTCAGCGAATCTGAAAAGGATGCGGAACTGCTCTACGTCAATGGTTTGAAGCTTTTGGCGACGATTGTCAAACTTTCCCCGGAATGGTTGGCTAAGGAGAAGGCCATTTTGAAGCAACTCGAGGCGAGTTGGAAAGATCCCGAGCGACTCGAGCGATTGGCGAACGAGGATAAAAACTCGCTCACCACGATGCTCGAGAGCAAGTATCTCGCCAAGTGCTTCCTGGTGCTCGTCAAGCAAGATCGCTCGCAAGTACACATGCTCTTCCGATTGATGTCCGTGTTGTGCAAGCGAACCTCCGTCGATTACACCTTCATACGAGAGTTCATCAAGGACGAAGTCGTCGAAAAGTACACTCCGTCTGAACGCAACGCTGTTCTTCATCAGCTTTTGGAAGAGTTTGCTGAAGTCTCCGAGAAGAGTGATGATTCCGACAACGAATACATCACGATGTCTCTGAAGATGATGGTCAACCCGATGCTCGAGAAGGTGCTCAAACCCAAGTCGGACTCCGATAAAGAATTGCCAAGCGAAATTCTCGAGATTGTTGACGACGCATTCGTCAACAAGCTCGTCGCGGACGTCTTCGCACCGTCCGATTCGGATGAGAAGGGGTTGTATACCGACACGCTGTTGATCGAGCTGCTTCAACTCAGCACGTTGCTCATTCGCTACGCGCCAAAGGCGATGATAAATCATCGCAAGGAACTCATCAAATTTGGATGGAATCATCTGAAACGCGAGAATTCTTCGAGCAAGCAGTGGGCGTTCGTCAACATCAGTTACTTCTTGCAGGCGTATCAAGCACCGGAGAAGATTATCTTACAAGTCTTCGTCGCTCTCTTGAAGGCGCATCAACCGGAACAAAAGGATCTCGTCACTGAGGCGTTGGACGCGTTGACGCCAGCGCTGCCGCTGCGTCTGCCGCTCGGCGACCACAAGTATCCGATTTGGATTCGGTACACCAAGAAGAGCTTGAACGAGGACGGACACTCGCTTCCGCAGCTCGTGCACATTTGGAGCTTGATTGTGCGACACGCCAAGCTGTTCTACACGTCTCGCGCACAGTTTGTTCCGCAAATGGTCAACCTTCTCTCGAGACTCGGTTTGCCGACGAGCTCGTCGCACGCCAACAGAAAGCTGTCGGTCGACTTGGTCGAGCTCATCATCAACTGGGAGAACGACAGACTCTCTGGTGCGCAACCGCAAGAGGACGTCGAACCTTCGACCACGGGTAAACGAAAGGCGACCGAGAGCCCAGAGAAGGAAGAGGACTTCACGTCGTCGCGACGCGGGAAGAAGTCGACGAAAAAGACGAAGAAGGAAGAGACTGAGTCGAAATCTCCGGGACGTTCCACCAGAGCGTCGCGCTCGACGAAACAGTCCAAGGAAGACGACGATGACGACGACATGGCGAGCGATTTACCGGAGACGGAAAAGCTCAAGTCTATGCCATCCATCGGCCAAATTGACGAAGGTTTCAAACCGTCGCCGGCGATGGAAGAAATCGTCGTCAACTTTCTCGTTCGAATGAAGTTCATCACCGCGGAAGGTAAAGAGCCAGAGACGAAGGCCCTCAACAGCCGCACGTTGGATCTTCTTTCAAATGCGTTGGCGTTGTGGCCGTCCGTTCGCATCAAGTTTACGTTCATCGACAAGCTTCTCACGCTGGCGAGTCAAGCGCAGAGAGATCCGACGTCGACGCTCATAACCGGTCTCTCGGTGCTCAAGATTGCGATGAAGACGCCCGGCTACGATTTTATCACCGAGAACATCGAACAAGCCGTGCGACTCATCGAGCCGTGTCACGGAACGGCGAACAGCGATACGCACAGTCTCCTCGGCGAAGTGATTCAAACAGCCTTCGAGTGCAACAAGGACTCGGGGCGGTACGACGACGCGCTTGCCAAGCTGAAACAGGAAGTCTCGACGCAGCACGAAAAGTGCGTCGCGGACGCGATCGTCGCGAAGAGTGCGCCGAACACGGAGACTGCGAACACGTCGCTCGCGTGCATCCTCAAGGTTATCGAGTGCCAAGCCGCATTCGATCCGTCCACCGTCGACGAGTACCTGAGTTCTCTGATGAAGGTGCTCGCGAGATTGACGCACGAGTTGAACGCCGCGTCGGCGGCGGGCGAGCTTCAGCATAGTCATCCGAAGCGCGGCCAAGCGCCACCGGAGATTGTCGCTCCAGAGTACGGCGGCGTCGCCTACTGCATGATCAAGTGCATCAACGTCATCTCGCTTCGCGTCATCAATAGCGGATCGGAGCAAAAGCAAATCTTTTTGCGTCTGTTGCTTCAACTCATCAACGACAAGGCGACGCACGGCGACGTGCTCATGGCGATCCTCGACGCCATGGTCGCGTGGACGGACACGTCCGCCCTCGGCGAGGCGGCGAGCGAGGAGACAAACGTCGGAAGCTTAAACGCGAAGGAGACGGTTTTATTCTTGTCCAAGCTCGCGCAGCTCACGCGCATGGGTCTGAAGATTACGCAAACGGATGTTTGGGAAGAGAAACTCTTGGGCGCGATATACAAACTCTGCGTCCCGGACGGTAAACAAGATCCCGCGTTGAGAAGCGAGGTGTTCCTCAAGGTGGAGCGCACGCACCTTCTCGGTTTACGAACGCGTCGACTCGAGATTCGCAAGAAATTCTTTGCGTTGTATCACGACGCCGTCGGTAAGACGCTCTTCCAACGTCTGCAATACATCTTGACGATTCAAGACTGGGACGCGATGGCGGACACGTTTTGGTTGATGCAAGGTCTCGATTTGATTCTGAGCACGCTCGCCGAGGATGAGCGAATTATGCTCGCCCCGAACAGCGCCTTCGTGTCGTCGCTCTTGCCCTTTGACGCCGACACCAAGCAACCCGTGCCCGTTCCGGCCAAGCCAAAGAACACCAAGGCGAACACCACCGAACTCGATGAGTTGATCAAGCGACACGCCAAGTTTCTCCACGATAAATCAAGCGTGCGCGTGAGCGATTTGGTGACGCCTCTGCGACAAGTGGCGACGAGAAATGCGCACGTCGCGTATTACCTCTGGGTGCTGATTTTCCCGATCGTGTGGGCGACGCTGCAACGCGAAGAGCAATTGCAACTCGCCAAGCCGATGATCGGTCTGCTCAGCAAGGAGTCGCACCTGCGACAAGCCGCCGTGCGGCCGAACGTGATTCAAGCGCTGTTGGAGGGCATCTCTCTCTCACAACCGCAACTTAAAATTCCGAGCGAACTCACCAAGTTTCTCGGAAAGACGTTCAACGCGTGGCACACCGCCATCGCGTTACTCGAGAATCACGTCGTTCGGTACCCGCAAGAGGCGAGATGTTTCGACGCGTTGAGTGAACTCTACCGTTTGCTCAACGAACAAGACGTGCTCGCCGGATTGTGGTCGCAACGGTGTCAATCAGACGTCACGCGCGTGGGTTTGTCGCTCGTCCAACACGGACACTGGCAACAGGCGCAAGACACCTTTTTCAAGGGCATTCAACTCGCCACCGCGGGCCAAGCCCCTGGGGTGTCCAAGACGGAGATGTGCCTGTGGGAGACGCAGTGGCTGAACGCGGCGAAACAACTCAACCAATGGGATTTGATTTCCGATTTCAGTCGAACCGTCGAGCACAGCGAGTTGATGGTGCAAAGTCTCTGGCGTTGGGGCGAGTGGGCAGCGGTGAAGGAACTCATGCCGAGCGGGTCGCTGAACGAGATCGAGGAGACGCCCGAGGTTATCACCGTTCGCGCCTTCGCGTCCCTTGTCAGTGGACGCGTGCGCGAGGCGGAGCAACACTGGGCCAGCGCCGTCAAGTCGTCGCTCGATCGATGGTGGCGACTTCCCGAGACGGGGTCGACGTGTCACATTCCTTCGCTGCACATGTTTAACGCGATCGCCGAGGTGCAAGAGTCCACGCGCATCTTGCTCGAACTCTCCAACACACAGCGACGCGGCGTGCAGGGATTGTCGAGCAACCGCACCTTGGTGCAAGACATCATGGAGACGTGGCGCTTGCGCACGCCCAACGAATGGGATCCCGTGCCGTGGTGGAGCGAGATTCTCATTTGGCGTGGAAACATGCACAGCATCATGACGCACGCGGCGAAACAGATTGGCGAACAAAACCCAGCCATGATGCAAGCGACGCAACAGCTCTACCAGCTCGGACAGCGCGAAAAGGCTTGGAGTTTGAACAAGTTTGCGAGCGCCGCCCGCAAGCAGCGCGCGCCGGACGTCGCGCTTCAAATCTTATCCAAGCACGAGGGACACATCGAAGTCTCCGAAGCCTTCTCCAAGCTCCGCGAACAGTGCGAATCGTACTTGGCGTTCGGCAACGAGGCGGTCACCGGCTTGAACCTGCTGGAATCGTCCAGTTTGGAGTTCTTTTCACCGCCGCAAAAGGCGGAGCTTTTCCGCCTTCGCGCCAAGTTTCTAGAACAGATGGAGGACTGGGACGGGGCGCACGCCTCGTACTCCACGGCTGTCTCTCTGTGCAAACAACTCGCCGAGGCGTGGATATCGTGGGGCGATTTTTGCCGCGCGCGACGCGACGCCGAGAACGCCAATGCCAACCTTCCGTCGACGTGGAGTCAACAAACCACCACGTGCTACTTACAAGGCATCAAGCACAACACGCAAGAGTACAGACACCAGCTCGTCCACGTCGTTCGAATGTTAGCCTTCGACGTCAACCCAGCGCCGATCGGAAGCGCCATCGCGTGTCACATCGACGTGTTACCGTCGTGGATTTGGATTCCGTGGATTCCGCAGCTCTTGCTCTCGCTCTCGCACAGCGAAGTCTTACACGCCAAGACGATTCTCTTACGACTCGTCGCCGCGCACCCGCAGGCGATTTATTACCAACTGCGCACGTGGCTTCTCGAACGCCGCGACGTCGCCGCGAAAGCGACGCAAACGGCGCGCACACTCGCCGGAAAGGGGGACGAGAAGACCAAGGGCGACGAAAAGACCAAGGCGGTCACCTCGACGGAGGTTCAAGCGGCGGCGCAACGCGCGCAAGAGGCGACGATCGCCTTTGAAGCCGCCAAGGAAATCATGGAACACCTCCGTGCGAGACACGGGAACTTGGTCGGTGAGCTCGAGGTGCTTCTCAGTGAACTCGGCACGCGATTTGCGTGCACGCCCGAGGAGCGTCTGCTCGTCGTCGTGTACACGTTGCTCCATCGCTGTTACAAGTACCCGGCGGCGACGACGGGCGAAGTCCCAGAGTCGTTCAAGAAGGAACTCACCGGCGTCTGTCGCGCGTGTTTCAGCGCCGATATCTCCGTCAAGCACGCTGATTTCTTCGCCGAGTACAAGGCGAGTTACGAACGCGATTTGAACCCCGAGGAGAAGACGTTTCCGAAAACCGTCGCCGAGCTCATGACTCGATTAAAGGCGTGGAAACAACGTCTCTTGAACGACGTCGAGGACCGCCTTCCCGCGACGTTGCGTCTCGAGGACGAATCCACGCAACTCAGAAACGCCACCTTCAACGAGGTTGAGATTCCGGGTCAATACGCCGGCGATCTCTCGTACGGCGCGGTGGATCGTCTCGTCAAGCTCGAACGCATCGGCGCCGACGTGCACGTCGTGCGCAGAAACGGCAACTGTTTGCGTCGATTGGAATTCCTCGGCGTCGACGGTTCCATCAAACAATTCTTGGTGCAAACCTCCCTGACGCCCGCGGCGAGAGGCGAAGAACGCATGGCGCAGCTTCTTTCGACGCTCAACGGCGTCTTCGCCAGGCACGTCGAGACGCGCAAGCGCAACGCGTGCTACTACGTTCCCGCCATCGTTCCGGTGTGGCCGCAGGTACGACTCCTCGAGGACGACGACGCACACGGCACGTACGCCGAGGTGTACGACGCCCACTGCGCGAGGTACGGTCGCGAGCCTGATTTACCGGTTACCCTCTTCAAAGCCGCGCTCGATCCCGCCATTCTCGGCGACGTCGTCGACACGGAGGAGGTGCTCGAGCTCCGATTAAAGGCGCTCATGGAGATAACGCAAAAGCACGTCACCGAGAACATCTTCTCGCAGTACATGTACAAGACACTCCCGAGCAGTTCGCATCTGTGGACGTTTAAGCGTCAACTGTCGCAACAGCTCGCAATCTCGAGCTTTCTCTCGGCGCTCTTGCGCATCGGAGGACGCACGCCGACGAAGATCATGTTCGCGAAGAACACGGGTAAGATTTTCATGCTCGATTTCCATCCCGCGTTCGACGCCAAGGGTATCGTCGAGTACATCGAACCCGTGCCGTTCCGTCTCACGAGAAATCTGCACACCTTCTTCACGCCGTTCGGCGTCAAGGGTGACTTCGTCACCGCCATGGCGTCGGCGGCGCAGGCGTGCGTCGACCCTCGCGCCGATTTGGAGGCGCACCTCGAACTCTTCTTCCGAGATCAACTCATGGTCTGGCCTTGGAGACGCATGCTCGCGTCCAAGGACGCCAACGCCGTCAATCCCTCGCCGAGCGAGATTAAAAACATGGCGCGCGCCAGCGTCCAAGAGGTGCTTCGCCGCCTTCCCATCATCGCCCCCGCGCCGCCGACGGAGTCATCCGCCGACGCCGCACCGAGCGTTCAAAAAGCCGTCTTACACCTCGTCGACGCCGCGCTCAACATTAGAAACGTCGCTCGCATGGAGAGCACGTGGGCACCGTGGTTTTGATCACGACTTGTATTATTCCATCGTCGCGTCGGCGCTCGCCGCCGAAAAAGTGCACGCCTCCTCGCCTCGCCGTCCCACCGCGTCCCCGCACTCGTTCGCGCGTCCCATGGCGCCCGACGACCCGGTGTGGCCGCCGGACGTTCGCTACCTCGACGCCCTCGATTACTCTCGTCTCGTCGACCCGGAAAACGCGCACGCGCGCGCG
>MDTE01178286.1_pt1 | contig 20042 bp, 18 predicted proteins | sample 811231 | NCBI WGS metagenome assembly MDTE01 (sample SAMN05326651, study PRJNA326480) | marine metagenome | isolation source: seawater | place: Indian Ocean: Red Sea | collected 2010 | reverse complement strand
TCAAACGACAACCGATATTGATCAATATAATCACGCAACTCATTACATATTTGATTATTCGCCTGTCTTCCATTGCATACTATACCAATGTCATTTCGCCATTTTTTTAACTCTTCAGATCTTTGATTTAAAGGCTTCATATCATCATCAACAATATCGTCCACCTTCCTGCAAAAAGCATACAATGCAAACATCGCCTTACGCTTTAACTTAGGCAATAAAAAGAAAGCTGCAGCTAAATTCGAATTGCTTTTTACCGTAACTTCCTTGCTTTTAAGAGGCTCCGTCACGATTATTTTTAGCCTTAGATTGGTCTTCAGATTTAGAGGGCAACCCACCCACCTCACTCAAAGTCGGATTACGTTTTCTATGGTCCCTTCGCCGGCGCTTATGACGCCTTCGTCTTTTATTACTAGAGCCATCTTCTTGCTCTATAGACACTTTAGATTTTGTTAAACGATGAGTTTTCCTAGAAGCCCTAGATGAAGAAAGATTATCACGCTTAATAACGACGTAAATTAGCCCGATAAGAATAACAGCAGCAATCGCTATTCCAATTATTAACAGGGGCCCAGCAAATGAGCCAGCCAAGTTCCCACCTCCATTTGGAACTCCTGAGTCTAACAAACCTAAAACATGATACATTCTAATTTTAATCATTATTATGGGATTTATTGACAATCTTCAACCGGCTAATTCTATATCGAAGTGCATGGCGACTAATTTGAAGCTTTTGAGCAGTACGACTCAAATTATTATCGTTTCGAGATAGTTCAGACTCAATTATATTTCGTTCAAAGGACGCTAACGCCTCCTCTAACGTCATGCCATCATAATTATTATTCTGTTCAGTATCTTTACGCAAGCGAGTTTCAAATTGAAAGTCAGGAAGATCATTTTTATTCAAACTATTTTTTGCCGCCAAAATAACAGCTCTCTCAATTGTATTTCTAAGCTCCCTAACATTGCCAGGCCAGTGATGTGAATTCAGAACACCCCTAATGTCACTAGATATGGGATCAAAAAACTTACTCATCTTTCTTCCAAACTTAGAAAGGAAGTGGTCAGCTAATAAGATTATGTCCTCGCCACGATCACGAAGCGGAACAACACGCATTTGCACGACATTTAGCCTGTGATATAAATCCTCTCTAAATTCACCCTGCTCTATAGCCTCTATAATATCTCGGTTGGTCGCTGCCACTATTCGAACATTTACTTTATGCTCTTCTGTGCCCCCTACTCTAACAAATGTACCATCTTCTAAAAACCTCAACAACTTAGATTGTAATGAACGAGACATTTCCCCAATCTCATCTAGAAAAAGAGTTCCTTCATTCGCCTCTTCTACCTGACCAATCTTCTGCTTAATAGCACCTGTAAATGAACCTTTTTCATGGCCAAACAATTCGCTCTCAAGTAAGGATTCAGGAATAGCAGCGCAATTTAATCGGACATAATTTTCTTCACGACGCTGACTGGCTTGATGGACAGCACCAGCTATTAGCTCTTTACCCGTTCCACTTTCCCCAAGTATCAACACTGTAGCTTCAGTTGGCCCAACTGTGCATATCATTTGGCGCAACTCCTTCATACTATCACAATTACCGATAATATCATCAAGTTGATAGCCCTGATTGAGGCGTGCTCTGAGATTAGTGTTTTGCCGAATTAACTCATGTCTCTCTGCACAACGATTAATTGAATGTAAAAGCTCTTCGGGCTCGAATGGTTTTGATAAATAATCAACAGCACCAGACTGAATTGCTTCAACAGCAAGTTTAGGAGTAGCGTACGCTGTTATCATTAAAATTGGCATATCAGGCCAGCGTTCATGTGACTCTTGAAGAAAATCATAACCACTCATTCCATCTAAACGAGCATCAGTTATTACCATAAAATAACTATTATTAGATAAAGCCACCAAACCATCTTCAGCAGATTCAACCATATCCGCCTTGTATCCATGAGACTCAAGTACAACTTTTAACGACTCGCGCATATTGCGCTCATCATCTACGATCAATAATTTAGGCAACTTAGACTTCAAGACTGAAAACGCATAGAACTTCTACCCGGAAATAGTAGATTAAACCGGGTATACTTTCCAAGTTCTGAATGAATAAAAACCTGACCTCCATAAAGCTCAGTATTATGCTTTACTATTGCTAAACCAAGGCCAGTTCCTTTTTCTTTTGTTGTAAGATAAGGCTCAAAAACTTTATCTATTTTATCAACAGGTATTCCAGGTCCGTTATCCTCTATAATAACTTTTAATGTATAATCACCACCATAACTTGTCTTTACTGATATTTCACCACCCTGCACCAAGGCTTCCCTTGCATTCTGAAGTATATTAACAAAAACCTCACTAATATGCCCTAATTGAGCAAGCAAAGGCGGCAACGCCAAGCCGTAATCGCGTCGAATTCTCGTACCGAATTTATTGCCCTTTGGAAATACCTGATCAATAGACGAATCCAAGACATCATTAACATCTAGTTTAGCCAAGCGCCCTTCAACCAACTGCGCATAACCCATTAATTTAGTAATAACTTGATCCGCCTTATTAACCTCTTCTCTCACAAGAGTAACCTGACGTTGAATTAACTCATTATCACGTGATAATTGCCCCATTGTAAAAACAGTATTATTAATTATACCCAATGGATTTTTTATTTGATGAGCAATCTCAGCAGCCAAACGACCCGAGGCTTGCAATTGACTTTGACGCCTATCAAATTCCTCTTCTTCAGAATCCATACGACGCTGCTTATCGATCAATACCTGAAGCGCATAACAAAAAGCAGTCATCAAAACGAGCAATAAAGCACGAAGCATAACTGGTTCAGCCGTTATATTCTCAAGTTCTTCATCAGACCGAGCGACAACTATATCAAATGCACCAGCACAAAGATAAATTACACTAACACATAAATTGGCCATTATTTGCGTTGAGGCAATTGGCATACTTACAGCGTTACGAACTTGGACACCAAGAAACAACCAAAATAAAAAGCTTTCAAATCCACCTGTCAATTCAGTCATCATCGCCAACAGGACCGCATCGAATAGACAAATAGAAAAAACTACTTCCCGTAAAGTTCTTGTAGAAAACTCATCCATTCGAATCAACATCACGCCAATTACAGTATTAACTACGAGACAAAGAAGAAAAAACCACTGGATTGTTTGAAACAACGTATACCTTACATTGTCCAATTCAGGCCAAGAAGAAAAGTACAGATAATAAACTAATAAAATAAAGTAAACCGCTTTAACCGGAAGCATGGTATGTCGCTCCATGAACCGAATACGAATTCGCTGTTCATTATCATCCGGGGCTACGGATTTAAACAAATGAAACAACAAGCCTCGCCCTGATGCGACAGCATTTATTTCATTTAAAGCCATATCAACTATAAGCCTAAGAAAGCTTCATTACATTTAATGCCTGTTCAGCAATCTCCCCTACCGGCCAAAGTCTACCAATCCCATCATAGCCGCAAGACAGCATTCCATCATCAGGCCCTATAAACCTCACCCCACGTTCACGCAAAATTGATACATTACCTTGGGTTGCTGGGTGTCCCCACATCTTACCATTCATAGCTGGGGCTATGAGAACAGGTATATCCGCATTTAAAGCGAGCGCAGTACAAGTCAATGGATCATCAGCAATACCACAAGCCAATTTAGCTATAGTGTTAGCAGTCGCAGGCGCAATTAGTAATAAATCAGCTGAATCAGCCACATAAATATGGGACACAACCGCCTCATTCTTATCATATAAACTTTTTATAACCGGACGCCTAGTTAACGTTTCGAACGGAAGCACTTTAACAAACTCTTCCGCATCTGCTGTAAGTATTACATCAACGCAACAACCTGATTTAGTCAGTATGCTAGCTAAATCAATTGCTTTATAAGCAGCTATCGACCCCGTTACACCCAATACAATTTTCTTTGATTCACTCATCATCAACTATGATTTATTACGACTAACACGCTCAAGATCAATTAATTTAATCAGAGCCTCAAGATCATCACCACGCGTTCCACTAACCAGCACATGATCAAATATTTTTTTTTGCGCAATTTCAGTCTCAGCAATCGCCAGACGACGAATAATTTCTTCTTCAGAATCATCCCCCCTTCCTCGCAATCGCTTCTCAAGTTCACCTAAATTCGCAGGACAAAGAAAAACCGTTACTAAAGATGACCCTAAAATTAAGTCATCAACAGCTCGCTCTATAATGGTTGACGCACCTTGAACATCAATATTAAGCAAGACATCCTTACCTTCAGCTAGCTTTGTACGAACTTCAGATTTAAGAACCCCATAATGATTCCCGTATACATGAGCGTTCTCAAGAAACTCCCCACCTTCTACACGAGCTAAGAATTCAGTCTCATTAAGAAAATAATAATCAACTCCATCCTCTTCCCCTGATCGTGGAACACGAGTAGTACATGTAATGGCGCGAGTAGCAGACGGTAAAGATAAACAGATGTTATCACACAAAGTAGTTTTACCTGTTCCAGACGGCGCAGATATAACTATTAGTAAAGATTGACCCTGAGCACCATTATTCAACATTTTGAACCTGTTCTCTGATTTTTTCCAACTCAGTCTTAATCGCTACTACTTCTTTTGCAATTTCGCTATCATTAGCCTTGGACCCAATTGTATTTATTTCTCGGAACATTTCTTGGGCTAAAAAATCAAGCTTACGACCAACCGGTTCATTTTCCCTTAAGCAGCCTTGCATTTGCATAAAATGACTATCTAGCCTGGTCAGCTCTTCGGTAATATCAGATCTATCAGTGAAGTAAACAACTTCCCTAAGAAATCGTTCATCATTTATATCCTGCTCCTGTATGTCAGCTTTTGCCAAGCGTTCTATGAGCCGCTTGCGATGCATTACAATTACCTTAGGGGCTTGCTTGGAAATTTTTTTTGAAAGAGCTTTCAACCCAGCTAAACGCTTAGTTAAATCTTTCCTTAAATATTCCCCTTCCTTATACCTCATTAATTGAAGTTGGCTTAATGCTTGTTTAAAAGCCTTTTTCAAAGCCGGCAACAAAGACGATGAACTAATTCTTTTATCAACAGTTTCCAATACACCTGGTAACCGGAGGAGTGATTCTAATGAAATATCATTATTTATCTTTATCTCATCTGCAAGCTTTCTTAAGGCTGTTTTATATACAGTTGCTTGAGCTTCATTAATAATTATATCCCTATTAGCCTTGCCCGTCGGCCTCTCTAAAGTAACCCTGCCTGAAACTCTGCCGCGAGACACTGAAGCTAATAATATTTTTCTTAATTCCGATTCTAATGCTTCAATTTCACTAGGGAGACTTAAAGCAACCTCTACTTGGCGGCGATTAACTGAACTTAATTCTACAAATATCTTAGTCCCTTTGCTAACACTCTCCCCACAACCATAACCCGTCATTGATTTCATATTTTTTAAGCAAATAGTCTTCAGTTTGAATTCATGTAATATGCGTCAACACGATTAGCGACATCCCTATAATCAATATCTCGTTCATAAATTTGCTTAAACTGCTCGATCGAGTCTTCCTTTTTTCCCATCTCATCAAGCACGCATCCTAACTGATAAAAAAGATTCATTTTTTCATTATCCATTACCTCCTTCTTATCGAGAGCCTTTTGAAGAGTACGGGCTGCCATATCATTCATTCCACGCTTTGAAAAACATTGGCCAAGATAAGTTAAAGCTGCAATTTCCCTGTGAGGGCTTTCTTGCGCCCGCTGAAAAGATTTTATTGCGGATTGTAAATCATCAGCCTTAAACTGAAGGACTCCCAATTCAAATCGAAGAGACAAATCCGATGGGTAAGCATCACTTAATTTCTGAATTTGATCAATTTCGAAAGCATTACGTTCAGCTTTCAGCTGTTCAGCTTTCTCATTATGCGCTGACTTTATATTTTGGTCATAAATACTGAGCTTAGCTTTAATTATTGCCCTGTCCACAGCAGCATCGGATCGAAGATTAGTCCTATTAAACAACTCATAGTACTCAATCGAACGTTTAAAATCTTTCTTTCGACCGTACAGTTCTGCGAGAGAGCGGATTAGCTTTAAATTATTTCCATCATTTTCCAAACGTTGCTCGTATTCATTTATAAGACTCTCAGCAGTAGACTCTTGTTCAGATCGCCGATTCTCCTGCTCAAGCAAAACAGCTTCCGACTCATTTTTAAGTACTTCTCGATAATCTGCCTCGCCCGCTACAACCTTATCATAACCCCCAACAGACATAGTTAGCCGCGCTGATAAATTTTTGGACAACTGCAAAACATCAAGATCCTCAGGATAAGATTTAGCAAGCTCAGAACAGCATTCATCAGCTTTAGCCAATTCCCCAACCCCAACAAGTGCATCACAATATTTAATAGTATTATATTTATCGCCTGGCAATTGCTTCATCACCAACTCCCATGCAAATAAAGCTGTCTTAGGGAAATTAGCAAGAGTAGCTGCCTCCCCCAAAAGTTTATTACCAATCACACTATATGGATCTTCACATAGAATTTGCTCAGCAACTTCTATTGCCTCAACAGGATTATTCCTTAAAGCTAATTGAGCCTTTGGTATAAGTGACGAGGAAGTAGTTTTTCTGAAAATTTTTGAAAACCGGCTTTTCTTTTCAGAGCTTTTGAATTGATTAAGACGCAATGCTTCTCTGCATTCAAAAAAGCCAGGCTCCTTTTTCAAGGCTTGCCCAAAGAGCTTAGAGGCATAATCCAGGTTATCTTTCCTCAAGGCAGCTATACCTTTATCAAAATAATCTCTTGCTTGAGGATGAACTTCTTTTTTGGATTTTTCTTCCATTAAATATTAAGGGACAAATATAGTGATTATGCTCTATCGATGCAAACAAGACATCATTTATGTTAATCTTTCTAGATTGTTGCTCTGATTTTACAGGTCGTGTAAAATATATCCACCCGGTGTTTCTGGTGGATACATGAGCAAGGAAGAAAAAAATAAAGAACTGAAAACAAAGAAGTCAGAAAACCTTTCGACTAAAGAAGGAAAGTCGATGGAAACTACAGACCAAACACAAGCAAATGAAGAAATAAGCGCGCCCTTGCCTGAAGAGGAATTAAGGGGAGAAGCAGAAGAAGCCCCACCTCCGTCTCCAGATGAATTAAAAGAACTTCGACTGAAAGCATCGAAATCTGAAGAATATTACGAGCGACTCTTGAGACAAGTAGCTGAAACAGATAATCTAAGGAAACGACTAGCCAAAGAGAAACAAGATGCTATTCGCTATGCTAACGAGTCTCTAATAGAACAAATCCTACCTACCATGGATAGTTTTGATATGGCAATCACAGCAACAAACTCTTCATGCGAAAATACTATAGACTCACTTAAAACCGGAATTGAGATGGTACACAGCCAACTTAAAAGAACTCTAGAAGAAGCAGGTCTTACCGAAATAAACGCAAACGGAACAATCTTCAACCCATCCCTACATGAAGCTATGTCTCGCAAAGAAACTAACGAAGTGCCAGAAGGCACAGTTATTGAGCAACTTCGAAAAGGCTATCAACTCAAAGAAAGATTAGTTCGCCCTGCATCCGTGATTGTTGCAACCGCATCTGAAACAGCAACAAAAGAAAACGAAGAAGAATAATGGCCAAAGCAGATTACTACGATTTACTAAGAATTAAAAAAGGCGCAACTGAAGATGAAATAAAGAAAGCCTACCGAAAACTTGCGGTTAAATACCATCCAGATAAAAATCAAGGTGATAAGTCAGCCGAAGATAAATTCAAGGAAATAAGTGAAGCATATGAAGTACTAAGCGATCCCGAAAAGCGATCTAAGTACGATCAATTCGGACATGCCGCTTTTGGCCCTGGCTCAAGATCCGGTCGCGGGGGAGGCTTTCATGATCCGTTTGACATATTTAAAGATGTATTCGGTGGAGGTGGAGGCGGAAACGGTGGCAGTATTTTCGAAGATCTGTTCGGAGGCAGCCAGCGTTCAAGGAGCTCTAATCGAGGGTCCGATCTTCGCTATGATATGGAGTTAACATTCGAAGAAGCTGTTAAAGGCTGCGAAAAAAAAATAAACATAAATAAGCTTGATTCATGTAGTCACTGCAAAGGCAGCGGAGCCGCTGATGGAGGACAAAACGTTAAATGCAGCACGTGTGACGGACAGGGGCAAATTATTCAATCTCAAGGCTTTTTTAGCGTGCAACAAACCTGCCCTAGATGCCAAGGCACAGGCAGCAAAATTGATAAACCTTGCACCAAATGCAACGGCAATGGCCGAACAAAAAAAACCAGCAAAATAACCATACGCGTACCAGCCGGTGTTGATACTGGTGCTCGACTTAGATCATCTGGTAACGGAGAAGCAGGAATTCAAGGAGGAAAGCCTGGAGATTTGTACTGCGTCTTACATGTTAGAGAACATGAAATATTTGAACGAGATGGCGACGATCTTCTTTGCGAGGTACCTATTAGCTTCATTCAGGCAACACTTGGATCTGAAATAGAAGTTCCAACGCTTAATGGAAAAGCAAAAATTAACGTTCCAGCAGGAACTCAGTCTGGAACCATATTGAGACTAAGAGAAAAAGGAGTGAAAAATATTCAAGGCTATGGGCATGGGGATCTCCATATTCGAGTAATTGTAGAAGTCCCAACAAAACTAAACTCAGAACAGAAAATGAAATTAACTGAATTCAGTGAGCTTTGTGATGACAAAGTAAATCCAATACGTGGGTCATTTTTTGAAAAGGCAAAAAAGTTTTTTAGTTGATTATATATGCATCGTTTTTTCATCCCTCCATCAGAAATCCATAATCGCCCTCTTTCACTAAATAAAGCCGAGGCAAAACACGCAAGATCCGTTCTACGAATACGTGAAGGCGACAGAGCGATTGTGCTTAACGGAGAAGGTAAAGAGTTATTATGTGAGGCTTCAACAGTACGAAGCGAATCTACAACACTAAATGTAATTCAGGAAAACAACATACCTCCTCTTAGTTTTGAAATAACCCTATACCAAGCGGTTACAAAAGGTAAAACAATGGATATGATAATCCAAAAAGCAACTGAGCTTGGAGCTAGCCGAATAGTACCAGTACTGTCCGAAAGATCTGTTCCAGACTGGGATAACACAAAATCAGCAAGCAAAGTAGAAAAATGGAAATCCGTATGTATTGAATCAATTAAACAATGCGGCTCCGCTTGGATACCTAAACTAGAGTTACCTATGAAACCTAACCAAGCGATAAAAGATTCACATAATTCTGAAATATCGTTGATTGCCACATTACAATCTGACGCTAAGCACCCTAGAGAATATATAGATTCATTTCACACTGAAAATGATAGAATCCCAGATAGAATTTCGATTTGGATAGGCCCTGAAGGAGATTACACGCCAGCAGAAATCAACGTCATCCGAACCACAGCTCTTCCGATCACTCTAGGCCCACTTGTACTAAGAAGTGAAACTGCTGCTATATACTGCTTATCATTTCTTAATTATGAACTACAGCAACGATCTTAAAATTATTAATTAAGCTGACGTAAAACGTCTTTCATATATCGCAAGCTATCTTTAGCGATCATTTCAGGCCCTTCCTCAAAATCAAACACCTCAACTGAAGCAAAACCATCATAATCGACCTCTTTCAAGGCTCTAAAAATAGGCAAAAAATCAACATCCCCAAATCCAGGGCCTTTTAAATTTGAATCATTGCAATGAAAATAAGCAAAATACGGATGCGAGCTTCTTATAATATCCGGAATAGACTTAGCTTCAGAACTCATTGCTTTAACATCTAAAATAATCTTAAACGCATCACTCTCACATTCCTTCACAAATTCAACAGCCTGTTCTGCCGTATTTATAAAATCAGTTTCCGAAGGAGCTAAAGGCTCAAAACAAATAGTAACTCCTATATCTTCAGCCAGCTTTATAGACGGCGTAAAAGTTTTAATAGCCAAGCTCCACGCTTGCTCGAAGCTCACACCTGGAAGAAGATTACGTAATTTAGGAGATCCAACCACAATTTTCTTAGCACCTAAATCGGAGCAAAACTTAACCAGCTCGCAAAAATAGTCGGAAGTATTATTACGTATAACCGAATCTGTGTGAGTCATATACAAACCCTCAGTCTTAATAAGAACCCAATGTATAGCGGAGATTTCAATTTCACTCTCAATTGCAAGATTACGAATTCGCTCACGCTCAACATTTGAAACCTCAGTTACATATTGGGCTAAAGTAAATGGTGCTATTTCAATAGCATCATAACCTGTTTTAGCTACAAAACGAATTGTATCATCAATGGCCCAACCCTCAAAAATCTCGTTACAGATACCCAACTTCATAATTAATTGTTAACGCAATATGCACAAGCTTACCCAGCCACACAAGACCAGCTTGCCACACAAAGTTAATGTTCACAAAAATTTAAAGGTAAAAATCATAATATCTAGTTCGACACAGCGCTTTAGTGCAGATATTTTCCAACGCCCATTGGAAAATATTTACTCTAGATTTACGAGCGAACTACAGGTCCGACCTGACGACATAGATATGAATCAACATGTTCATTCCAGCAGATATCTAGACTACGTATTGGCTGCAAGATTCGAACAAATGGAAAGATGCTATAAAATGTCTATGCAAGCATTCTTAGACATGGGGCTTAGTTGGGTAATCAAAAAATCTTATATAGAATTTATTCGTCCCTTACGAATAGATGACTTATTTACAGTCACTACTCAAATTTGCAGCTTTTTTGATCGAGGCGTAAATGTGGAATTCGAAATCAACCGAAAAAAAAACGGCAAAATATGTAGCAAAGGCTATCTGGATTGTTATCTTATTAATGTTAAGTCAGGACGATCTGTAACAATCCCAGATAAAGTTAAAAAGTTTTACGAAATATAATATGGAACGACGCAAGCTAGGTAAAACCGAACTGGAACTACCAGTAATTTCCTATGGGGCCTCTTCCTTGGGGCAAGAATTTAGAAGGATCAGCATTGACGAAGCCCTCAGATCGTGCCGCACTGCCATAGATCTTGGAATGGATTTTATCGATACCTCACCTTTCTATGGTCGCGGTATGAGCGAAGTAATGTTAGGGCAAGTATTACGAGATATACCAAGGGATTCATTTACACTTGGAACAAAACTAGGAAGATATGACCTTCATCATTTTGATTTTTCCGCTAAACGTGTTGCCGAAAGTATAGACGTTAGCTTACATAGAATGGGAGTGGATTATATAGATATTATACTCTGTCACGATATAGAATTTGTGAAGATGCAGCAGATTGTTGATGAAACAATTCCAGCAATACAAAAGATACGTGATCAAGGAAAAGTTCGATATATTGGATTTTCAGGATATCCAATGAAAATATTTCCCTTCATCATCGACCAAATAGATATCGACGTAGTACTATCCTATAACAACTACCATTTGCAAAATACAAGATTCTCAAAATTATTCTCATATCTTAATGAAAGAAATATAGGAATAATGAACGCCGGACCTTTCTGCGCACGCCTCCTTACAAATACTTCATTACCCAATTGGCATAAGGAACCAGAAGAAGTACGCAATGCATGTAAAAAAGCTGCAGAATTTTGCTCAAATCAGGGTGTTGATATAGCTCAATTAGCAGTTCAGTTTTGTGTAGCAAATACAGACATAATAACAACAATTGCAGGTAGCGCGAATCCAGATAATGTTCAAAACTGGGCCAAATGGGCGGAAATTCCTATTGATCAAGAATTACTTCAGGGCGTACTCTCAATACTTGATCCAGTAAAGGACATAGGCCATATCGAAGGACTCACAGAGAATAACTAGTCAAGTTTCCACTAATAAAATAAATTACTAAAATCTGTTGACGAACAGCGTATCATAAAGCTACTTTTCCGCCCCTCGGTATTCCTGAGTAGCTCAATGGTAGAGCGGTTGGCTGTTAACCAATAGGTTCGGGGTTCGAGTCCCTGCTCAGGAGCCACTTCTTAAAAACACTCCATTTACAGCGTGATGATTGCATGCGAAATAATACTAAAAACAGTATATATTAATTTATGAGTTGTTTTTTAATGCAACATCACAACCAATTGTACCTTCAAGAGACTTTAAATAATCACTACTTTTGATTATCTCCAATTGAGATTTAACCTCAGAGAGCCGCTCTTGTAGGCCAAGCCGACCTGCTTCAGCCTTATGAGTATCTTTGGACAAGTAATCCTCAATATATTCATATTGCCTCGTAAAGTATCTGAAATCCTTTTCCTGTTTTAATACGAGCCTTTCCTTATACCACGACTGCTGAAGAACTTTGCCTGGATCAAATAAACTCCTAATATCAGGATCTGTGATAGTTTTGCCTTCATAATTTCCATATGACATTATATGTAACAATGCCTTTAATGGCGGTATAGCCTTCTCCACTGATCCGTCATCAAAATACAAATCAGCAATACGCTTTTGCGTCTCAACAATATTTGTAATTCCATCAACGTAGTCAGGCATTCCTTGCAATTCAGGCTTAAGCATATCTTCAGGAACCACAGAATCTGGATTAGTAAAAACACGACCAAAAAAATCAAGGACAAATCGGCGGGTAATTCGATAACCTAATCGACTTGCAGGAATTGATTCTCCTTCATATTCAAAGTCTTCAATCTTGGAAAGATAGCCTTCAGAAATAAGATAACCAGCGCGTCGTTCTTCTTCTGACATTCGCGCCCATATCTCTGGCATAAGCAAACTTATATCATGATCTACACGGTATTTCGGACCAATATAACCTGCAGCTGTACTGAAGCAGTCATCTCCAGTTACCATGTAACTAATAAGGGCGTTATTCAAATCCACCACTGGCAAAAGGGCATTAAACGGGCCCTTAGTTAATGCCCCCTCTGATCCAGCACCTGTAGTGGAAGGAGATTTACCTGTAAGCGAACTCACAAAGTCCATGAAGAGTTCTGGTAATTGCTGATAATGAATAGGACTAAAAACTGCTAGCGCACGAATACCTGCTTCATGATTTGGGGGATTATTTCTTCGACCCGCAAGAACAGCATCAACCGGAACATGTACCGCTTTATCGAGCGGCACACGTCGATACAGCCGAGTCCCTAAGTCGGCAAGATAACCACTTTTCCTGTCTTCAACATCAGGTCTATTTTGAAGATACCTAGGATTCTTAGTGTGTTTACCATCGACAATCCTGGGCCTTGCCGTAGACAACATGAAACCGCGATCATTTTCAACTGCAAGAAATTCATTAAATACCTTTTGAATGCCAGCAGTATATTCACCAAATTCAAGCGCATCATTAACCTCTTCTTCCGCCTCATGCTTAGTTAACGGGTGATAGTTGGATGCAAACAAATTCTCTCGCGTAAAATCGGATTCAGCCTTCTTGTCGTAACCCCTATGAATCGCATCATCAGGTCTTTGAAAAAAACGATATTCACAGTTTGAAATAAATTTAACAGAAGGCCTATGTTCAAATTCTTTTAAATAATTCAACTTATCAACCCCAACCACAGTCGATGCAGAAATATCATCCTCTCTCTGAATTTTAGAAGCTGGAATGAAATCCTTACGCAATGTAAATGTTCGCCAAAGTGACTTGTCGGTGAAACCTATCCGTAAATACTGCGCAACCAATTTTTGACTCTTATATTTAAGCTCTTTCCCAGGAAGGCCATTAACTGTATCAACAGAAAAAAACTGTTTCCAATCACCATCCCAACTAGATTTATAAAAACGCTTAATGGTAAAAACCAAATCCCTTATATGCATAGGGATTGACCGCAGCCATTCATTATACTCATCAGTATATTCGCGATTTGGAGTAAGTAATTTTATTACTGAGCCAAGCGAACGACGATCATCCAAAACACTCCTGCCTCGTTTTTGATCTGGCGGATTTTTAAATCTATCAGAGTAATCTTTCTTAATGATTTCATCTGCATAATCAATATCCTGCTGAAAATCCGCAACAAACACTGGGCCAGCAAGTATTGCATCTCTAATAGATTTTGAAATTTCCGATTTCCCTCCTCCAGATACTGTACAAGGTTTATGACAAAAAACCCCCTCAGCAGCTGACCCAACCAACCTCCAATGCCCTCCAACAGATCTTCGAACCATAGAAACCTTATAACCAGACGGCAGTATATAAGTCGTATCAGGAATTAAACGAATAGATTGCTCCTCTTCATCTTTTTGCCAGCTAATCCTTTGCTCACGTAATACAAAATGTGAATTTTCAGGTAAATAACAAATATTTGAATAACGTTTATCAATAGCATACCCCTCCGGCTGAACCGTCAGCAAATCACTATAATCCCTTAAAACTTCTTCAAAAGTATGATCAACTTCTTTCCTGTAATCACTGAAAGCAAATTCTTCCCCCAAGTCATAACTAGGATAAGCCACTGCACCACCTGCATGTTCCTCTTCCGCACCACCCAAAAGATTTGCTGAAAAACTTATCTGAGTTTTAACTTCTTTCTTGCAGTAGCCAAAATAGTTGTCAGCAATCAATGTTACCATAACACCTGATGAATTACGGCATGCGACCTTAAACCCACCACCATCATTGTAGAACTCACCTTCACTTTCCCAGCACATCCCATCCCGTTTCTGTCTTTCAGTCGCATCCGAAACCCTAGGAAGACCGAGTTCTTTTTTTGTTAATTGAACAAGATGCGGAGCAAGGATTACGCATCCCGTGTGTCCTGTCCATTTAACTGGATCTAGCGCTGCATCATTCTCAGCAAGGTAAGGATCACCAGCATTTCCAAATATAGACTCCACAAAATCAAGGTTTGCAACCAAACTGCCCGGAACAAAAAAACGAGTCTCCATGGTTCGCTCTTTTACAACGCCTGGAACTTCAGGAACAACAATAGGCCGAAGCAAGAGTGAAACAAAAAGGCGTGCCCTGTCAGACTGAGAAGAAGAAAAAGGCAACTCCAGAAAACTCTCTGGAGGATTAAGCGCATGCTGAAGCAGATGCCCAAAAGTTGAAACTGGCACTGATTTTTTATCACTAGGTATGGGCAAACCATTTTCCACGATATGGAAAACCCCTTTTGTTGTTCGCCTGTCACTACGCGGGTTGTGCAAGACCCCCTGTTCAACACGGTAAGACTCTAGTATATCCGAAGAAAAATCATCTCGGTCCGGAGGCAATGAAAGCGTCCTAGCCAAACCATGATGCTCTAGCTGCAATGCATTGGTTGGCAGTCGCGGTATATCAACACCACAATCAGCCAAATAATCATCCAAAAAAGACTGTATTCGACTATCTGCGGGGCAATGATAACCAGCTAGAAGTCTGTTTTTTTCCTGAAGATTAGCCAATAAATGCCGAGTCATTTTGAGCAGCTCAAACTCCTCTTCATCACCAACTACAGGCTGCCCACGAAACCACAATTTTGCGTTAATGATTTCAGTTAGACGTTTTCTGTCTTTTGTTGAATTAAGGTTAACCCCAAACCCAAGTCTCCGTTTCAGTTCTACAGCATTATCTAAATTCATTAATAACCTTATCTAAGCAACCTCCTAAAACGACAATTATGCATTTTAACTTAAAAAAGTCATGAAAAATCAGGCGAGTTTTTGATAAATCATAATATTTAATGTATCGTCATCAAATGACGCATGAAGACAGAATTATTAGTGTCGAATCAAGCCTGGCTCATATAGAACAGACCATAGAGTCACTGAATGAAACTATTATACAGCAAGACAAAACAATTCAAAACCTTCAAACACAAATCACCCGCCTTTCTACGTCAGCTCAATTCGACGAAATAGAAAAGATAAAAGGCACAACCAAAAAGCCCCCTCACTACCAATAAACTAATCAGTTGAGTTAAAGTCATTCAATATGACCGAAATATCATTTTGTGTAGCAACACCTGTTGTTCCTAATTGCTTAACAACGATTGAGGCCGCAGCCATGGCAATATGCATCGACTCAGAAACAGAAGCATTTGAAGCTAAAGCCATAATCAAATTAGCCATGACAGTATCCCCCGCTCCTACCACATCAATTTCCCCAGTTAATGGTAAGATTGGAACATGAGCTGCCGACTCACCAGGAATAGCCCCAACAATTCCATCTTCACTTAGACTAACAAATACAATCTGCCTTCTTAGATCAGCTAAGCGTGCAACCTCAATCTTTAATTCATCCATTGGCAAATCGCCTGACACCCCTATCAAAGACTGAAATTCAGAACGATTCATCTTAAAACCGACGCTTGGGAAATGATCAAATCCTCTACGACTATCAGCTAAAATCAACAGATCAGGGTGATCTACCCTGACTTGAGAAATAGCATCCAAAACCTTACCACACAAAACACCTGATTCAGGACAATCCACTTGTTCCAATAAAACAATCGCATCAACCTCATTGGCCAAACTGTAAATTGCCGAAATTAAATTATCCTGAACTGATTGAGGAGTCTTAGTCCAATTCTTGGAATCCAATCGATTCAATTCCCTAGGAAGCACTCCATCAGAAAGAATGAGAGGCTTACAGTATGTGAAAGTTCGCCTTTCAGTTGTTTGAAAAAAATATTTCAGATCAATCGTTTTACTAACACTAAGAGCATTAATTAATTCGTAGCCTTCTCCATCGCAACCAGCGAAGCCTACCGGCAGCAAATTACCACAACCAAGAGCTACTAGATTATTTAATATAGTCCCACAGCCTCCAGGCTGAGCCCTCACATTAGTAACATTGTGAACTTCCAATCCGGTCTCAATAGAGACCTCGGCAATACTTGGATCAATCTCAAGGTAACGATCAAGACAATAGTCACCAACCACTGCAACACTTAACTGCGCATAATTACTTACAATCTCTCTGAACCGCTCATCAACCATTAAAATTAAACTAAAGCACTTCTTAAATTTTGCATAAAATCAATATTATCACATTGCAAATAACTCATTGATCCACCCATTCGAGCGTAACTTTTACAAAAACGCAGATAGTAGGCAGGGTTAGTAATCGGAGGTTCTCCCTGAGACCAATCCCAACCACCACCATCTTGTAAGTCTATTACAAATATTGAATGGCCACTTACAACTTTTCCCCCAGAATTTAAACGCAGATGATTCGCAAAACTTAAGGCCTTTTCAAATACCTGAGGCCCCATAATCGCAGATCCAACAGACAGCACCACCCCGCCATCTAAGTTATCTACACTTGAAGCAAACTTTTGAAAATCCACCTGTGCAGCACGTCCAATAGCTGCGCCATTAAACATCGGATGATTCGAAATAATGTCATAACCAATCCCAGGGTGAACCGTTAGAGGAACTTTATGTCTATATGCCGAGGCCAAAGCCGATGAATTCCTCCAATTATGCCGCAACTTATATAAGCCCTCCTGTGCATACCCACTTTTGATTGCATGCAACAACTCAACTCTCGCACTAGTAAGCTCATCACCAGGAACGCTTTTGATTAAATCCTCTAATTCGTTAATACTAGGAATCTTCATTTCTTCATCATTAATAAATCGCCCTAAAGATTCACCGTATCCCAACCCCTCAATACCACCAACAAGTAATGCTAAATTTATATTCGTACCAGTTTCATCCCATGTTCCAAATGTACCTGTCGCAACATTAGAACGAACGCATTCACTTGACCTTCCAAGCCATGAATATTCCCAATCATGAATAGTTCCCGCCCCATTGGTGGCAAGATGCGTAATCCTATCATTAACTAGAAAATCATCTAACAAACATGCGCCCCCGTTTTTAATGAGATGGGCTCCATATATTAGCATAACTGACGCCCCTCTAGATCGAGCCTTTCTGATACGTTCCGCACAGTCAGAAATCTGATTCTCTAGCATTTTATTTAAAGACTTTGGCTTACCATCAACAGGAATCATTACCTCATTAATATCAAAAAAGCTTTTTCTATGCGACAAAGGCAATGGATTAATCTTCTTAATATCTAGCTTCTTACCAATCATTTTCCCTCTATAACTTCTATAAGAACAGATGCATCACGATAATCAGCTATAACCATATCCGCACCAACCTCAAGCAACCGATTCCTTTTCCATTCATCAAATTCCCCGCAGCCATTATTAGCCTCATCACTCGCCACAGCAACAGCTAAGCCACCAACACTCTTGCAATTCTCGATTTCAACATACCCATCTCCAAAAATTAAAAGACTCTCGCCTGTCATAGAGTTTTCTTCCAAAATACGATCCAGTATCATTCGTTTTGAAAATTTCTTATAATCATCTAATGCCCCATAAATACGATCCTCAAAATATTTTGACACACCAAGAAGTTCAGCCTCCCGTTTAACATATTGAATATCAGTTCCACTAGCCAAATAAAGAGTCCATCCACGATCAACTAGCTCATTTAAAACAGATAGCGATCCGTGTAATAAATATTTTTCCGGGGATTCATTTCCATATCTAATTTTTTCCACTCTATTATTTATACGAGCTTCCAATCTATCCAAATATTCATGCTTATAATCAAGAGGATCCTTAGGTTCTCCACCTCTCTCTTTAACCCTTTCGCAAAAACGAATCATTTGGTAAATGGTTTGCTTTCCATTAAGGGTCATTATGTCATCAAGCAGCATTTTCCTTATTGATTCACAATTATCATCTTCAACCTGCGGTAAATACTCTTCGAACATAGGCAACATCACGTCCGGCCATCCCTCGCGTATCAAGGAAAGAGTTCCATCAAAATCGAAAACTACATGCTGTATATTATTTCTAGGCTTAAAATTAGCCGAAATCTCAATGTTCCCAGTAAAACGATCAATTAAGAGTGAACTAGATTTTGAATTTATTTGCTCAACCATCAATTCGTAACCACAGGCTACATTGAAGCTTTTACACGGTGAAGCGAAAACCCAATAACATCCCTTCGTCAAAACGCTTGCAGTTTATTCACCAAAACGGTTTATTGTGCCCGCGCTTTTAACAAAGCAACCATGGCAACTGAAAAAAAAGAATTCAAAACGGAAGTCCAACAACTTTTGGACTTGGTTATACATTCACTATACTCAAACAAGGATATATTCTTGCGCGAATTAATCAGCAATAGTTCGGATGCTATAGATAAACTTAGATTTAATGCCCTGTCTGATAAAAAACTTATTAAAGATGAGGCTGATTATAGAATTAAGCTATTTACTGACAATGATGACAAAACATTAGTCATTGATGACAATGGCATTGGAATGACGAAAGACGAGCTCGAAGCCAACATTGGTACCATCGCAAGCTCCGGAACTCGTAAGTTCATGGATGAAGTGAAAAAAGGCAACACCACTGACAACCCAGAGCTAATAGGGCAATTCGGAGTTGGATTTTACTCTGCATTCATGGTTGCAGACAAAGTCACACTTAAAACCCGACCAGCTGGTAGTGATGAGTCATGGACATGGGAGTCTTCTGGAGATGGTTCGTATGAAATTACAGAGGGAGGAAGAGATAAACGAGGAACTGAAATCACTCTCCATCTTAAGGAAGACTGCAAAGACTACATTGTTGAATTTCGCCTTCGCCAAATAATTAAAAAATATTCTGACTTCGTAGAATACCCAATACTTATGGACATAACACGCGAAGACACAGAGCTAGATGACGAAGGTAACCCAAAAGAGGGAGCGGAAAAAAAAGTAACAATTACAGAAGAAACGTTAAACTCAATGAAGGCGATCTGGATGCGCCCTAAAAGTGAAGTAAAAAAAGATGAGTATAACGAGTTTTACAAACACATCTCACACGACTATACCGACCCGTTCAAAACTATCCATTACTCCGCAGAGGGCACGCTTGAATTCAAAGCGTTGCTCTATCTCCCATCAAAAGCTCCCTTTGATATGTTCCAGCATGAAGGCGTAAAACACGGCATTAACCTATATGTAAAACGTGTTTTTATTATGGATAACTGCGAAGCATTAATACC
>MDTE01162570.1_pt1 | contig 20051 bp, 19 predicted proteins | sample 811231 | NCBI WGS metagenome assembly MDTE01 (sample SAMN05326651, study PRJNA326480) | marine metagenome | isolation source: seawater | place: Indian Ocean: Red Sea | collected 2010 | reverse complement strand
CCAAGGGTTCGGCTGTTCGCCGATTAAAGTGGTACGTGAGCTGGGTTTAGAACGTCGCGAGACAGTTCGGTCCCTATCTGCCATGGGCGCAGGAGATTTGAGGGGGGCTGTCCTTAGTACGAGAGGACCGGGATGGACGAACCTCTAGTGTACCAGTTGTCGCGCCAGCGGCAGCGCTGGGTAGCTACGTTCGGAAGGGAGAAACGCTGAAAGCATCTAAGCGTGAAACCCTCCCCAAGATGAGATCTCCCGAGCTTCGGCTCCTGAAGGCTCCTGGAAGACTACCAGGTATATAGGCCAGGTGTGTAAGGCCCGCGAGGGCTTGAGCTAACTGGTACTAATCAGCCGTGAGGCTTGACCATTAACCTTCATTTACACCGCACGTGTGTGAAGAAGAAACTACCGTTTGTAGGGTATTCAGTTGTGCGCTGGACGCCCGGCACATGTCCGGGGTCTGGCGGTCTTTTTTCGGTCTTTGACATAGCCGATGGGCCAAGCCCATCGCACCATTTCCCGGTGGCGATAGGAGAGGGGTCACACCCGTTCCCATGCCGAACACGGAAGTTAAGCCCTCTACCGCCGATGGTACTGCACGGGTAACTGTGTGGGAGAGTAGGTCACTGCCGGGATTTATACGGGCTCGACGCTGCGGCGTCGGGCCCATTTTCGTGTACGGGTGACTGCGTTTCATCTGCTCACCGGGGAGTATCCGCCGCAGGCGGGCGGAGTCAGCGACTACTGCGCCCAGGTGGCGGAGGGGTTGGCTGCTGCCGGCCATCGGGTGCATGTCTGGTGTCCCGGCGCCGAAGGAGACCCTGCCGAATCTGGGGTCGAGATACACCGACGTCCGGGGCTCTTCTCACCACGCGGTCTTCGGCAGCTGGGGGCCGCACTCGACGCCGCCGAGACGCCGCGCCGGCTGCTGTTGCAGTACGCCCCGAACGCTCTCGGCATGCGCGGGCTCAACCTACCCGCCTGCCTCTGGCTGCTCGCGCGTGCTCGGCGCGATGACGTTCGCGTGATGTTCCACGAGCCGTATCTATATTTTGGGTGGCGGCGCCCACAGCGGAACATCCTGGCCGCGGTGCAGCGCCTGATGGCGGTCTGTCTCCTCGGAGCGAGCCGGCGCGTCTACGTGTCCAGCGCCACCTGGGAGCGTTATCTCAGCCCGTTCATGTGGCTGGGACCGAGACAGCTAATGTGGCTTCCCGTGCCGTCCACCGTGCCGGCGGTCGCTGATGACGCGGCGGTGGCCGAGCGACGGAAGCGTCTGACGGCCGGGGCGAGGGAGCTGGTCGGCCACTTTGGCACCTACGGCGACCATATCCGTCCGCTGGTCGAGCGCTGTTTCGCCACCGTCGGCGCGACCCGGCCCGAGACCCGGTTCGTCTGCCTCGGGCGGAACAGTCGTGCCTTCGTCGACCGCCTGGTGGCCAGACATCCTGACCTGTCCGAGCGGGTCGTGGCAGCTGACGGGCTCAGCGCTGACGACGTGTCGACCCACCTGCAGGCGTGCGACGTCGTCGTGCAGCCCTTCGCCGAGGGTGTGACCACCCGGCGGACGTCGCTAATGGCGTCCTTGATCAATGGTCGCCCGACCGTCACGACCGACGGACCGCTGACCGAGGGGCTCTGGAGAGAGGAACCCGGCGTTGCGCTCGTGCCGATCGACAGTGGCGCCGCGCTCGCCGAGCGGGTGGCGAGTCTGCTCGACGATGCCGAGACCAGGGACGCCCTGGGTCATGCGGGTCAAGCGCTGTACTCCCGCCGCTTCGCGCTGGAGCACGTCGTGCGTCATCTGATCGACCAGCCAGAGAACCCGCTGCCCGTCACATGACCGCCGACACCGCCGTGTTCTCTCCCGTCGAGCGCTGCTGGGTTTGCCGGCACAAAGGCTTCGGCCGCTTCCACGAGCTGGCGTTCGACCTGAGCGCCTTCGAGCGGCAGGACCCGGAGCTCGCCGCCTATACCGGCGCTCGGCTCTGGCTACAGCGTTGCCGACGCTGTGGCTTTGCCCAGCCCGAGGCGCTGCCGGCACTCGATCGGTACTTTGAACGGATGTATGACCAGCAATGGTCTGAAGACTGGATCGCGAGCGAGTTCGACTCACGGTCGAAGGATCCCATCTTTCTCGGTATCCTCCGGGATCTGAGGCGCCGAGTGTCTCCCGGCCGTCTGCTGGACGTGGGAGCGCACGTCGGCAAGTTCGTGGCGCTTGCCGCCTCGCAACCATAGGAGAGGTCGAGACGCATCATGAACGAGCAGGGCGGTAAGCGCATCATCGTGACCGGAGGCAGTGGGTTCCTGGGACGTCGACTGGTCGCCACTCTCGAGGCCAGGGGCCACGACCAGATCTGCGTGCCCCGGCGCCGGGACTACGACCTGGTCCGAGCCGAGGACATCGGTCGGCTCTTCGACGATCATCCCGCTGACCTGGTGATCCACCTGGCGGCGGTGGTCGGCGGCATCGGCGCGAACCGGGAGCGCCCGGGTGAGTTCTTCTATCAGAACCTCATGATGGGCGTGCAGCTCATCGAGGAAGCTCGTCAACGCGGCATCGGAAAGTTTCTGTCGGTGGGCACGATCTGCGCCTACCCGAAGCACACCCCGGTGCCGTTCAGCGAGGATGCGCTCTGGGACGGCTATCCCGAGGAAACGAACGCGCCCTACGGTCTGGCCAAGAAGATGCTGCTCGTGCAGAGTCAGGCTTATCGTGACCAGTATGGCTTCAACGCCATCTACGTGTTGCCCACCAACCTGTATGGCCCGGGCGACAACTTCGACCTCGAGACCTCACACGTGATTCCGGCGCTGATCCGGAAGTGTGTCGAGGCGAAAGAGGCTGGGCGGTCGGAGGTCGTGGTCTGGGGCAGCGGCGCGGCGACCCGCGAGTTTCTCTACGTCGACGATGCGGCCGAGGCGATTGCGCTGGCAGCCGAACGGTATGACGGTGCGGCCCCGGTCAATCTTGGTGCGGGCCACGAGGTCAGCATCAGAGACCTGGCCAATCTGATTCGCGAGCAGGTCGGGTTCGAGGGCGAGATCGTCTGGGATCGGACGCGTCCAGACGGCCAGCCTCGACGGATGACTGACAGCTCGCGCGCTCGCGATGCGTTCGGGTTCGAGGCCGCCACTCCGCTCGACCGAGGGCTACGTCGGACGATTGACTGGTTCCTTGCGAACCGGCCGACCGATGGCTAGCGAGGACGGCGTGTTCAGCGTGCCGGTTGTGCCCTGCCCGTGGCACAAGCGGGCGCTCGACCTGGCGCTCTCCGGGGTCGGCCTGATTCTCTCGGCGCCGCTGTGGGTCCTCTTCGCCGCCGCCATCAAGCTGCAGGACGGGGGACCGGTCGCCTGCCGCTGGTGAGCGACGCCGAGGGCCGCTCCTAGTCGGACACTGCCAGTTCGCCAGGCACGATCGGCCTCGTCCGGGGCAGCTTTCCTCGATAGGACAGATAGCCGACGAAGGCCAGGATCCCGACGAAGACGACAAGCTTGACGATGTCGCCGGGGCGGCCTTCGGGTACCACGGACCACATGAACCAGAGCACCGGCTGGGCGATGCACATCGCCCAGACTGATCCGTAGAAATACCGTCGTTCGTGCCCTTCCCCTTTGGTCGAGGCCTTCACGCGGGGCAGCTGTCCGATGGCGCCAAGAATCCAGATGGCGATGGCCATCGGAAAATACGCGGTCTCGTACATCTGCTGCAGGTTCCAGTCGCCGGTGACGATCGCCACGACGAGTCCGGCGGTGTTGAGCACGCCGAAGGTGATCACCGCGCTCCAGGCGAAGGTGTAGCAGACCCTTCGGTAGAGCGGGTTCGGACGATCTTCGGTGAAACGGATGATGTAGGGGCGCGGTTCACAGCCGGGGAGCCGGCCGCGCGCGCCGGCGATACCGGTGCCCAGCAGCACCACGCCCATCCAGACCGCCATGCGCTGGTCGAAGCCGCTTTCGAACAGGTCGAAGGTCAGCGGGCCCGGCATGATGAAGAAGACGAAGATCCAGATCGGCCAATGATTGAGCCGGTAGTAGAGCTTGTTTCGATACCGGATCTTGCGATCGCTGGCCAGCTCGACCGGGATACCGTCCGGCGTGAGGGGGGCGGGGGACTCGGCTGTCACGGCGCTCCTTATACCGTACCGGGGCGAAGCAGCACTTTCAGACTGGTGCGGGCGGCGTCGAAGGCGGCGGCGTGTTCGTCGAGCGGGAAGCTCTGATCGATCAGCGGCTGGGTCAGCACGAGACCATCGGCAATCCGCTCCAGGGCGGCGTCGAACGGGCCGCATCGCGACCCGACCAGCGTGACCTCGTCGACGATGGCCGGCCACAGCGTGACCGCGGTCTCGCCGTGCACGGTCGATTTCATGACCACGGTGCCCCGGGGCCGGACCAGACGCAGGGCCGACCCCAACCCCTCGGCGCGGCCGGTGACGTCGACCGTGACATCGAACGACTTCTCGTCCGGCGGTGCCGAGGCCGAGCGGGCCTCAAGCCCGAACTCGCTGGCCAGTTTCAGTTTTCGTGCGTGTCGGCCGACCAGAGTGACGTGCGCGCCTGTGGCCCGGAGGACCTGGCCGACCAGCAGCCCCATCCGGCCGTCCCCGATCACGGCGACGCGCGAGCTCGGTCCGATATCGACCTGAGTGAGGATCTCGCACGCGGCGGCAGTTGGTTCCACCAGCACCGCGGCGGCATCATCCATCGCGTCCGGAACCGGATGGAGATTGTCCGCCGGCAGCGACAGGTGGGTGGCGAATGCGCCGTGTCGGTTCACGATGCCCAGCACGCTCCGCGCCGGGCAGTGATTCGAGGCCCCGGACCGGCACCACTCGCATGCCTGGCAGCCGACATTGATCTCGCCGACCACTCGAGTCCCGATCCAGTGTCGGTCGCCGTCCGGAGCGTTCTCGACCACCCCGACGAACTCGTGCCCCGGCACTCCGGCGAAGCCCGCATACCCCTCGAGGATCTGAAGATCGGTGCCGCAGATGCCGGCCGCGAGCACCCGAATCCGACACTCGCCGGCCCGGGTCTCGATCTCCTCGTCCGCAAGCCGCGTGGTCGTGCCGTTCTCGGCGGCCGCTACGTGCAGCGACCGCACTAGCGAGACCTCACGAGGTGCCACGCGTACTGCACCGTCACCACGGCGATCGGGACGCCGACCATGACCCAGGCCCACTTCCAGTCCTCGGACTGCCAGTAGCCGTAGCCGATGGCGACCAGGAGCAGCAGGTTCAGGCCGACGCCGACCGCGGTGTGCTTGTTCGCGGTCGGGGGAGGGGACTCGGGAGCGGTGGTCATGACTACGACGACGTGCGAGATGACGACACCCCGCTCACGGGCTGGTCTCGGTGAGGATCCGGATCAGGCTCTCGAAGTGAGAGGCCCGCACGAAACCTGAGTTGGTGGCGGCCATCAGGTCACGACCATCGGGGACGATCTCGAGGATGTTGTAGCCGGCTCGTCCCATGTCTCGAGCGCCACGGACGTAGCGGTCGGTGAACCCCAGGATGTGTCCGAACTCATGGGCCATCGTGCGGTTCGAGATCGGTGACGGGCCGACCGCTATATAGCGTCCGGGGATGGCGTAGGTGCGGTTCGAGCCGGTCGTCAGCACCCCGCCATCCTTCGGAAAGCGGGCAGCGTGGTCGTTGAGCAGGATGTGCGCGCCGTCCTCCGGCGTCGGGTCCTCGCCGTAGACGTCGGCGGCGGTCACCGTCCGCAGGTCGACTTCCAGCCGATACTCGACCCCTTCGTTCTCGACCTGCCAGATCGCTTCAATGGCTTCCACTGACGACGCCACGAACTCGGCGTCGGGGATGTCGGTGTAGAGCGGCACGCGGAGGAGCTTCCGCTGGGGCGAGTTCTCGACGATCTCGATGAATGCCGGCGCTGCCGGGTCCGGCTGTCCCTCTTCGATCTGCGTGTCGAGCGCGGCGATCTGCGCCTTGACCGTCTCCACGCTTTCGGGGGTCATGTTGAGGGTCGCGAGCTGATGCCGCTTCTGTTCACGCTCGACCACGGCGTCGTGGAGGATGATCTGCCGCTCGAAGCGTCCCCAGTCGTCGGCGATGACCTGCTGCCAGAACCGGTTGTGCTTGAGATGTTGGTCGACCTGGCGTTGGCCCGCCTCGAGAGCGTCATACCCGTCGGTCAGCGCTTCATAGGTCTGCCGCCGCGTCTCGGGTGTCATGCCGTCGACCTGGTCCAGCTGCTGCTCCGCGTTGGCCAGCGCGGTCTGCTGTCGGTTCAGAATCTGGTTCGTCCAGGGCCAGTTGTAGCCGCCCGAGCGGGGCGGTGTTGGTTCGGTGGCCTCGGACAGCGTGAAGTCCGGCACGATCTGGTAGCCGTAGGGCACCGGCGTCGGCGGTTCCTTCTTGAGCTTCTCCGCCAGATCTGGCGCGTCCGTCTCAAGGTGCTCGCGCAATCGGGCCTGATACCGCTGCAGGCGCTCGACATACGCCTCGTAGGTGGCCTCGACCATGTCCCCCCGGACGATGTAGGCGGCCGTGGGCGGCTCTGTCTCATCGGCAAGCGATTGGGCGGCCGCGGGCCAGGCGATCACGGATCCGACAGCCAGGCACGCGAGCCGCTGTCGAATAGCACGTTCCGGCATTTCATGGCTCCAGACGAGTGACGGGCGGGAGACCGGTGGGGAGCGGCCAACGTCCTCATTGTAGCGCGACCCGTCGGCCCACCCGGCTCATCGTGAGAGCCGGAGATAGAATAGCGGCGTGATCGCTGCCACCACCCGACCGGCGTACCGCCTGTGCTGCGTGCTCGCCGCGCTAGTGACGCTGAGCGCACAGCCGGTCGGTCAAGCGCCGCCCGGATTCGACGCCCTCTTCCTCGACAAGACGATGCGGGTCGACTACGTCCACTCGGGCGGGCTGGGGCAGGAGATCTTGGCGTTCGATCAGGTGGTGTCGGACGGGGCGTGGGCCGGTTCCCGTACCCGTCTGGTGGACGATCTCAATCTCGGCAAGTACCTCTTCGAGGTGCTCGATCGCCAGACCAACCGGGTCATCTACTCTCGTGGGTTCGCCTCGATCTATGGCGAGTGGGAGACCACCGCCGAAGCTCGGGAAGTGCATCGCAGTTTTCATGAGTCACTTCGGTTTCCGTGGCCGCGGCGGCCCGTGCAGGTTGTGCTGAAGGTGCGCGATAGCGAGAACAGCTTCCACCAGATCTGGTCGACCGTCGTGGACCCGAACTCTCGTTTCGTCAACCCTGCCGATCGTGCGCCAGCCGGAGAGGTCTGGCCGATCATCGAGAGTGGTCCGCCGTCCGACAAAGTCGATCTGCTGGTGATCGGCGACGGCTACACGGCCGACGAGATCCCGAAGTTCCACGCCGACGCGACCAGGCTGGTGACCGCGCTGTTCGAGGAGGAGCCGTTTCGCAGCCGGCGGTCCGATTTCAACGTCTGGGGCCTCGACCTGCCGTCGGCCGAGTCCGGCGTGAGCCGTCCGCGTGCCGGCCAGTTCCGCCGCACTCCGGTGTCGGCGGAGTACAACATCTTCGACTCCGAGCGTTACGTGCTCACCTACGACAATCGTGCCCTGCGCGATGCGGCGTCCGCCGCGCCGTATGAGTTCCTGGAGATCCTGGTCAACGAGGATCAGTACGGCGGCGGAGGGATTTTCAATTTCCAGGCGACGGCGGCCGCCGATACCGGGTTCGCCGAGTATGTGTTCATCCACGAGTTCGGCCATCACTTCGCGGGGCTGGCTGACGAGTACTACACCTCTGATGTCGCCTACGAGACCGGCGGGGCGTATCATCCCGAGCCTTGGGAGCCCAACGTCACCGCGCTGCACGATCCGGCGAATGTGAAATGGGGCGACCTGATCGAGGCCGACACGCCCATTCCCACCCCGTGGGACAAGGCGGCTTTTGAGACCGGGAGCACGGCGGCCCAGTCCGAGCGCCGCGTCCTCCGCGACGAAGGGGCGCCCGAAACGCGCATGGACGATCTCTTTACCGCCCAGATGGAACGGGAGACCGCGCTGCTGGCCACCATGCCGCATGCCGGAAAGGTGGGCGCCTTCGAAGGCGCCTCCTACGAGCCGACCGGACTGTATCGGTCTGAGGTCGACTGCCTCATGTTCACCCGCAACCCGGTTGGGTTCTGCCGGGTCTGCAGCCGCGCTATCGAAAACGTCATTGACCAGTACTCGCGACCGTAGCAGGCGGAATACATGACCTCGGAGTTCATCGACGAGTTGGAGCGGCGCATCGGGTCCGAAGCCGTCGTGCGCGATCAGGGCGAGCTGCTGACCTATGAGTCGGATGGCCTGGTCTCACATCGCTCCCGGCCCGGCGTCGCCGTGCTGCCTCAGACGGTCGAACAGGTGCAGGCGGTGGTCCGTGCCTGTCACGAGGCGGATGTCCCGTTCGTCGCCCGTGGCCAGGGCACCGGCCTGTCGGGCGGGGCGCTTCCTCACCCCGAGGGCGTGCTGATCGTGATGACCCGGATGAATCGGGTCGTCGAGATCGACATTCCGAACGAGCGGGTCACCGTCGAGCCCGGCGTGATGAACCTAGAGGTGACCCGTCAGGTGGCCCCGCACGGCTACTACTACGCGCCGGATCCCTCCAGCCAGGTGATCTGCTCGATCGGGGGCAACCTCGCCGAGAACTCAGGCGGCGCACACTGCCTGAAGTATGGCTTCACGGTTCACCACGTCTTGGGAGCCGAGGCCGTGCTGCCGGACGGCACCCTCGTCCACGTCGGCGGAGCGGCGGTCGATACTCCCGGGCTGGACCTGCTCGGCGTTCTGGTGGGGTCCGAGGGCACGCTGGCGGTCGTGACCAAGGTGACGCTGCGGTTGCTGCGGCGCCCCGAGTCGGTGCGTACGCTGCTTGCCGCGTTCGACTCGACTGACGACGCGGGCAATGCGGTGTCTGACGTCATTTCAGCCGGCATCATTCCGGCCGCGATCGAGATGATGGACCGCACCACAATCCGTGCCGCCGAGGCCGCTGTCCAGCCAGGATTTCCTGACGCCGAGGCCGTGCTGATCGTGGAACTGGACGGGCACCAGGCCGAAGTGGCGGCGCAGTTCGAGCAGATCGAAGCGATCTCCGCCAAGAACCAGGGGTGGGGCGTGCAGGTGGCGCGCGACGACGCGCAGCGCGGCCGGATCTGGATGGGCCGTAAAGCGGCGTTCGCCGCGATGGGGCGGGTCTCGCCGAGTTACTACGTTCAGGACGGGGTGATCCCGAGGAGCCGGCTTCCCGAGGTTCTTCGGCGGATCCGAAAGCTCGAGCAGGATTCCGGGCTGACCATTGGCAACGTGTTCCACGCCGGAGATGGCAACCTGCATCCGCTGGTCTGCTACGACGATGCGGTGGACGGGCAGGCGGAGCTGGCCGAACAGGTCGCGTCGGAGATCCTGTCCTACTGCCTCGATGTCGGTGGGTCGCTGACCGGCGAGCACGGCATCGGCGCCGACAAGGCGTGCCACATGCCGAAGATGTTCACCGACGACGACCTCGCGACGATGCAACGCGTCAGGGTGGCCTTCGATCCGAAGGGGCTCTGCAATCCGGACAAGCTCTTTCCGACACCACGGCTGTGCGGCGAGGTGCCCGGGCCGTATCGCGCGCATCCGGCCGAAGCGGCTGGACTCGCGGAGCGGGTGTGAGGGGTCATGCACGACGCTGAGGGCCGGCGCGCGGGAGGTGCCGCTGACGCGGTTGATGGGGTCGTTCCTCGGTGGGTGGCTGAGCCGGCGAGCCAGGAGGGTGTCGCGCGGACGCTCACCCAGGCGGCGGCCGACGGCCACTCGGTGCTTGTTCAGGGCGGCGGCACCAAGCTGGGCTGGGGACCACGGCTCGAGACGATCGACGTCCTCCTGAGGACGGGGCGGCTCAACGAAGTAGTGGCCCATCGCCACGGAGATCTCACGGCCACCATGCAGGCCGGAACGACGCTGGCCGCGACCAACGAGCGTCTCGGTCAGTATCGCCAATGGCTGGCCCTCGATCCGCCCGACAGCACGCGGGCGACGGTCGGCGGAATCCTGGCCACCAACGATGCCGGTCCCCGGCGTCATCGCCACGGAGCGCCCCGGGACCTGATTATCGGCATGACGCTGGTCCGCGCCGATGGTGTCACGGCGCAGAGTGGCGGCATCGTGGTCAAGAACGTCGCCGGCTACGACGTGGCCCGGCTACTCACGGGATCGTTCGGCAGCCTCGGCGTGATCGTCGACGCGACCTTCAAACTGGCGCCGCTGGCCGACGCGTCTCGCACCGTGGTCGTCGAACTGTCTGACGCCCCGCTCGTCGCTGCCTATGCCACGGATCTGCTCAGCCGCGGGTCGACCCCCGCCGCCATCGAGCTGGCGACCGATCCGCTGCGAGTGATCCTGAAGTTCGAGTCGCTCGAGTCGGTGACCGCCGGGCAGGCCGAGGAAGCGATGGCGCTCGCCACGAGCCACGGTGGGGTGGGGCAGCTGCTCGACGCCGACGCGCAGGATCAGTTCTGGACCGGACATGAGCGGCGGGTCTTCGCCGAGGAGGGCACTCTGCTCAAGGCCGTGGTGATGCCGGCCGACCTCGCGTCGTCGCTGAGCTGGCTCGACGAGGCCGCCGCCAGTCGCGGGCTGTCCTATGTGTTGACCGGCCAGGCGGCGCTCAGCGTCCTGCACCTTCGATTGATGGGGCCGGCGGAGCAGCAGGCCGCGCTGGTGTCGGCGTGGCGTGAGCGCCTGACCCTTGGTCGCGGGAGCGTGGTCGTCAGACGCGCGTCGGCCGAACTCAAGGCATTGACTGACGTATGGGGACCTCTGGGCGATACGTTCGAGGTAATGCGTGAGGTGAAGCGGCGCTTCGATCCGCGGGCGACCCTCAATCCCGGCCGTGGCCCGGGCGGGCTGTAGCCGTTCCCTCAGCGAGGTAGCGCCTCACCTCGGATCGACGCATCCACCAGTTCGACCAGGTGGTAGGTCGCCAGCGGTGTTCCCGCCTGTTCGAGGCGACTCGCGATCTGCAGCAAGCAGCCTGGATTACTCGACGCCACCGCGTCGGCCCCCGTGCTGCTGATGTGTCCCGCTTTCCTGTCGCCGAGCTCAGTGGCCGTGTCCGCCTCGACAAGGTTGTAGATCCCGGCCGATCCGCAGCAGATGCCCGCTTCGGGCACCTCCTTCACGTTCAGTTCAGGGATCGTCTCAAGGACCCGACGTGGTTCGGCGCTGACCCCTTGCGCGTGCTGCAGATGACACGCGTCGTGATAGGCGACGCTGAGCGGCACCGGGTGGCGTGGTGCGCGCGGTTCCAGTTCGGCCAGTAGTTCCGAGATGTCTCGACACTTGTCGGCCAGCGCCTGGGCGCGTTCCGCATAGCGCGCGTCGTCGCGGAGCAGGTGCCCGTATTCCTTGAGTGTCGAGCCGCATCCCGCCGCGTTGATGACGATCGTGTCCACCTCGGCGGCCTCGTTCTCGAAGGCATCGATGAAGCGCCGGGCGGCGTCGGCCGCGTCCTGCTCCTCACCGGCGTGCAGCATCAGCGAGCCGCAGCACCCCTGCGAGGGAGGGATGACGACCTCGCAGCCTTCCGCCGTCAGGACCCTGATGGTGGCGCGGTTCACCTCGTCGAAGAACACCCGTTGCACGCAGCCCAGGAGCAGCCCGACCCGCCGCCGTCGTTCGCCAACCGCCGACACTCGATACGGCGCATCACTCCAGGCGCCCTTCAACGACACCGGAGGCAAGACGGCTTCCATGGCCTGCAGCCGCTTCGGGAGCAGGCCGAGCAGGCCGGTGGCGCGCGCCAGTCGCTGCAGCCCCAGCCGCTGATAGCCCCACAGTTTGGTGGCGACGACCCGCAGCCGGTCCGGGTGTGGAAACAACGTGAAGATCAGGCGACGGAACAGGAGGTCCGCCAGGCTACGGTCGATCTTCCGCTCGACCTGTGGCCGCGTCGCTTCCAGCAACTTGTCGTACTGCACGCCTGACGGACAGGCGCTGACGCATGACATGCAACCGAGACACGTGTCGATGTGTCGGGCAAACGGCTCCGTCAGATCCGTGTCCCCATCGAGGGCTCCCTTGATGAGCGCGATGCGTCCACGCGGAGAGTCCGTTTCGCGCCCCCACAACAGATAGGTCGGACAGGCAGGCAGGCAGAACCCGCAGTGCACACAATCGGCCACCAGGGCCGAGTCGGGCTGGTGGTGGCTGTCAAAGGCCGTGGACATCGGCGAACAGTCTACCTTGGGGGCGGAAGGACGCGGCAGTATGATGCGGAGGCCCGCCCCGAGGGGAGAGGAGGCATGGAGGCTGACGATGGCGAGAGCGATTCGAATCCACGAGCATGGTGGACCTGAGGTACTGCGCTGGGACGAGATTGATCCGGGGCAGCCCGGACCTGGACAGGCGCTGATCCGACAGACAGCCGCCGGCCTCAACTTCATCGACGTCTACCATCGCACCGGTTTGTATCCCGTGCCAGCGATGCCCGCCGTGATCGGCAACGAGGGCGCGGGCGTCGTCGAGGCGATCGGAGATGGTGTCACCGACGTAGCCGTCGGCGACCGGGTGGCCTACGCCATGAGCCTGGGCAGCTATGCCGAGCAACGCGTCCTCGACGCAAGTCGCCTGGTCAAGGTGCCCGATGCCATCACTGACCAGCAGGCGGCGGCGATGATGCTCAAGGGCTGCACCGTGCAGTATCTGATCCGCCGGATCTACCCGGTGAAGCCTGGCGACACGATTCTCGTCCACGCCGCCGCCGGGGGCGTCGGCCTGATCGCCTGTCAATGGGCAAAGTACCTGGGAGCCACGGTGATCGGCACGGTCGGCACCGACGAGAAGGCGGAGTTGGCGCGGGCGCATGGCTGTGATCACCCGATCGTGTACACCCGCGAGGATGTGGTCGCGCGAGTCAAGGAGGTGACCGACGGCGCCGGCGTGCCCGTTGTCTTCGATTCAGTGGGGAAGGACACCTTCGCGGCCTCACTTGATTGCCTGCAGCCACGGGGATTGATGGTGAGCTACGGGAATGCGTCGGGCGCGGTCGAATCATTCAGTCCCGGGCTGCTCGCGGCAAAGGGATCGCTGTTTCTCACGCGTCCCACTTTGGCCAGCTATATCGCCACTCGCGACGAGCTCGATGCGACGGCCGACGACCTGTTCTCGGTGGTCGCCAGCGGCGCCGTGAAGGTGGAAGTCAGTCAGGCGTTCCCTCTGCAGGATGCGGCGCAGGCGCACCGCGACCTGGAAGCACGGAAGACCACGGGGTCGACCGTGTTGCTCATGGAGGGGTAGCCGCCCGCTTCACCGATGCGCATGCCGTTCGATTACTCCCCGGACGCGCTGGGCGTCGACCTCTTTCTGGTGGCGGGAGACTGGTCGACTTCACACCGTGGTCTCGATCTACTGGACGGCGCTGGCGTATCTGGTCGAGCCGCGCACGCCGGCTATCTCCGGGTGGTGGCGGCCGAGCACTTCATGTCATTGAACAGTGTCGGGGACGGTCGTGTCTTCAAGCCATCGGGGTCGTGAGATTCACCATGCGACGCACACAATCAGTCGACGACGCTCAGCGGCGCCCACGCGTCGAGAGCTCGCGGCTCGGCGCGGTGGCGCTGAGTCTGCTCCTCGTTGTTGCGGCCTGCGGCCCTCAGGCGCCGGAGGCGGATCCCGCGACCGAGCCGGTCGCTTCCGACGCGCTCACCGACGGGCTGCTTGCGCATCGCCCCGCCGTCCCCGGCGTCCAGGGTCTGGTGACGGCGGGTCACCCGCTGGCGGCCATGGCCGGGATGCAGATGCTGACCCAGGGAGGGACGGCCGCCGATGCGGCGGTCGCGGTCCTGGCCACCCTGAATCTCGTCGAGCCGATGATGTCAGGGGCCGGGGGGAACGGGTTCTTCACCATCTTCGATGCCGCCACCGGCGAGGTGGTCTCCCTCAACGCCACCGGCGCCGCCCCTCGCGCCCTCGACGCGTCCGCGCTGTCGTCGGAGGAGCTCGAGCGCGGAATCCACGCCGGGGTCGTGCCGGGTTTGCTGGGAGGGTGGATTGCGCTGCTGGAACGTTATGGCGTGATGTCGCTCGAGACGGTGCTGGCGCCGGCGATCCGCTATGCCGAGCAGGGACACCCGGTGGACGCCTACGTCGCGCGGTCGCTCGAAGCGTCCCGCGAGCTGTTCGAAGCGCACGCCACGACAGCGGCCGTCTTTCTCCCCGACGGTGAGCTTCCCAAGCCCGGCGCGATGGTCCGGTTCCCGCAGCTGGCTCGAACGTTTCGCCGCCTCCTCGAAGCGGAGGACACTGCGCGTCTGAATGGCGGGAGCCGCGAGTCCGGGCTTCAGGCGGCGTTCCGGCGTTTCTATCGCGGTGACATCGCTCGTGACATGGCGAGGTTCTACCAGGACCGGGGTGGCGCCTTCACCCGCGACGACTTCGCCCGCTATGAGCCGATCTGGGCCGAGCCGGTCCGGACCACCTACCGAGGCTATGACGTCTACTCCAGCCCCACCACCTCTCGCGGCGGTCTCGAAGTGCTGATGCAGCTGAACCTGGTGGAGGACTACGACCTGGCCGCACTGGGGCACAACTCGGCTGAAGCACTCCATCTGGTGGCCGAAGCGATCAAGGTGACCAAGGCTGACGTGTACGCATATGCGGTCGACCCGGCCCAGGCGTCGATGCCCACCGCCGGTCTCGTGTCCAAGACGTTCGCCGATGGACGACGTGCTCTGATCGACCGCGGTCGCGCGATGGCCTTCCCGGAGGCCGGTGTGCCGGACGGCGCCGCGGCGCAGGTCGCCCGCGCCCTTCCGGCGCCTCGACCCGGTGTCGACGAACGGAGTGTTCCCGGAAGCACGACCAGTTTCACCGTCGTGGACGCGGCCGGCAACGTCGTCGTCGCCACGCCGACGCTGGGGAGCGTGTGGGGCACGGGTGTCGTGGTCGGGGAGACCGGCCTCTTCTTCAACAACGGCTCCCGCGTTGGCTCGACCGCTCCCTACCCGGAGCACGTCAACTACGCGCGGGGAGGGCAGGTGCCGATCCTCAACAACTCGCCGACGTTCGTGTTGAAGGATGGCGAACCCGTCCTCGCGCTCGGTACGCCCGGAGGCGAGACGATCGGGCAAACCCAGTTTCAGGTGCTGCTGAACGTTCTCGACTTCGGATTGGGGATCCAGGAGGCGGTCGAAGCGCCCCGGATCTCGCTCGACGCGGACCCGAACTTCTATCGCGCCGGCGCCGACGTGCGAGTGCGGGTCGAAGGTCGCATGGCGCCGACCGTGACGGCCGAGCTGGCCCGGCTCGGTCACGAGGTGGAGCCGGTGTCGGAGTACGTGCTTGGCAACATGCAGGCGGTGTTCTGGACCGAGACGGGCGCCATGCTGGCTGGCGCGGACCCGCGGCGGATGATGTACGCCGTCGGGTGGTGACTCGCGATGTCGACCTTTCCCACACGCTCCCGGCTGCGCGCCCCAGGCTTCGGGCTGGTGCGCCATCACGTTCTGCTTCTGGTCTTTCTACTCCAGTGCACGCCGGTGCTGGCCCAGCCAGCGTCTGACTGGGCCAGGATTCCGGCCGGGTCCTTTCTCATGGGATGCGTGGAGGACGATCCGGACTGTCTCGACAGCGAACGGCCGCAGCATGAAGTGTCCTTCGTGGCGCCCTACGAGCTGATGACCACCGAGGTGACCGTGGCCAGCTATGCGGCCTTCGTCTCCGCCACTGGGCATCGGGCGCCGCCGTCTCCTGACTTTCCACAGGGAGGGGACCATCCGGTCGTCCTTGTCAGTTGGGACGATGCGGCGGCTTTTTGCGACTGGGCCGGGGGACGGCTGCCGACCGAGGCGGAGTGGGAGTACGCCGCTCGTGGTGGACGTGACGGGCTCGTGTATGGCGCCAGCGAGGAGCTGACCCGCGAACTGGCCAACTTCGGGGCGCCGCAGTGTTGTGAGGGCGCGACCGGCGGCGGGGACCACTGGATGAACACGGCGCCGGTCGGCTCTTTCCCCCCGAACCCCTACGGGGTCCAGGACATGGTCGGCAATGTCTGGGAGTGGGTCGACGGGTGGCTGGACGAGGGCTACTACGCGAGCTCGCCGGCCATAGATCCGCCGGGCGCCGACAGCGGCTTCGCCCGGATCGCGCGCGGCGGTTCGTGGCTGAACTTTCCGGCGGTGCTGCGTAGCTCCGTGCGGCTTCCGTTCGCCCAGACGGGGCAGACGAGCAACGTCGGCATCCGCTGTGCCCGTGATGTGGCCGCGCTGGCCGCCGACGACTGATTCGAGTCGCTCACGCTTGCGATCTCGGTCGCCGGCGTGCGATTCTCTGTGGGCGAAACGAGTGTCACCGGTGCGCCCTGGTCCCAGCCGGGACCGGCTGCATCCGTAGTTCAGCAGGAGATTGATGATGAAGTCTTCAACCGGGGGAAACTCTCGGCGGCGATTCATGAAGCAGGCGGTACTGGGCGCCGGCGCCACCGCGGCGTCACTGGGTGCCGGTGGAGCCGTCGCGCGCGCGGCTGAGGAAGAGGACGTCGCGCCGATTACCGTACCGTCCGAGTTCGAGGCGGCGAAGAGCGCCTCGCTCCCGACCGTGGATTTCCCGATGACCGGGGCGCAGGTCTTCGCCAAGGCCTGCAAGGAAGAAGGCGTTGCGGCGCTCTTCTGCTGCCCCGGTAACTACACGGTGGTCCATGCGATCGCCGACACCGGCATTCCGACCTACGGGGGCCGTCACGAAGGGTCGCTCTGTCACGCCGCTGACGCGTTCTGCCGGGTTACCGGCGAGGTCGCGGCGACGTCGGGTACCGAGGGCCCCGGTTTTACCGACATGATCTGCGCCATCGCCGCCGCCAACTCGGCGCGGTCGCCGGTTCTGGTCCTGGCCAGCAACAAGACCGTGTTCGCCGAGGACACCGAGCGGGGTATTCAGGACGCCTATCAGCAGCCCACCACCGAGGGGATGCGCAAGTATGGCAAGCGTCTCATCACGCCGGCCCGGGTGCACGAGTATGCCGGCTACGCCTTCCGACAGCTGAAGAGCGGCGTGCCCAAGCCGGTCCACCTCGACTTCCCGGCCGAGATCGCCAACGGGCGGTTCCGCGACGCGAGCGAGATCGAGTACTACTTCGACAAGTCGAGGTATCGGACTGAGACCAAGCCGTTCCCCGATCCGCAGGCGGTCGGCCAGGCCGTCTCGATGATCCGGGACGCCGAGCGGCCGATGATCGTGTCGAGCAACGGCGTGTTCTACAGCAAGGCGTGGGACGCCATGCGGGAACTGGCCGAGCGGGCCCAGATTCCGGTGGTCGAGTCCGGCGCGATGAAGGGACAGTTTCCGGCCGACCACGAACTGTCGGCCGATACCGCTCCGAGCGCGCTGGCGAGCGCCGATCTCGTGCTGCTGGTTGGCCAGTACTGCATGCCGACCCAGGGCGAGTTCGCGTTTGGTCCCGACACGAAGTACATCCGTATCGACCCCGATGCGGAAGACATCGGTCGAAACCTGCCGATCGATCTCGGTATCGTGAGTGACGAGCGCGCGGCGCTCGAGGCGCTGGCGGCCGAGGTGCCGCGGCTCCGGCACGACGCCTGGGTGGCCGAGGTGGCGGCAGCGCGGGACGCGTTCGAAGCCGAGAACGCGGAGTACTACCAGACCGGTCTGGGCTACACCGACGCGGTCCACCCCGCGGTCATCGGCAAGGAACTGGCTGACTTCGTCCACGGTACCCTGCCCAACGACCGGACGACGATCGTCCAGGGTGGCTACGGCATCGCCCGCTACACTCGCCGCTATCTGCGGAGCTACCGTCCCGCCCAGATCATGAACGGGGCCTACCAGTACGGCGCCATTGGTCCGGATGTGGGCTACACGATCGGTGTGGCGGCGGCGGTGCGCCAGGGCGCTGGCGCCCAGGCCGACTACCAGGGACATCCGATCATCGCCATCACCGGGGATGCCGGCTTCGGCTATACCGGGATGGAGATGGAGACGCTCTCCAAGTACCGCCTGCCGGCGGTCGTGATCGTCTACAACAACAACGCGTGGGGCACCTGGGAAGGCCAGCGCAATAACCAGGTGGGTCTCCCGGTGCATCTGTTCCAGGAGAACCTCCGCTACGACAAGATGGGCGAGGCGCTCGGCGCGCATGGCGAGTACGTCACCACGCCGGCCGACTTCCGTCCCGCGCTTGAGCGGGCCTACCAGGTGGCGCTCGACGAGAGCCGTCCCTCGGTGGTCAACGTGCAGGCCAAGAAGGAGTTCTGGCTGCGCGACCAGTACGCACCCGGCTTCATGGGCAAGATCGAGCCTGGTGTGATGTCCTACTACCACTAGGCCGCCTTCCGGCGGTTCGCTCTCGGGGGGTGCTCGCCGCGGCGAGCACCCCCACCTTTCCTACATTGGCCAGATCACCTCGTACAGGGCGGAAGCCTGCGGCGACCCGGAAGACCACCCGACGGCTCACCCCCGAGCAGTCGCTGGAGCTCGTGCGGGCGAAACTGCAGGCGTACGCGGATCGCGGCGTCTTCCGCGGTTTCAGCGAGCAGCGCAAGGTGGGTGCGTCTCACCGGTTCCGCTTTTCGTGGCTGGGGACCCGCCCGCTGATGCTGAGCTACGTCCCCGAGACCGGTACGTTCATCTTCCGAGCCGTGCTGCCGTCGATGCCGGCTCGCTCACCCCTCTATCGCGATCTCGACGCGTTCGTCGCGGGCCGTGCCGACCCCAAGTTGCCGGATCATCGGCGGGTTGATCGGCGTCGGGCGAAGGCCAGGACTGTGCCGCGGCGCGGCGACGTCTCGCTCGAGCTCGTGGCCACCCGGAACCACCACGAATACGGCGTGCAGAAGCTGGTCAACCTCGTTCACGAGGTGTTCTTGCACCTGCACGCGTATCATCCTGAATACATGTGGGAGCACTTCGATGCCCCACAGGAGTGAACGGAGAGCAAGCATGCTGAGTGGACACCGCACGATGCTCGTGGCGGCGTTGATGTTCGCGACTGCCGCATGGACCCTGTCGGCGCGACAGGCACATCCGGCCGAGCCGCACCGCCATCCCGACGGCCAGGCGCTGGAGAACCCGTTCGAGGCGACCGATGATTCCATCGCGACCGGCCGACAGCGCTATGTCTTCATGTGTCGCGAGTGCCACGGGAACCGGGGGCTCGGTGACGGAGACATGGCTCACGCGGGTGGCGATGTGCCCGATTTCACCGACGGCATCTGGTTGCACGGCGAGAGTGACGGCGAGATCTTCCTGGTGATCAAGGAGGGGGTGACCGCCGACATGCAACCCTACAAGGAGCGGATGGGAGACGAAGACATCTGGCACCTGGTGAACTACCTCAAGACGCTTCAGCGATGACGGGGTCGATCGACTATCGGCCGATGCGGCCCGCCGACACCGAGGCGGTCTCGCGGCTGATTCTCGCGGCGTTCGAGGAGTTCATCGCCGACGAATACACCGACGAGGGCCGACGCGAGTTCGCGCGATTCGTCGAGCCGGCGGCGTTGACCGCTCGGACGACGGAGGGGCACCTCTTCCTGCTGGCCGAGGCGGAGGGCCGGCTGGCCGGTGTGATCGAGCTTCGGAATCACGATCACGTCTCGCTGTTGTTCGTCGATCAGTCTTTTCAGCACCAGGGCGTGGCCCGGGAGCTGCTGACTCGCGCGCTGGCCGTGGCCCGGCCTGCCCGACCTGACCTCGAGCGCGTGACCGTGAACTCGTCCCGCTTCGGGGTCCCGGTCTACGAACGTCTGGGTTTCCGGCAGACCGGACCGGAACGGACGGTCAACGGTATCGTCTTCATCCCGATGGCACACGAGCTGGCGTCGGACTGACTTTCAGGTAAGTCCAATAGACGCGGCTCTTACAAAACAAATACGGCCGTGCCATCTTTGCTGCCGGCGGTGTCCCCGGGCCGCCGGAGCAGCGCATGTCCGAATCCGACAGCCAGGATGCGGCTCAGACGGGTCCATTCCGGACACATGGGTGACAGTTCATTCCGGAGACATAGGTAACACTTTCGGGCTGAACGGATTGTTGATCGGTTCGAGCCGGCAGGTT
>MDTE01102482.1_pt1 | contig 20056 bp, 18 predicted proteins | sample 811231 | NCBI WGS metagenome assembly MDTE01 (sample SAMN05326651, study PRJNA326480) | marine metagenome | isolation source: seawater | place: Indian Ocean: Red Sea | collected 2010 | reverse complement strand
TCGACCCTGGACTCCCTCCGGGCCTTGATGTTGATCCGGGCCTACCGTGTTCGAGGGCACCTTGCAGCCACTCTCGATCCTTTCAACCTGGAGCCCCGTGAATATCACTCGGAACTCGACCCGAAATCCTACGGGTTCACGGATGCTGATATGGACCGGCCCATCTTCATCGGAAGACATTGCCCGCACCTGTCACGCGCATTCCACGCTTGCGGAAGCGATCAAGGAAGCCGCTCTCGACGCCCAGGGGCGGGTGATTCACGCGTAGGATATTCTCTGAATTTTTGATGCCCGGTGCGCGCTTGCCTCTTACCCAAACGTGCAGGTCGGATCGGGATAGGAAGGACTCCCAATCAGAGAGGTTCGCGCCATGCGCGGGCTGAGCGGGCGGCACCTGATCGCGGTCATGTGCGTCGCCGAGGTTTTGGGCATGGCGAGTTTCGCCATGTTTCCGGCGCTGATGCCCGGATTCATCCAGGAATGGTCTTTGTCCAACACCGAGGCGGGATGGATCAACGGCCTCTACTTTGCCGGCTATACCGTGGCGGTGCCGATCCTTGTGAGTCTCACCGACCGTGTTGATCCACGTCGAATCTATCTCGCCTCGGCTGTCATTACCTCTGCCTCTGCGTTTGGCTTCGCGTTCTTTGCCGAAGGTTTCTGGTCGGCGCTGATTTTGAGGGCAATCGCCGGGGTCGGCCTGGCCGGCACCTATATGCCGGGCCTGAAGGCTCTGAGCGATCGTTTCGAGGGCCCCGCGCAAAGCCGGGCGGTCGCGGTATACACGGCGAGCTTCGGCGTCGGCGCCAGTGTCTCCTTTGCCATGGCGGGCGAACTGGCGGAGTTGTTGGACTGGCAGGGCGCGTTTGCAGTGGGCGGCGTCTGCGGGCTGCTGGCTCTCTTCATTGTCACCGTGGTACTGGCGCCGTCGCCCCCTGAGATGCGGGAACAGGAAGGACATTTTCTGGACTTCCGTCCCGTGTTTCGAAATCGGCCCGCGATGGGTTACGTGCTGGCCTACGCGGCCCATAACTGGGAATTGTTCGGCCTTCGATCCTGGATCGTCGCCTTCCTGGTGTATGCGCAATCACTCCAACAGGACCTGGAGAGTGCGACCTGGTGGAGTCCTCCGCTCATTGCGGCTGCCATCAATCTCATTGGCTGGCCCGCGAGCGTTTTCGGCAACGAATTTGCGGTTCGCTTCAGCCGTCAACGTGTGGTGATTCTGGTCATGACGGTTTCGGCTCTTTACTCCTGTTTGTTCGGCTTCACTGCGTCATGGCCATTCATCATCATCGTCGGCATGTCACTTATCTACGGCGTCACGGTGACCGGTGATTCCGCTTCGATCACTGCTGGTGTTGTAGCAGCGGCCCAACCGGAACACCTTGGTGCCACCATGGCGGTCCATTCCTGCATCGGGTTTGCGGGTGCCAGTGCCGGCCCCATTGTGTTTGGCGTCGTTCTCGATCTGGCCGGTGGTGGAACGACGACGCTAGGGTGGGGGCTGGCGTTCGCTGCAATGGGGCTGGGTGTGGCCATGGGACCCATCGCTGTGGCAGTCCTCTCGCGGCGGCGTCCCGATTGAGGCCGGGAATCGGATTCAGGCTCTTCGCCGGGCGCTGGGATGTGCGTTGTTGTAAACCTCGAGAAGGCGCTGAGAGTCGACTTCCGTGTAGCGTTGCGTGGTCGATAGAGAAGCGTGTCCGAGCAATTCCTGAATGGTGCGGAGGTCGCCGCCGTCCGACAACAAGTGCGTCGCGAAGCTGTGCCGCAGTGCGTGTGGCGTTGTAGTCTCGGGCAACCCCAGCATTCCTCGAAGACGGCGGACCTGTCGCTGAATAATGCCAGGGTCGAGCCGACGCCCGCGCTTGCCGACAAACAAGGGATCGTCATCACCCAGCTCGAAAGGGCAATGGGCGAGATAGTCCTCAATGGCGTCATGGACGACCCCCAGCACCGGGACCATGCGCTGCTTGTTACCCTTTCCGGTTATGACAAGGACATCCCCCTTCGGGACATCACGCCGGTTGAGGGCGAGAGCCTCAGAGATGCGAAGACCACAGCCGTAGAGCAGGGTCAGAACGGCCGCATCCCGTTTCCCCAACCAACCTTCGTCCTGTAGCTGGGACACCTGTTTCACCGACGATACGGCCTGTCCCACGCTGAGCGGCTTGGGTACCCCATGGGGCCGTTTCGGCGTGCGCACGGCATTGATTGCCGGGTTGTAGACGCGGTCGGTTCGTTCCAAAAACCGGAAGAGACTGCGAATCGCTGACATCGATCTCGCGAGCGAGGTGTTGGACAAGCCTTCGCTTCGACGCCGCGCGAGGTAACTGCGAAAATCGACTGGTTTCAGCTTGGCGAGATCGGAGAGGGCGGCCGGGCCGCCGAGGTGCCCGGAAAGAAAGTGTATGAACTTGCGGACGTCGCGACCGTAGGCTGCTGTCGTATGATCCGCGGTCCTTCTTTCGGATGACAGCCATTGGTTCCAGTCGCGGACGGCATCGCGAAGATCCGCGCTGGCCGGAATGTCGGCTATGACGGGGGTAGGTTCAGCCATCCTTTGAGACACTGCGCGACGACCCTGGAAAGAAAGCAAAGCAGCTCGGTTCCCTGCCCCGGATGGAACCGGTCACTGTCGCGGGATCCCAGGGCCAATACCGCTGACGGCCCCATGCTGTTGATGCGCAACCGGACCAATGCTGATGATTTGACCAGAGTGGATGCGCCACCGAAGAGTCCATGTTCTGCGAATTCGTCCTCGCGAAGGAAAATGTCGCGGTCTTCTCCCAGCATTTCGTCGACACGGCCTTGGGGAATGGTAAACACACCGTCGGTGCCAGCGACCTTCGCCGCGTATGTATCTGACTCGACACAGAGAGTAACGACGTCCACATCAAGCTGGTTTGCCAGGTCCGTCGTCACGACTTCGATCAGATGCTCAAAGGTTCGTGCCTGCATGAGGGAGAGGACCGCAGCATGGATACGAGCCTGACTCATCATGTTGCTTCGAGAGGCCGAGATCAGGTCCTGTTGTTCCGATCGCAACGCCACAACCTGTTTCTGCAGCCGATCGATCATGTAGTGCTGCATGTCGAGCACCCCGTCGCCCTGGTGGTGCGCGGGTGGCGTCAGTTCGGTCAGCAGGTCTGGATGCGCGGTCAGGAAGTCCGGATTGTCTGAGAGGTATTGTCGGACTTCGTGAGATTCAGGAGCCGTATCCCGAGACGATGCCTTATCAGGCCTTGAGGTCATTCTGTGACTCACGCGCTACTGATATTTTGGCCGGTCTTCTGCCAGTCGGCCAGGAACGCGGCAAGGCCCTTGTCTGTCAGAGGATGCGCCACGAGCTTCTTGATCACCGCCGGCGGACAGGTGCAGACATCGGCTCCAATTCGTGCCGCTTCGGCGACATGACCAGGGTGGCGAATGGAGGCCACCAGAATTTCCGTCGAGAGGTCTGGATAGTTGTCATAGATGGTGCGGATATCCTCGATGAGCTGCATGCCCTCATGGCCGATATCATCCAGGCGACCCACGAAAGGGGAAATGAACATCGCGCCGGCTTTGGCAGCCAGGAGTGCCTGGACCGGGGCGAAACAGAGCGTCACGTTGACACCCGTTCCTTCTCCCGAGAGGGTCTTGCACGCCTTCAGGCCGTCCCAGGTCAGGGGTACCTTGATGACGATGTTGTCTGCGACCTTGGCGAGTTTGCGCCCTTCGACCAGCATGCCGTCGTATTCCGTGGCCGTGACCTCGGCACTGACGGGGCCGTCAACCACCGAGCAAATGTCTCGCAGGACATCAAAAAAATCCCGCCCGGTCTGAGAGACGAGGGAGGGATTGGTTGTCACGCCATCGAGCAGTCCGGTCGCGGCGAGATCGCGGATTTCATCGGTATCCGCAGTATCCGCAAAAAACTTCATAAGCCTCTTTCCGTTAGATCCATATCCACGAGACGGCGACCGGCTGCGGGGGTGCTTGTTCGCCCCCGATCTCAGGGGCACAGTGTAGACCATGGGGACAACCCGCACCAGAAATGACACCTGCAATGACGCGGGCTCCACGACGAATTCGAATGTTTTCGGGGAGGGGGTGTGTGTCAGCGTCATGCTGCCGCTGCCATTGGGGGGAGCGTATGACTACCTGGTGCCAGCGGGCATGGAGCTTGGCGAGGGCGACTTCGTAAGAATTCCGCTCGGTTCGAGGGAATTGAACGGCGTTGTTTGGGGCGAAGCGCTTGGAGATTTGGATCGCCAGAAGCTTCGTACCATTGCCGCGCGACATGACCTGCCTTCGTTGCCGTCTGACGTGCGCAGGTTCATCGATTGGGTTGCGGGTTACACACTGGCGCCGCCCGGTGCTGTCCTCCGCATGACCATGAACGTCGCATCGGTGTTCAAGCCTGCCGCGCCGCGCGTTGCCTATCGTCTATCGGGACCGCTCCCGGACCGCATGACCAAGGCCCGTGAACGCGTTGTTTCTCTCATGCAGGATGGACCGCCCCGTGCGCTTGCCGACATTTGCGAGGCCGCAGGAGTCGGGGCGTCGGTTGTCCGTGGCCTTGCTGAGAGCGCCACGCTAGAGCGCTACATATTGCCTGAGGATATCGGGTTCGAAATTCCCGACGTCGCCAGGGACGGGGTCGAGCTGATCCCGGGGCAGTTGAATGCGGTGGCCGCCTTGAACCAACAATTTGGGGGTGGCGGCTTTGAGGTGACCGTGATCGATGGCGTTCCCGGGTCCGGAAAGACCGAGGTCTATTTCGAAGGGATCGCGTCAGCACTTCGGCAGGATCGGCAGGCACTTGTCTTGTTGCCTGAAATCGCTTTGACCGCGCGGTGGCTGGAGAGGTTTGAAACCCGATTCGGCGTGAGGCCGGCGCAGTGGCATTCCGAATTGAGCCAGTCCATCAGACGGCGCACGTGGCGCGCCGTGGCGAGCGGCAACGCCCGTGTGGTGATCGGTGCGCGATCCGCTCTGTTCCTGCCGTTCAAGGAACTGGGGTACATCGTGATAGATGAGGAGCACGACCCGTCCTACAAGCAGGAAGACGGTACCATCTACAACGCCCGTGATATGGCAGTGGCACGGGGACACTTGTCGGAGTTTCCCGTCACCCTGGTCTCTGCGACGCCATCGCTCGAAACGGCCGTGAACGCAGAGTCGGATCGATACAAGTGCATACACCTCCCGGACAGGCATGGCAGCGCAGCACCGCCAAAGGTTGACGCCATCGACATGCGTGACATTGGTCTTCCTGCGGGGGCCTGGCTATCGCCGAAACTCACCACCTACATGAAAGACACCCTGGCTTCGGAAGAGCAGGTCATGCTGTTTCTGAACCGCCGCGGATACGCGCCATTGACCCTGTGTCGGAATTGCGGATTTCGCTTTGAGTGTCCCAACTGTTCAGCTTGGTTGGTTGAACACAGACGTGTGGGACGCTTGATGTGTCACCACTGCGGGTTGGCCCTGGGATTTCCAGAATCCTGTCCGGAATGTGATGCGGATAACCGGTTTGCTGCCTGTGGACCGGGCGTTGAGCGATTATCCGATGAGGTTGCTGCCCAGTTCCCGGATGCAAGGATCGAGGTTGTGGCCAGTGATACGATTTCGGGGCCGCGGGCAACGCGCGAGTTGATTGGCCGGATCGAGAACCGAGAGGTTGATATCGTTATCGGAACCCAAATTCTTGCAAAGGGTCATCACTTTCCCATGCTGACTCTTGTCGGTGTGGTGGATGCGGATCTGGGGCTCGATGGTGGAGATCTGCGGGCGGCCGAGCGAACTTATCAACTGCTCTACCAGGTCGCGGGCAGGGCTGGCCGGGCGGACCGCCCCGGGCGGGTGTTCTTGCAGACCTATATGCCCGATCATCCGGTGATGGCTGCGCTGGTCTCGGGGGATCGGGAAGCATTTCTGGCGCGGGAGAAGGAGGCGCGGAAGAGTGCCGGGATGCCGCCCTACGGACGCCTGGCGTCAGTTATCGTGACTGGCAGGGACGACCGTGCGGTATCCGCAACTGCGAGACATCTGGGTGCCGCCGCCCCCCGCGGAGAATCGGTTGCCGTGTTTGGTCCGGCTCCTGCGCCTCTCTCCATCTTGCGCGGTCGGTACCGTTACCGATTGCTTCTCAAGGCCACGCGCCAGGTATCGGTACAGGAAATTGTTCGGAACTGGGTGGCTCGGGTCGACTGTCCGTCCAGCGTGCGGATCCAAATCGACATCGACCCTTATTCCTTCCTTTGAGAGCGTTGGATTTCTCGCACGCGGGACGTCGGAATTGTCGCCGATTTCACTCTTCGCCAGCAGTTGCAAGGCAAATACCGGTGTGCTACGAAACCCGCGCCGCAGCGGCGGATGTGGGAGAACACGCCCTGTTGGCGTTTGCTCAGTGAAATCAATGGGTTAGCCCGATTGCTTGGGCTAAGCGGATAGTCTCAATTGGTCAGCCAAACTAGCATCGTGTCGGGCATTGCAGGGCGTTATGCGTCTGCCCTGTTCGATCTTGCACGCGAACAACGCGTCCTCGACGAAGTTGCCGGCGATCTCGCAGCGATCGACGAGATGATTGACGCTAACGCGGACCTGGCACGACTGGTGCGCAGTCCCGTTATTTCGCGCGAAGATCAGGGACGCGCCATGGCCGCGGTGATGGAGGCTGCGGGAATCGGCGCCCTGGTCAGCCGGTTTATCGGACTTGTCGCTCAGAACCGGCGTCTGTTCGCGCTTCTGGACATGGTGGCGGCATTCAGGATATTGCTGGCCGATCATCGCGGGGAGGCGACAGCACGGGTTACATCTGCGCGTCCCTTGACCGAGCAGCAGGTCACGCGAATCAAGTCGCAGCTCGCGGGTATCGTTGATCAGGAAATTTCACTTTCGACAGACGTGGATGAGAGTCTGCTGGGCGGGCTTGTCGTGCGCATCGGCTCGCGCATGGTGGACAGCTCCCTGCGGACCAAGCTTCAAAGAATGCAGACTGCCATGAAAGAGGTTGGCTAATGGATATTCGTGCCGCCGAGATTTCATCGATACTGAAATCGCAGATTGAGAACTTCGGCACCGAGGCCGAGGTCTCCGAGGTCGGACAGGTTTTGTCCGTCGGTGACGGGATCGCGCGTGTGTATGGTCTCGACCAGGTTCAGGCAGGAGAGATGGTGGAGTTTCCCGGCGGCATTCGCGGAATGGCGCTGAACCTGGAAGACGATAATGTCGGTGTCGTCATCTTCGGGGAAGACCGCACCATCCGGGAGGGCGATACCGTCAAGCGTACGGGAACAATCGTCGACGTACCGGTAGGCAAGAATCTCTTGGGGCGCGTGGTCGACGCTCTCGGCAATCCGATTGACGGCAAGGGTCCGGCCGAGGCGGCGGAGCGCAGCCGCGTCGAGGTCAAGGCGCCCGGCATTATTCCCCGCAAGTCGGTGCACGAGCCCATGCAGACGGGCCTGAAGGCTCTCGATAGTCTCGTTCCCGTCGGTCGAGGCCAGCGCGAGCTCATTATCGGCGATCGCCAGACTGGCAAGACCGCTGTCGCGATCGACACCATCATCAATCAGAAGGCGGCAAACGAGGGCGACGACGAGTCGCGCAAGCTCTATTGCATCTATGTTGCCGTCGGTCAGAAACGTTCGACTGTTGCCCAGGTGGTCAAGGCCTTGGAGGAGGCCGGAGCCATGGAATACACAACTGTGGTCGCGGCGACCGCGTCGGAACCGGCACCGCTGCAGTTCCTGGCGCCGTATACGGGCTGCACCATGGGTGAATACTTCCGCGATAACGGCATGCACGCCCTCATCATCTATGACGATCTGTCCAAGCAGGCGACTGCCTATCGGCAGATGTCTCTGTTGCTGCGCCGCCCGCCGGGCCGTGAAGCCTTTCCGGGAGACGTGTTCTATCTCCACTCTCGTCTGCTCGAGCGCGCGGCCAAGCTCAACGACGACGAAGGTGCGGGATCTCTCACCGCGCTGCCGGTGATTGAAACCCAGGCGAGTGATGTGTCCGCCTACATTCCGACAAATGTGATCTCGATTACCGACGGACAGATCTTCCTGGAGACCGATCTGTTCTACCAGGGTATCCGTCCGGCCATTAACGTCGGAATCAGCGTCAGCCGCGTCGGCTCTGCCGCACAGATCAAGGCCATGAAGCAGGTCGCGGGCAGCATCAAGCTCGAGCTGGCCCAGTATCGCGAAATGGCGGCGTTCGCCCAGTTCGGATCCGACCTTGATGTGACGACGCAGCGGTTGTTGAACCGTGGCGCCCGCCTGACCGAACTTCTCAAACAACCTCAGTACCAGCCATTACCGGTGGAAGAGCAGGTTGTCGCGATTTTTGCCGGAGTGAATGGTTATCTGGATGAGCTTCCCTTGGAATCCATCACTGATTTCGAGGAGAAATTTCTTAACGAGGTGCGTGGCCAGCACGGAGAGGTGCTGGACGCCATTCGTTCGGAGCGGGAGATTTCAGACGCGACGGAAGAGAAGCTCAAGTCCATCCTTGACGATTTCACCCGCAAATATGCTTAAGGCCCAGATGGTGAATTCGCGCGAATTTATGGTGGGTTGACGGTTCATGGCGAGCCTCAAGGATCTCAGGGTTCGGATCAACAGCGTCCGTTCCACTCAAAAGATTACCCGCGCCATGCAGATGGTTGCGGCGTCGAAGCTGCGTCGGGCTCAAGAGCAAGCCGAGGCGGGACGTCCGTACGCCAACCATATGCGCAGAATGATCGCGTCGTTGACGTCGTCGTTGACCAATCCCGACGACGCACCGGATCTCATGGTTGGCCGTGGCAAAGAAAAGATCCACCTTCTTGTGGTGGCGACCTCGGAACGAGGATTGTGCGGTAGTTTCAATACAAACATTGTGCGACGCGCTCGGCTGCGCATATCGGCGCTTCTGCAATCCGGCAACGAAGTGAAAATCCTGTGCATCGGCAAGAAGGGCCGCGACATGCTGCGTCGCGACTACGAAGAGCACATCGTTGACACCATCGACATGTCCGAAGTCCGGCGCCTCGGGTTTGCGGATGCGGCGCCGATCGCGACCCGGATCACCGAGATGTTTGAGGCAGGTGAATTCGATGTGTGCTCACTGTTTTTCAGCCAGTTCAAGTCGGTGCTGTCTCAAGTGGTGACGGAGCACCAGCTCATACCTGTCGGCGTCCCGGAGGTGCCCGAAGAGGACACACACCCCGAGGGGTCCGACGCCATGTACGAGTATGAACCCGAAGAGGATGAAATCCTGGCCGAGTTGCTGCCTCGCAACCTTGCGGTCCAGGTGTATTCAGCTTTGTTGGAGAACGCGGCCAGCGAACAGGGTGCACGCATGACCGCCATGGACAATGCGACCCGGAATGCCGGCGACATGATCAATAAGTTGACACTGGTCTACAACCGCACGCGGCAAGCGATCATTACCAAGGAATTGATTGAAATTATCTCGGGTGCGGAGGCCTTGTAAGTGAACAGGCAGGCCTCGTACTCATACGGAAGATTGGGAGCGACCTAATGACCCAGCAGACAAATATTGTCGGACGGATTTCTCAGGTGATCGGCGCCGTCGTGGACGTGCAGTTCGACGAAGGCCATCTACCGCCCATCCTCAATTCTCTGCACACCCAGAACCAGGACCAGACACTGGTGCTCGAGGTGGCCCAGCATTTGGGTGAATCGACCGTGCGGACAATTGCCATGGATTCGACGGAGGGATTGGTGCGCGGCCAGGAGGTCCTGGATACGGGTGACGCGATCAGCGTACCCGTGGGTCCCGAGACGTTGGGGCGCATTCTCAACGTTGTGGGCGAGCCCATCGATGAGCGCGGGCCGGTCGACGCCAAGATGCGCTATCCCATTCACCGACCGTCGCCGGAGTTCGTCGATCAGTCGACGGAGGCGGAAATTCTGGTCACCGGCATCAAGGTGGTCGATCTGCTGGAGCCCTACCCGAAAGGTGGCAAGGTCGGATTGTTTGGCGGTGCCGGTGTCGGCAAGACCGTGATCATCATGGAGTTGATCAACAACATCGCCAAGGCTCACGGTGGTTTCTCCGTGTTCGCCGGCGTTGGAGAGCGGACCCGTGAAGGCAACGATCTCTATCACGAGATGCTCGAATCAGGCGTGATCAATCCGGGTGGAGAAGGTTCCAAGGCCGCGCTGGTGTACGGGCAGATGAACGAGCCGCCCGGCGCCCGCGCCCGAGTGGGGCTGACAGGCTTGACGCTCGCCGAATACTTCCGTGACGAGGAGGGGCAGGACGTGCTCCTCTTTATCGACAACATCTTCCGCTTTACGCAGGCGGGATCGGAAGTGTCCGCGTTGTTGGGACGCATTCCTTCGGCGGTCGGCTATCAGCCCACCCTGGGAACTGATATGGGCCAGCTGCAGGAACGCATTACCTCGACGAACAAAGGGTCTATCACGTCGGTACAGGCGATCTACGTGCCGGCGGATGATCTGACCGATCCGGCGCCCGCGACGGCATTCTCGCACCTCGATGCGACGACGGTTCTCAATCGCCAGATCGCAGAGCTCGGGATTTACCCGGCTGTGGATCCCCTGGACTCGACATCGCGCATGCTCGATCCGCGGATTATCGGTGACGAACACTACGAAGTGGCGCGCGAGGTTCAGCGTGTCCTGCAAACCTATAAATCGCTCCAGGACATCATCGCGATCCTCGGCATGGACGAGCTCTCCGAGGACGACAAGCTGACTGTGTCGCGGGCACGCAAGCTGCAGCGTTTCCTCAGCCAGCCGTTCCACGTCGCAGAGGTCTTCACCGGACATGCCGGTGTCTTCGTACCGCTGGAGGAGACGATCAGAGGATTCCAGGAAATCGTCGCCGGCAAACACGACGACCTGCCCGAAGCAGCATTCTACATGGTCGGCACGATTGATGACGTTGTCGAGAAGGCCAAGGAGATGGCGGCCGAAGCCGCGTAGCGCTCGGAGTTCGCATTTATGGCTGACAAGCTCGCACTCGAATTGGTTTCTCCGGAACGACTCCTCGTGTCCGCCGAGGCGGATATGGTTGTGGTGCCGGGAAGCGAGGGTGATTTCGGCGTGTTGGCGGGCCATGCGCCGGTTATCTCTTCGGTCCGGCCCGGTGTGATCGAAGTCCATGATGAAGGCAAAGAGACCGAGCGAATTTTCATCACCGGTGGTTTTGCGGAAGTGACGGCGCAGGGGCTCACGGTCCTCGCGGAAGAGGCCATCCCCGTCGCCGAGATGGATCGGGGCGATCTCGAACAGCGGCTGAAAGATGCCGAAGAGGATCTTGAAGACGCCGAAACCGACGAGGCGGCACATAAAGCGCAGGCCAAAATCGCCCTGGTGTCCGAGATGCTGAAAGCTGTGAACTGAGCACGTCGAAGATGTGTGCCTGGCACAGTCCCAGGCACACGGAATGGAGAAACAGCTGGTTCTGTTCGTTCTATTCGCCGCGCAGTCGCGTCAGCGGTTCTGAAAACTCTTCGAGCACATCTTCGTACAGGGCACGCTTAAAGTCGACGATCAGCGCGGGGAGCTCTTCGGGGTCGACCCATTTCCATTCATCGAACTCGCGGTTATGCGCGTCGAGATCAATGTCCTCGTCAGTGCCCATGAATTCGAACAGGAACCATTTCTGGCGCTGTCCCTTGTAGCGGCCCTTCCAGGCGCCGCCTTGAAGTTCTGCCGGGAGGTCGTAGCTGAGCCAGTCCCGGCTCTCGGCAATGATCCTGGCCTTGTCGGTCCCGACTTCTTCCGCCAATTCCCGGAACGCCGCATCCCTCGGGGTTTCGCCGGCGTCGATGCCACCTTGCGGCATCTGCCATGCGGCGGATTTCGTGTCGCTCCGATTGGCGACCAGCACCCGTCCCTCAGCGTTTACCAGCATTATTCCGACGCAGGGACGGTAGGTAGGGCCATCAACCGGCGTGCTGCTCACTCGACGACCTTGTCGTTCACCATGGCGGACAGCGGCGCCAATGCATACCTCTTTTGACGCAGTGCGCGCGCCCATTCGGAGACGCGCTCAATCGTTACGGGGAACGGAAAACCGATACCCACTGCACTGCCGGATGATTTGGCAATCCGCTCCAACTCGAACAGGCGGGCGTCGATGGCGACACGGGAGGCGGTGCGGTCGATGAACCGATTGCTCACGACGCTGGGCATCTCGAGTTCCTCTGCGATGTCGCCTGCCACGCTGTTTCGCGATGCTTTGCTGTCCAGGTAAAGCAACCCCCGATCGTTGAGCTCGGCGAGGACCGGCTCCAGGGAGTTCGTGGATGCCGTGAACTTCGCACCCATGAAATTGGTCACCCCGACGTAGCCGGTGAACCGGCTGAGCAGCCAGTCCAAGCGTGTGAGATTTTCATCCGACTCGAGCGTGGTCAGCAGCGTGTGCGGGCCAGGATCATTGTTCGGATAGTCAAAGGGTTCCATCGGCAATTCGAGAAGCACCTCATGGCCGGCCGCCCGCGCTTGCGCGATCCAGCCTTCCAGGTTGCGGGCATAGGGAGCGAAAGCCAGGGTTACAGCGCCGGGGAGTTGCTGGATCGCAGCCTCGGTGGCGGCCTGACTCAGCCCCAGGCCGGCGATGACAACGGCGACCTTGGGAATCTTGGGATCGTTGATCTCGAAGGGCTGGGCGTATACCTCCCAGGCCATGCGGCCATCCGGCGCGATAACCGGCAGCGGTCCTTCCGGTCCTTCGGCAACCAGGTCCTCCTGGGGTGCAGGCGCCAGCGCAATGTCCTGTTCCTCCGGAAGCGGGGGTTGTGCTGGTGCGGCCTCGGAGACTTCATCCGCTTCCGAAGCCGTCTCAGACGAATCGTCGATGGCATCGGCTGAATCGACAGCATCTTCTTCCGATTCGGCAACATCTTCGTCTTCGTCGAAGTCTTCTGCCTCCTCGTCCTCGAAGTCTTCCTCATCCTCGTCTTCAAAGTCGTCTTCACCAGACGTTTCAGAGGCCTCGGGCGGAGGCGGAATTTCGGCTACGATTGACGGCGGCCGCATCGCCGCCTTGAAGGCTTCTTCGTCGAACGCCAACCATGCCCAGCCCACAAGGCCGAGCACGATTCCGAACAACGCCAGCCCAGCGATCAGAGGAATATTGAGCTGGCGCCCCCTTTCCTCGCTATCGCGGCGGCTCCGTCTCGAACGTGAACGGGCTCGTCGCGCCACTGTTCAATCTGTCCGCGTACCGGTAACCCCCGAACGCGCCTCTAGTTGAACCCTCGTCCGTACAGTGTGATGCCACGCAACAAATCGAGAGCACGTACAAGCTGATAATCTTCGGCTGTGCCGGTGGGCCCCGCGCCCGGCGTCGTGGCGTCGCCCGACTGATCCTCGCCGTTTTTCTCGGATTGGAGGGCGTTCTGCAACGATGCCTCGGTCCGTTGAGGGCCAGCATCGATGGGTTCGACACGCGACTGCACAATCTCGATGTCCGGCTCAATGCCGGTGGCCTGGATCGACCGGCCTGATGGCGTGTAATAGCGCGATGTCGTCAAGCGCATGGCGCCATGACCGGCCATCGGAATAATCGTCTGCACCGATCCTTTTCCGAATGAATTCGTTCCAAGCACGAGGGCACGCCGATGATCCTGCAGCGCACCGGCCACGATCTCCGATGCAGACGCCGAGCCGCCATTGATCAGGACCACGATTGGTTTGCCGTCTGACATGTCTCCACCCCGCGCCGAGAACCGTTGAACGTCGTCAGGGCTGCGGCCCCGCGTTGAAACGATCTCACCTTGATCGAGAAAGGCGTCGGCCACGGCGACAGCCTGTTCTAGCAGGCCACCTGGGTTATTGCGAAGATCCAGCACCACACCCCGCATCTCGTCGCCTAGATCCTTCTTCAGCTTCGCCATCGCCTTTTTCAGGCCAGACTCGGTTTGTTCGTTGAAGGAGGTGATACGCACGTAGGCGGCATCACCTTCGATCCGGGATCTCACCGAATTGATTTTGATCACTGCGCGGGTGATCGAGATGTCGAACGGGCGCTCCTGCCCGGGGCGCGAGATCGTCAGGGCGATGCTCGTGTTGACCGCGCCCCGCATTTTTTCGACGGCCTCGGTCAATGTCAGCCCCAAAACCTGCTGGCCGTCGATTCGGGTAATGAAATCGCCGGCTTTGACGCCGGCCCGGAATGCCGGCGTGTCGTCGATCGGAGAGACAACCTTGACCACGCCGTTTTCCATGGTCACTTCGATCCCGAGACCGCCGAACTCACCTTTGGTCTGCACCTGCATATCCCGGTAGCTCTTGGCATTGAGGTAGCCAGAGTGCGGATCGAGCGAAGTCAGCATGCCATTGATCGCCTTCTCGATCAGGCTCTCGTCGGTCACTTCCTCGACGTAGTCGGAGCGAACGCGCTCGAAAACGTCGCCAAAGAGCTGTAGCTGGCGATACGTTTCTGAACTGCCCGATTGGCCGACCGCCGGCAGAGAGGAAAATACCAGCCCCACCAGGGCAAGACACAACGCTGTACGCTTCATCCGCTAACCTTTCTCTCGTTTGCCGCTAACCAGGAAAGCGGGTTAATCGGCACCCCGTTTCTTCGCAACTCTACGTATAGGACAGGGGCGGTGCCATCATTCTTGCCCATCCGCCCTATGGGCTCTCCGGCCAGCAGCCACTGGCCCACAGCACCGTCAATTCGAGACATCCCGGCTATCAATGAATGATATCCCTCGCCATGAGAAATTATCAAGAGTTGGCCATAGCTTCGGAAGGGTCCCGCGAACAGTACTCGGCCATCATAGGGGGCAACCACCTGCGCCTGGGATCTCGTGGCCACACTGAGGCCGCGGTTCCGGGTTCCGAATTGGTTGCGTTCGCCGAATTGGGTGACCAGTCGTCCCCGGGCGGGCAACGGGAGGTGTCCGCGGGCAGTCGAGAATGCTTTGCCAGTGGGGATAATGGAGGTGTCCGGAGACTCCCGTGCCAGGCGATCCTCCTCTTTCTGGAGCTCACGCAGCAGGGCGCGCAGGCTCTGCGCCTTTTCAGCGAGTTGCGCGATGCGCTTCTGCGACCGGGCCTTTTTGTGCAGGGTCTGTTTGTGCAACCGAGAGGTCTGGGTGTGCAGGCGGTCGAGGGCCTGTCGTTCGCGGAGAAGCGTCTCGGATGCGGAGGCCAGCGCGGCCCGCTCTCCGGCGATATCCCGCCGCACGCCCCGCAGAGCGGCCAGCTCGGCGCGCAATCCGTCGGTCCGCAATTGAAGCTCTGGGATGATGCTGGTCAATACAATTGTGCTTCGCACGGCATCGACCGGGATCGTGGGCGCAGTGATCAGAGCTTCGGGTGGACGTCTGCCGAGGCGAGCCAGGCTTCCGATCACGGACGACAGTTCACCGTGTCTTTCGCGCAGATCGCGGGCCTTCGCGCGTTCTTCGGCACTCAAGGCCTTTAACTTGATTTCAATTTCCGAAACCTTGTCTTCGTGTGTCTGAACCGAGGCCGCGGTATCGATTAGGTCGCCTCGCATCGATTTAAGGCCCCGATTGAGACGATCAGCCTTGGATTCGAGGTTTTGTTCCTGCTGCCGGCTCGACTCGATTTCACGCTCGATCTGTTGAAGTTTCTGCTCGGCGGACTGCGCTTCAGCAGAACGGGGGGCGCACAGGCAAAACAGGACCGCGCATACGGCTAACGCGGCGGCATAGGGGAGTCGGGGCCGGTCAGGCCAGGGCACGACTACCTGTCTCTCCATGATCGGCGTGCACAGCCTCCCGATGAATCAGCAGCGATCTGCCGGACACGTTGTCGGGCCTGGCGAGCCCCATGATGTCGAGGAGGGTCGGCGCGATATCTGCGAGGCGGCCTTCGTGCAGGCTTTCAATGGTGCCAGGTGCGTTCACGAGAACGGCGGGCACCCGATCCATCGTGTGTGCCGTGTGGGGTTGCCCTGTCGTCCGGTCGGACATTCTTTCGGCATTGCCATGGTCGGCAGTGATCATAAGCGTTCCGCCTGCCTGCTTGACGGCGCATTCCAGTCTGCCGAGGCACGCATCGACCGCCCCCGCCGCTTTCACCGCTGCTTCGAAGTTTCCCGTGTGTCCAACCATGTCGCCGTTTGCATAGTTCACCAGGATAAAGTCGAAGTCGCTGCTGAGGATGGCCTCGACCAGCCGGTCTGTCACCTCGTGGGCGGACATTTCAGGTTTGAGGTCATAGGTTGCGACCTTGGGAGACGCGATCAGGATTCGCTCTTCTCCGGGAAAGACCTGCTCCTCTCCGCCATTGAAGAAGAATGTGACATGCGCGTACTTCTCGGTCTCCGCGATCCGGAGTTGCTTCAGGCCTGCATTCGATACGATTTCTCCCATGGTATCCCGCAGGCTGACGGGCGGGAAAAGTGCCGACAGGTGGGCATTGAGCTCACTGGAGTATTCAAGCATCCCGACCGCGCCTGAGAACTCGATGGCCTCATTACGCGCGAAATCGGCGAAACCCGGGTCGAGCAGTGCAGTGAGGAGCTCCCGAGCGCGATCCGCCCGGAAATTCGCCATCAGGATGCCATCCCCGTCATGCATCCCGTCGTAGCCATCGATCAGCCGGGGCGTCACGAACTCGTCGGTTTCATCGTTCGCGTAGGCGGCCGCGATGGCCGACTGAGCGTCAGTCGCCCGGTCGCCGTTCCCATTGGCGAGGGCGGCATAGGCGATTTCGACCCGGTCCCACCTCTTGTCGCGGTCCATGGCATAGTAGCGTCCGCACACCGTCGCGATGCGCACGCCATCGTCATCGGCAACGGCGCCTTCAAAGCGCTCCACATAGTCGGCAGCGCTCTTTGGCGGTGTGTCCCGGCCGTCGAGCAAAGCATGCACCGCCACGGGCACGCCGGCTGAGGCGACGGTTCTGGCCAGGGCGGCCATATGGTCCTGGTGGGAATGAACGCCACCGGGCGAGAGCAGCCCCAACAGGTGACACGTCCCACCTGATTTTTTCAGCGTACCGATGAATTCCGCAAGGGTGGCGTTTCCTGCGAGTTCCCCGCTCTCCACGGCATCGTCGATACGGGGAAGGTCTTGCAGAACGACCCGTCCCGCTCCGATGTTCATATGTCCGACTTCGGAGTTCCCCATTTGGCCGCTCGGCAGGCCGACATGGATTTCCGATGCATCGAGCAGACTCCAGGGACACTCCGCCAACAGCCGGTCGTAGACTGGCGTGGGCGCCTGGGCGATGGCGTTGTCTTCCGCTGATTCCCTGTAACCCCAGCCGTCCAGGATACAAAGAACGACCGGTCGGGGCCTGTCGATGTCATGCATAATCGTCATTTTACCATATCGGGTGTCATGGCGGGTTTCGAAAGGCGGGTCAATGGCCGCGGTGGTAGGGATGTCCGGATAGGATGGTTGAGGCCCGATAGAGCTGTTCCGCAAGCATGACGCGAGCGAGCATGTGCGGCCATGTCATGGCACCGAAAGATAAGACCTCGTCCGAGCGCTGGAGGATGGAATTCGCGAGGCCGTCGGCGCCACCGATAAGGAACGAAACGACGGGAAGGCTCCGGTTCTGCCAGTCTTGGAGCTTCACGGCGAAGGCCTCACTGGTCAGCGACTTGCCGCTCCTGTCCAGAGCCACGATCAGACCCGAGCCGGGCAATGCATCCAGGACCAGCTTGCCTTCCCGGTCCTGCCGTTCTCCGGCGCTTATGCGCCCCCGAGTCTCGATCTCCTTCAGTTCCGTCCGCCAGGGCAGGCGTTTGACATAGTCTTCGAACAGGGAGGCACTCGGATCGCGCTTACCGCGACCCACCGCAATGATCAGGACTCGCATGATGGACTAACTGGCGGCCTGCTCCGATGCGGGCAACTCGACCGACCACATTTTCTCCAGGTTATAGAATTCCCGGACCTCCTGTCGGAAGACATGGGCGATCACGTCACCGGCGTCGATCAAGACCCAGTCGCACTTCGGCAGGCCCTCGACACCGATGGGACGGCGCTTGCTTTGTTTCAAACGTTCGACGAGATGCTCGGCGACGGCGCCCACGTGGCGTTGCGAACGGCCCGTGGCGATCACGAGATAATCGGCGAGGATTGTCTTGTTGCGAAGGTCGATAGAGACAACATCGATGGCCTTGTCATCTTCCAGCGACGATTTGACCAGTTCCAGCAATTCGGTCGATGAAATATCGGCGCTACCCGTTTTGCTTATCGTTTTGCCCTCCGTGCAAAGTAACTCGATGGTGCATCTCTAACGTTCTTCCTGATCCCACCTTCTTTCATCAAGCCCCCGAGGTTGCTCGCAAGGCTGTTGCCGAGGTGGGATCGTTCGAACCCCAGAGGAAGATCCACGCAGGGGGTGCTCGATCAGCCAGGGTGCCTCCCTCATGTTCCTTCAACCTGCAGCGGGCATAGCGTTTTGCCGCCGTGCCCGCCAGTGCCTGAAAAGAATAGGTTGGGCGGTCGAATACCGCAACGGGAACGGTTTCAAAGATCTCGATCCACTGGCGCCATTTGGTGATCTGGATCAGGTTGTCGGCACCCATGATCCAGACGAATCGATTGTGCGGGTAGCGTTGTCGGAGACCGCGCAGGGTGTCGACGGTATAGCGTGTTCCCAGATCCGCTTCCGCCTCGCTGATGTGGATTCGACGATCTCCCGCAATCTTGCGTGCCGAGGCCAAACGATCGGCATAAGGCGCCATACCTTCAACGGGCTTCAGCGGGTTCTGTGGCGAGACCAGCCACCAGATCTGATCGAGATGGAGGCGCTTGAGTGCCAGCAGGCTGATGTGCCTGTGACCCAGATGCGCAGGATTGAAGGATCCGCCGAGGAGGCCCACACGTGGCCCACGGGCTCCGTGGCCTGTGTCGCCGGTTCTCGGATTCATGCGCCTCCGCGCGGTGACGCGGCTGGAAGTGACCGCCGCCGGCTCTTCAAGGCCTGACCTGACCCGAGCCGTGGACGACGTATTTGAAGGTAGTCAATTGTTCGACCCCGACGGGACCTCGGGCGTGGAGACGTCCGGTCGAAATACCGATCTCGGCGCCCATCCCGAATTCGCCCCCGTCGGCGAACTGGGTGGAGGCGTTGTGCAGCAATATCGCACTGTCGACTTCGTTGAGAAAGCGCTCGGCAGCTTCGGTATCGTCTGTGACGATCGACTCGGTGTGATGAGATCCATAGGTCTCGATGTGCTGGATCGCGGCATCCAGATCGTCGACGACCCGGACCGAAAGGATCGCGTCCAGATATTCGGTGGTCCAGTCTTCTTCTCTCGCCGCCGTCACTCTGCCGTCGAGCGACTGCGTTGCCGTGTCTCCTCGCACCTCACAGCCTGCATCGATCAGGTCGCCAATGATCGGAGGCAGATGGGTCTCGGCGACAGACTTGTCCACCAGCAGCGTCTCGGCTGCACCGCAGATTCCTGTTCGCCGCATCTTGGCGTTGAGCACGATGTCCCGTGCCATGGTCAGATCGGCATCACCGTGAACATAGACGTGGCACAGGCCGTCGAGATGGGCGATGACGGGTATGCGACTATCTTCGAACACCCGTTCGATCAGCGAGCGCCCTCCCCGCGGGACGATGATGTCGACGTATTCGTGCAATCGCAGCAGTTCACCCACGGCCACGCGATCACTGGTCGGAACCAGTTGTATGACGGCCTCGGGCAAATCCGCGGCCAGCAAGCCGAGCCGCAGGCATTCGTGGATGGCGCGGGAAGAATAATGACTTTCGGAGCCACCCCGCAAAATGGCGGCATTGCCCGATTTCAGTGACAACGCGCCGGCATCCGCAGTGACGTTGGGCCGGGACTCATAAATGATTCCGATCACGCCCAGCGGAACGCGGACACGGGAAATTCGCAGGCCGTTGGGCCGCGTCCAGTCGGCCATGACGTCGCCCACTGGATCGGGAAGGTCAGCCACGTCCTCCAGGCCCTTTGCGATACCTTCGATTCGTGCATCGTCCAGGGCGAGGCGATCGAGCTTGGCACCGCTGAGGTTCGACTCTCGGGCTGCCGTCATGTCGGCGGCATTGGCCTCGAGTATGTCGCCCGACCGCGCGCGGATTTCCGCCGCCGCCGCATG
>MDTE01102797.1_pt1 | contig 20057 bp, 14 predicted proteins | sample 811231 | NCBI WGS metagenome assembly MDTE01 (sample SAMN05326651, study PRJNA326480) | marine metagenome | isolation source: seawater | place: Indian Ocean: Red Sea | collected 2010 | reverse complement strand
TTGATCACGTGCGGCAGCCATTCCAAGTGCGGCAGATAAGGCAGTGCCAGCATGGCCAGCTCCGTAACAGTCATGTTCGCTTTCAGTACGAAGTGAAAATCCGTTTAGACCGTCGGTGGTTCTGATAGTTCGGAAATTCTTTTTTCTGCCAGTTAGAAGTTTATGCACGTAAGATTGATGGCTAACATCCCACACAAATTTATCCTTTGGCGTTTCGAATACCTTATGCATGGCTACTGTTAATTCCACCACGCCTAGATTTGGACCAAGGTGACCTCCATTTTTTGCGAGTCCTTCAATTAGTTCCTGCCGAAGTTCCTTTGTTAATTGTTCAAGCTGTTTCACCGTCAATTTCTTGACATGCGCAGGGTGATCAACCATGTCGAGATAGCGGTTTGGGGTTTTAGTTTTTGCCATGCTATAGTTGAATCGAGTTTTCGTCGGTGAGTTCATTTTCACCATTCGCATTAGGCTGAAGTTTTTTGATCTTTAATTCTGCAGATTCAAGTTTGTCTTGGCATACTTTTGCCAATCGGATGCCTTCCTCGTAGTGCTTAAGCAGCTCCTCTAAAGGCAATTCATCTCCTTCCATTTTCTCAACTATCATTTCAAGTTTTTTTAATCCGTCCTCGAAAGGTAGATCAATTGGAGTAGGAGTTTTTTGTTTTTTTACAGCCACGCGCGGAACAAAGTAAAGCAGCTTGGCCAAGTGGACAAGCGGATTGGTTTTATTCAAATAAATATATTGTAATATTATAAATCAAGGTGATGGAAAGTTTTTGCTTTAAACTATTGGACGGCTTTCTAGTCCTTCTTTAAACCGACTAGCAAGTAAGTCTATAACTTTCGGGTGCATCGCGAAAAGTTTACTTTTGAATGTGCGTAAGGTGTTGCATTCAATCTCTGCAGATTGACAAATTTGATCGATATCACCACCTGATCCTGCATGTCTTCCTGGTGAAATAAATAGCATTGCTAGAACGACATCTTGGATAAAGTCGTTTTGCCCGAGAAGATTTTCCAAAAGTGGTTCATTAAATTCGTAGTCTTTTCCTTCTCTTCTTTCCATTGATGAAGCTTTTACTATAGCTACATGACCATCAAGAATTTCATTTAATTGGTTACTAACATGATTCCTGACTTGATTGACTTCTTTTAGTGGGGTGCCGTGATCAACAAGAGTAACGTGAGGTTTGTCTAAATTTTCTTCATCGATTTTCTCTAGTACTAGTTCGCCAATAATATTTGAGACACTGTAGTCGTTTCTATCGGCTAGATTCACTAGGGTTGGAGCTAGTCTTACTTCTGTTTTTTGCCATTTACTTCGAATGTCTTTTACTCTCTGTGGTAAATAATCCTTGAGCGCAGCACTTTGACCAAAGAAAAATGGAATTATAAAGAATGAGTTCAATCCTTGTTCACATTTTGACCTAATAAATGGTTCCAGTATTTCTGCTTTTTTTCCATTTAGTTCTGAAGGGGAAACATTGGTTGAATGAAGTAAGGAAACAGGATGAACTTCTATGCCAATATGATGACTGAGTGATTGTGCTATTCTACGCAAGTTTATCGTTGACTCTGCCCTATGCGAGCCATTATCCATCAAAATTACACAAGGTTTACTTTTCATTACTTTATTACAATTGTCTTTGTAACAATTGAGTCTAGTTAATATCGCATGGGCTTATGCAAGCGCCTTGTAACAGCGTAACGTAAAGATAGATCTGTTCAATAGTAACATTTGGATAATCAATTGGTACAAATAAACTTTATTTGTTAGAATGCTCTTTCACTCAGAAAGATGGATAATACTACTACCTCTTCAAAGAAGTCTTTAAAGGGTTTTTGGAGTCTTTTTCTCACTCAGTTTCAGGGGGCTTTTAGCGATAATTTATTTAAGTTTCTCGCGATTTATTTTGTGATGAAAACTTATGAGGGTGATACGAATCAAATAGATTCACTTATTCCGCTTATTGGAGCTGTATTTTCAGTTCCATTTATTGTGTTTTCATTAGCTGGGGGATATCTGTCTGACCGTTATTCAAAGAAAGCAGTCGCAATTGGAACGAAGGTAGCAGAGGTATTCATTATGATATTGGCTACAATTGCATTATTGAAAGGGAATGTGATTTTTATAATGGGAGTGATTTTTCTGATGAGCACACAGAGTGCTTTTTTTGGGCCGGCTAAATATGGGAGTTTGCCTGAGCTCTTGCCATCCCAGAAATTAACTTGGGGTAACGGAGTGATCGGGATGGGAACCAACATGGCCATCATCTTGGGAATGGTGGCTGCCGGTTATATTTCGGACAGATTTGGCGCTAATACAGTAACTGCAGGTTTGGTGCTTGTGGCTTTGGCAGGTATTGGTTTGTGTTGCAGTTTAGGTATCACACGTATTCCCAGTTCGAATACTTCAAAGCAATTCAACTTTAATTTTGTATCCGAACTATTTCGGCAGGTTAAATTCATTTATACTGATCGGCCTCTGTTTTTTGCTGTTCTTGGAGAAATGTTTTTTTACTTCATTGCGGCGATGATTCAGTTGCATATCATCATCTATGGTAAAGAGGTTCTATCAATGAGTGATTTGGAGAGCAGTTATTTACAAGCGACTATTGCTGTGGGAATTGGAGTGGGATGCCTAATGGCGGGGGTTGTTTCTGGGAAAAAAATCGAATATGGACTGATTCCGATTGGAGCACTCGGGATGGTGGTTTTTTGCTCTATGATGTCGGTAGAAGCTCCAAGTAAAGCATGGGCTTACATTAATATTGGAGGGCTTGGTTTTTCAGGTGGTTTTTTTCTGGTTCCAATACTTGCATTGGTTCAACAACGACCTGATAAAAAAAATAAAGGAACAGTGGTGGCTCTTGCGTCTACCTTATCATTTGTCGGTATTTTTTTATCAGCACTCATTTACTATGTTTTGACTTCTGAAATGGCATTAGATTTGTCGCCGCAGCAAACTTTTCTTGCGATCGCAGTACTGATGTTTTCCGGGACGACTTATATTATTTATCTACTGCCTGATTCTCTCGTTCGGCTTTTGGGATTCTTTATTACTAGGACGATTTACAGATTAAATATCGTAGGGCGAGATAATATTCCTGAGCGTGGTGGAGTGTTATTTGTTTGTAATCATCTTTCTTTTATCGATGCACTTCTGCTGCAGGCGACAACAGATCGGCCAATCCGGTTTATTATGTATGCAGGTTATATGGAAAAGAGGGTCTTAGGGGTTTTTGCTCGAATTATGAAATGTATCCCCGTCGATTCTGAGTCTCGCCCACGCGACTTGATCAAATCGCTTAAGGCAGCAAGTCAGGCGATTGAAGACGGGGAAGTGGTGTGCATTTTTGCGGAAGGACAGATAACCCGCATAGGTCAAATGCTTCCATTTAGGCGTGGTTACGAAAAAATTATGAAAGAAGTAGATGCTCCAATTATTCCTGTGCACCTCGATGGAGTGTGGGGAAGTATTTTTAGTTATTCACGGAGTAAATTCTTTTTCAAAATGCCTCAGCGTATTCCCTACCGAGTTACAGTGAGTTACGGTGAACCTTTACCTCACAATGCTCCTCCAAATCGCGTGAGAGAGGCAGTTCAAGAACTAGGTGCGGATGCTTGGGAGCATCGCAAAAAATATATGCAACCACTTCATCGGACTTTGGTTCGTTCATTCAAGAAGCATCCGTTTCGGATGTTTGCTGCTGACGCTAAACGCGGAAGCGTAAATTGTATGGATGCTTTGACTGGTTCAGTGGCAATTGCTCGAGTACTCCAAAAGAAATGGGAAGGACAGCATATGGTGGGGATATTAATGCCTCCCACAGTTGCTGGAGCATTGGTCAATTATGCTGCAGTTCTTTCTGGTAAAGTGCCGGTAAACTTAAATTATACTTTGTCGAAAGAGGCCCTCAAATCTTGCATTGACCAGTGTAATATCAAGACGGTGGTGACATCTGGGGAGTTTCTTCAGCAGGTTAAATTGGAGGTGCCGACTGAGACGATCTTAATGGAAGAATTAGTCAAATCGGTGAGCATAATAGGCAAGCTTAGTGCTATCACGGCGGCATTTCTTCTGCCAGTTAGTCTGCTTGAGAGATATTTAGGTAATAAAAACAAAGTTTCTATGGATGATTTAGCTACGGTGATATTTTCCAGTGGAAGTACTGGTTCGCCGAAAGGTGTGATGCTTTCGCATTACAATATTGCATCAAATATTCAGCAGGTTGGGCAAGCGTTCGCTTTGGATAAGGATGATCGGATATTGGGGGTTTTGCCATTTTTTCATTCTTTTGGTTTTACTGGAACTCTTTGGTTGCCGGGAATTCTAGGTTCTGGTGCGGTATATCATCCTAACCCAGTTGATGGGCGAGGCGTTGGTTCGTTGGTTTCGGACTACGGAGTAACATTTCTCCTTGCTACCCCTACGTTTCTGCAAATTTACATGCGAGCGTGCACTCCGGAGCAGTTTGGTAGTGTGCAATTTGCATTAGTAGGGGCAGAAAAATTACCGGAGCGTTTGACTGTGTCCTTTGAAGATAAGTTTGGTTTGCGGCCTATGGAGGGTTATGGAACGACAGAGACGTCGCCGGTTGTTACAATTAATACATGGGATTTTCGTTCGGCTGGTTTTCGGCAAGTTGGTGGAAAGCGAGGAAGCATTGGGCATCCACTCCCAGGGATGGTTGCACGCATTGTTGATCCTGATAACCGTGAGCCGATTGCGCCTGGTCAGCCAGGCTTGTTGCTGGTGAAGGGTCCGAATGTAATGCAGGGATACCTTGGTCAAGAAGACAAGACTGCTGAGGTGTTACATCAAGGTTGGTATACTACTGGAGACATAGCATCAATGGATGATGATGGATTTATCACGATTACAGATCGTTTGAGTCGGTTTAGCAAGATAGGAGGCGAGATGGTTCCGCATATTAAGGTGGAGGAAAAGTTGCATGAGTTGGGTGAACTAACAGAACAGACATTTGTTGTTACTGGTGTGCCTGATGAAAAGAAAGGTGAAAGATTGGTTGTTATATACCAGAATCTTGATGAGGTGGTGCTTGAGGCTATAAATGAAAAACTTATAACTAGCGATTTACCGAACATCTGGAAGCCGCGCAGCGATCAGTTTTTCAAGGTAGATGCTTTACCTTATCTTGGCACAGGAAAGTTAGATCTTAAGCAAATCAAGACGGTAGCCTTGGAATTATTGAAATAGATTTCTTAAAAAAAAGTTTGCATTATATTGCTATTTATTAGAGAAGTCCCTCGGCGGGTTTCTTCCGCGGGAGGGCATTTCTAGATCGTCGTTCCAGACATTTGCCCTTTTAAGTGAGATTTCGAGTGTTCTACGGCAAGCAGGCCGTTTGGATTACATGTTTTATTCGTTTTCAAATATTAACAACAATGGCTAATTACAACAATAGACGGCCTAGACGTAATAAAAAACCACCGATTAAGGTTCCGGAAACGGGCTCCGGTTATTTAGAGATTTCCGATAAGGGATTTGGATTTCTTCGCTCGGAGGATCATAATTATCAGCCTAAACCATCTGATATTTTTGTGACGCCCGATACGATTAAGCGAACAGCTATACGTGAAGGTGCTTTTATAGAAGGTAAATTGCAGCCTCCTCACCGAGGTACTAGCCCGCAACTCAAAGAGGTTATTAGTGTAAATGGCATCCCATTCGCTGAATATGGTGGTGTAATGCGATTTGAAAATCTCACAACCATTGATCCGATTGAGAAGTTCAACTTAGAAACCACACCAGATATTCTAGAGACACGAATTATTGATCTGGTTACGCCAATTGGGAAAGGAACGCGTGGTTTGATTGTTGCTCCGCCTCGTACCGGAAAGACTACTATTCTTAAGCAAATTGCTAACGCGGTGACAACAAATCATCCTGAGGTTCATGCAATCGTGTTATTAATTGATGAACGACCTGAAGAGGTGACGGATTTTTCTCGTTCAGTTGATGCTGAGGTTATTGCTTCGTCCAACGATCAGGATTTAGAGACTCATGTCCGTCTATCTCGATTAGTAATTGACCGGTGTCGACGCCTAGTTGAATCAGGGAAAGATGTATTTGTTTTACTCGATTCCATTACTCGTGTGGCTCGCGCTTACAATTCTGTTCATGGTGGATCTGGTCGAACCATGACAGGTGGTGTTGATGCTCGGGCTTTGGAAATTCCTCGTAAGATCTTTGCTTCGGCCCGAAAAACCGAAGAGGCTGGTTCCTTGACAATAATTGCTACAGCCTTGATTGATACCGGTTCGCGTATGGATGAGCTCATTTTTCAAGAATTCAAAGGTACTGGTAATATGGAGCTTGTTCTTGATCGGAAGTTGGCAGAGCGTCGAATATATCCGGCGATCGATATTCCTAAGAGTGGAACTCGAAAAGAGGAAAAGTTATTTCTTCCTCAGCATTTGGATGCGATTCATAAACTTCGAAGAACTATGATGGATATGAATCCAATTGATGCAATGGAGACAATTAAGCAAGCTTTGGGTAAATTTAAAACTAACGAGGAATTTTTATCTACACTAAAGTAGGTTATATTTACTATAAGATTATTTTAACGGGCCTATTGTGCCCGTTTTTTTGTGCCCGACTTTTGCTGGATGCTCGTAGTTACTTGGCTTATTTTTAAGTTTTAGATGGCAAAGCTTCGCAATCAGTCAGCGCGTCCTCCGATTGAGCGGATGTTAAAGATTCATAATCTTTTAAAAAGTGGAGTTCATCCAAATGCGACTCGATTGGCTCGTGAATTAGAAGTTACGACGAAAACAATTTACCGTGATATTGCGTTTATGCGAGATCGCATGGATTTGCCAGTGGAATTTGAACCAGCGTACAATGGCTACCATTACATCGAAGAGGTTAGCCAATTTCCCACAGTGAATATTACTGAGGGAGAATTATTTGCCATGCTTGTTGCGGAAAAAGCAATGCAGCAGTATCGAGGTACAAATTTTGAAAAGCCGCTAATGAGTGCCTTTCGAAAGATTGCTGATGGATTAAAAGATACAATTTCATTTAATTTGGATGAATTTGATCAGAGTATTTCATTTCGAAGAAGTGCTGAACCAGTATTGAATCTTGATGTTATTGATGCTCTTGCTAAGGCTGCTGCTAATAACCGACAATTACAATTTAATTATCGAAAGCCCGCTGCAACTAAAGCTGAATTAAGAGTTGTTGATCCTTATCATCTTGCAAATGTTAATGGTGAATGGTTTCTCTTTGCTCATTGTCATTTGCGAGGTGATATACGGACATTTTCTCCGGCAAGAATTAAAGATTTTCGAGAGACTGGAACTACGTTTGAGCCTCCTAAAAAATTTTCATTAGAACAGCGTTTACGTGGAAGCTTTGCGGTTGTAACGGGTGATAAAGAACAGGAGGTAGTGATCCGCTTCAACGATTTAGTAGCCGATTATATTCGTGAGAAAAGTTGGCATCCAACTCAGTCCCAGCGCGATCTGAAAAATGGTGGTGTCGAGTTAACTATGCGATTAAATAGTCTTATGGAAGTTCAGCGTTGGGTAATGAATTGGTGTGGTAACGCGCAAGTTATTAAGCCGCCTGAGCTCATTCAATCTGTTCGAGAAGCTGCCCGGAAAATTCTTCAGACTTAAAACGAGTTCTGCAATTATCGTTGGGTTACTTGAGGCGGATCTTGAGCGAGTAGACGCTTTGATTCTTTGAGAAGGAATTCCACTTCAGTAAATGGTTCATAACTAATATCTTGCCATCGGACTAGGCCTGCCCGGTCGATCAGAAATGTTCCATGAAGGGGTTGTTTTTCAAAATCATCGAATACTCTATATTTTTTGAATATTTTTAGTGATGCATCTGAAAGAAGTGGGAATGGAAATGGTTTCTTTTTATCCAATTGGAACGTTTCACGTAAGCCGCCTAAATTGTCTGTTCCGATTGCAACAAGGTTGATGCCCGCTTGTTTAAACCTATCTACTTCAGGTGTGAATGCGCTTAATTGTTCAATGCAGTGTGCGCATCCTTTGCCTAGGTAAAAAACAACGATGAGTGGCTGGCCTTTATAATCGGTGAGGGAATGTTTTTTTCCTTGTCCGTCTGCTAAAGTCCATGCGTTTGCTGGTGAAGGGGTCCATCTAAATGGACCAAGTGTATCGAGCAGTGGGCGTTCCCCAACGTCATTAGAAGGTTCATGCTTAATTCGCCAATCATCAGGCAGGTTGAGTTTTTTTGATATTGGAGATAGTCGGTTGAAAACGGCATGTTCAATATCTATATGCGGAGAAATCTTACGTAGTAATTTGAACTGTTCTATAGCTTCGTTTTCTTTTCCGCATTTCCAAAGAATATCAGCATAGTTGGCTAATGGATGAACTTCGCTGGCAGATTTCGCCGCTTGGCTCGCGAGTTTTTGGGCCTCTTTTTTGTTTCCCATTTTGAGATTTAGCTGAGCTTTCCGTTCACGGCTCATCCGGCTAGCTTTTTCGATCTGCTTCTTAAAGGAGTCTTTATCTTTATCAACAACGGATTGATACGCAAGAAGTTCAGATTTATATTGATTAATGATTTTAAATCGATTGTTGAACTTATTCATCGCATCAACCATTGCCTTGTTAGTGTCATTGTCATTCTTCTTTTCGTTTCGGGCTTTTTCTTCCGCTTTAGTGCCAGCTTCAATTTTAAGTTGTTTAAGTTTAGCTATAATTTCATCTAGATTCGTCAAGGCTTCAGCTCCTTTGTCCACTTGCCCAAGCGAGTAGTGTGCAGCTCCTATAGCTGCTAAACGCTTAGCTTGTTCTTCTGGAATAGTGGTTTTTGATAAGTATACTGTTTGTGAAAGATTAATAATTTCCTGCCACATTTCATACTTTAGCAAGGTTTCAATAAGTCGTGTTCTTCCGTATCTTGCGCTACCACGTTTGCCGTAATCGATTGGGGAATTAGGGTTGGCCATAGTGTTCATTTTTGGATGACGAGGTAGCTCAATCATGTTTTTAGCAAGGGCTACGGCATCGTTTACTCGACCAAGGAAATTAAGATTCCGAGTGAGCCATTCATTATTGTGTGCAAAGTTGTGTATTTGATCGGGCAAAATGCGATCTCGAATCATATGAGCATGATCTACCCGAGCACTGGCTTCCTGTTGCCAGACAGCATCCTGATATCTCTTCAGTTTAGAATAGATGTGACCAGGCATGTGCCACATATGTGCGATGCCTGGGGAGGCTTGGCCACAATTAGCTGCTGATGCAAGGGCCCTTTCAGGCTTTTCACCATCCCAGAGATGAATACGAAAATGATGGCATGGATGCGTTGGTTCGATTTCGAGTACATCTTCAATTAAAGTGTTTATAGCCATATGGCTACTGATTGTTAGTCCTTTGTGAGAGCTTTGCCATAGCCAAACAGCAAGGAAAGCTTTGGCTTCAATATCATCTGGAAAATCATAAATAATAGTCTCGAGATCGCGTACCATTTTTCGTCGTCGATCCTTTTCGCTCTTCTTTGTGTCAGCCCAGTAATTTACTTCGGAATTAATCCATAGTTTTTCACGTTTACTTGAATTTTTCTGGCGTTCTTTAGCTGCATTAATGAATTTCTTTGCGCGTTCCGCGTTATTACGGTTTGCCACAGCCATACCCCAATATGCCATGGCACAATCAGGATCAAGCATTGCAGCTTGTCTGAAACTGCGTTCCGCCTCAAAGTACCAAAATCCATGAAGTTGTGATACGCCTTGTGTAAAGAATAGTTGTGCTTCTTGTTTGTCTGTAGTGACAGGGAAACGAACACGACCCATGCCTTTCATTAAATAGGCTTTTTGACGAGGTCCTTCATTGAATGCTTCGCCATGAAAGGAGTGGCCTTCGAGAACTTTTTTTTCTGAGCCTTCAGCTTTATTAGCTGTAATGAACAATTGTACACTGATTATGATAGCATAAGGCAGCCAAGTCTGTCTTTTGGCAGGTCGATATTTTTTACCCGAAATCATAGGCGAAGAGTGTTTCATCCCAATCCTGATGTGGCAAAGAATTTGTGAAGAAGCAATAATTAAAAATTCAATCGCATTTTGCTGGTTTTGGTTTAATTTTGTCCTCCCGGTTTTAGTCGGTTTTCCCTGAGGAAATGAAAGTTACCTACAATTGGTTGAAGCAATACGTCGATTTTGATTCGACACCTGAAGAACTCGCAGATCACTTAACCATGATTGGTCTAGAGGTTGAGAATATTGAAAAAGTATCGGGTGGTTTTGATGGCATAGTAGTGGCAGAGGTGTTGGAAAAAGAGCAGCATCCTGATGCAGATCGTTTGTCATTGTGCAAAGTAAATGATGGTCAAGAGGTCCGCCAGATTGTTTGTGGTGCGACGAATTTTGATATTGGTAGTAAGGTGCCATTAGCTTTGCCTGGTTGTGAGATGCCTAGTAAGCCTAATGAGAAGCCTTTTAAGATTAAAGTTGGTAAAATTCGAGGAGTAGAGTCTTTTGGCATGATGTGTTCAGCTAATGAGCTTGGTATTGCTGAGGATGCTGATGGGTTACTTATACTTCCAGATGATGCTAAGGTTGGTCAGTCATTTTCAGAGCATCTTGGCCGAATGGGTGATGATGTAGTCTACGATTTGGAAGTAACTCCTAATCGACCCGATTGGAATAGTGTGATTGGAATAGCTCGTGAGTTAAGTGCGCTCACTGGTAATCCACTTCTTTTGCCTGAAATTTCGAAATTGCCTACCAATGATGAAGATGCTTTGGATTTATTTGATGTTATTCTACAAAATGAAGAGCAATGCCCAAGGTATAACGCTCGGATTGTACGTGGCGTGAAAGTTGGGCCAAGCCCAGATTGGCTTCGTAATACTCTTGAGATGGTAGGGATTCGAAGCATTAATAATGTCGTAGATGTAACTAACTTTGTTATGCTAGAGACTGGGCAGCCTTTACATGCTTTTGATTTTCATTTGCTGTCAAAAAAAGAGGGAGCTGAAAAGCCAGTGATTTTGGTTAGAAATGCATTAGATAAAGAAAAATTCACCACGCTTGATGAAAAAGAACATGATCTAAATAGTAGTGCTTTATTGATAGCTGATGAAACAAAGGGCGTTGCATTAGCTGGAATTATGGGCGGATTGAACACTGAGATAGGTATTGATACCAAAGATGTATTGATCGAGTGTGCGTATTTTAATCCGCAAAATATCCGTGCTACTGCTAAGCAGTTGAGTATTAGCACTGATGCTTCATATCGTTTTGAAAGAGGATGTGATCCGAATTGCTGTGATTGGGTTAGTCAACGGGCAGCACAGTTGATTATTGATACCGCAGGAGGACTTCTAGTTAATGGCAATATTGATGCCTATCCGGTACCCGTTGAGCCGAAAGAAATCTCGTTGCGTTTCTCCAAGACAGATAAACTATTAGGCATTTCTATTCCGGCAGATCAGCAGATTGCAAATTTGACTGGTCTTGGGCTTGAGGAGATTGCGCGAGATGGAGCTACTTCAGCATTATTCCGTGTTCCGACTGTTAGAGTGGATTTGAAACGTGAGGTAGATTTAATTGAGGAGGTTTTAAGAGTTTATGGTGTAGATAAAGTGCCATCATCATCGCCTAGTGGTTTTATCGGTACGCACCCATTTGACGTAAAGCATGATGCATTTGAAGAGATTCGCTCTATAATGATAGGTCTTGGCGTCTACGAAGCCCAAACCCAAACGCTTGTTTCGGGTAAATTCGCAGCAGCTCTTGGAGTCAATGAGGTATCTTTGGAGTATCCACTTAGTAGTGAGCAAGATAAATTGCGTACTAGTTTATTGCCTGGCTTGATAAACGTGCTGAAGCACAACGCTAATCATGATGTGTCCGATGCGGCAATATTTGAAATTGGACGAGTTTTTTATAATGAAAACGGTAAGACATTAGAAGGGTGGCGATTGGGTATTGCGTTAACTGGTCACCGGTTTATTCCTTTTCATGAAGGGGAAAATAGAGATGCTATTAATGAGTTTGCAGATCTCAAGGGCATGATTGAGGAATTTGCAGAACAATTTGGTATTCAGGGGATAAGTTATGTACGTGATGATTCATCAGAAGATTTTTTTGTTGAGTCTGGGAGTGTCTGCCTTGGTAATAATATTCTAGGTACTCTTGGCCAATTGTCACCATTGATCGCTCGTGGTTATGATTTAAAGCATCCAGTTTTTCTAGTTGAATTTGACATTAATCTTGTTTTTCAACGTCGGTCGAAGAGGCATAGTTTTAAGTCGTTACCCGCGTTTCCTGGAACACGTCGAGACATTGCAATGATTGTTGCTGAAGATATTACTCATGATGCTGTTTTGGCTAGTGCTCGTAAAGCGAATCCCAAAAATCTAAAGGAGGTGGAGCTCTTTGATGTTTATCGCGGTGAAGGTGTAGAGAATGGAAAAAAGAGTGTTGCTTATGCGTTTCATTATCGGTCGGATGAAGGTACATTGAAGGACAAGCAAGTTGATGCAATTCACGAAAAAGTTATTCATCAAATGCGTAATGATCTCAATGCAACGATTCGTGGATAATTATTGATGAGATATACGTTTGATTCCTCTTCTCTTGAAATTCATCGTGAGGCGCTGGTTAGCCATCCGGTTTTTCGATCTGTTACAACATTGCCTCGTTTGCGAGTTTTTATGGAACATCATGTATATCCAGTTTGGGATTTCATGTCGCTACTAAAAGATTTGCAGTATAAATTTGCTCCACATGGTTCACCCTGGCTGCCAGACGGTAATGGAGATATTAGGCGTTTTGTTAATGAGATAGTTACTGAAGAGGAATCGGATAAGGCATTACCTGGAAGCGAGACTGAATACATAAGTCATTTCGATTTGTATCGAAAATCAATGAGTGAAATAGGAGCAGACACAGCAGTAATAAATAACTTTATTTCGTGCGTTGCAATTGATGGTTTGGCTAAGAGTTTGAAGAACTGTGAATTACCTGATCCGGCGAGGCAATTTATGCAATCAACCTTTGATATGATTGCTGGGAATCAGCCACATTGCGTTGCAGCATCATTTGCTTTAGGCCGGGAGGATATTGTCCCCAAAATGTTTAAGTCGCTTCTTGGAGACATCAAAATTAGCGAAAAAGAAGCCCCCACATTTCATTATTATCTTAATCGTCATACTGAAATTGATGAGGAATCCCATGGGCCTTTAGCAGTTCGAATGTTGTCATGTCTTTGTGATGGCGATTCACAACGTTTAGAAGAGTCTATTGAAGCTGCTCGAATTTCATTACAGGCTCGTATTGTTTTTTGGGATGGAGTGCATAATGCAATTTCGAAAATTTGATTTGTGATGATAAATAGTGATAAACCAATTATTCAATTATCCAATCTTACAATTCAGAGGGACCAAAAAAAAATATTACAAGGTATCAATTGGCAAGTTAATAAAGGTGAGCACTGGGTAGTCCTTGGGGGAAATGGTTCTGGTAAAACAACTTTATTAAATGCTCTGACTGGTTATTTCACGCCAACAAAAGGAGAAATCGATTTACTCGGCTATCGTTATGGGGAAGCTCATTGGCCGACAATACGAAAAAAGATTGGGCTAGTTAGTTCTAGTCTGAGGCAAATGATGGCTGACGATGAACCAGCATTAGTTACTGTAGTGACTGGAAAGTATGCAGTGATTGATCTATGGGGAGCGCCTAAACCATCCGATTGTAACGAGGCGCGAAAGGTGATGCGTCATATCCGTTGTGGATATTTAGCGAATCGTAATTGGTCGGTTTTATCTCAAGGAGAGCGTCAGCGAGTTTTAATTGGTCGGTCGTTAATGGCTAAACCGAATGTGCTTTTGTTAGATGAGCCATGTGCAGGGCTTGATCCTGCATCTCGTGAAAATTTTGTGAAATTTATTGATGACCTTGGTCAAAAGAAAAATTCTCCCACTTTCATTTTTGTTACACATCATGTGGAGGAAATAACGCAAATTTATACTCATGCTCTATTATTAAAAGATGGACAAGTTTTTAATAGTGGCCCAATTAGCAGAATGCTTACGAGTAAGAATATATCCGCTGTTTTTGATCAAGATATTCGTTTAATTAAAAATGCCGGCCGATACCGATTGAAAATAAAACCTGTAAATAGTGTATCTTGTGAATCTTGATCGCTGTATTGTGCGGTCGATGTTGCAAACTTGATTTGAGAAGAGTACTTGTATCCCTGTTCTTGCCGGTTGGCGTTGTTGGAGTATTATGAATTCAGAGGAAAAAGTTCCTCAAAAAAGAAGGTATGTACGAGCTGTTGGTCCGCGTTTGCGGATTTTGCTGTTTGGTATTTTTATTTTATTTGCTCTGTTAGGGGCGAATTCTGCGTATCTTTCGAGTATTACATTTCTTGAGTGGGTGCGTGGGGAAACTTACCAAAATTATTTTTACCAATTCATGTTCCTAGGCCATTTGATTCTAGGGCTATTGATTCTTCTCCCAGTAATTTTCTTTGGTGTTTTCCATATTAAAAACGCTTGGAATCGTCCAAATAAACGGGCGGCTTCAGTGGGGTATGCTCTATTCTCTATCAGTCTTATTTTGTTATTAAGTGGGCTGGCCTTAATGCGAGTCGAGGGTTTTGAAATTAAGAATCCTGATATGCGAAATATAATGTATTGGGCGCATGTAATTTCTCCTATATTAGCAGTTTGGCTTTATGTATTACATCGATTGGCTGGGCCGAAGATTAAGTGGAAGGCTGGTATTAGTTGGGTAGCTTCAGTTGGTGTTGTGGTTGTTATTATGGTTACGCTGCATACGCAAGATCCACGAAATTGGAATGTTGTTGGGCCTAAAGAAGGTGTTAAATATTTTGAGCCTTCACTTGCTAGGACATCCTCTGGCAATTTTATTCCTGCCGATACATTAATGATGGATAAATATTGTCAGGAGTGTCACCCGGATGTTTATGATGGATGGTTTCATAGTGTGCATCATTTTAGTTCATTTAACAATGAGCCTTATCATTTCAGTATATCTGAAACCCGGAAAAAACTTCTTGAGCGTGATGGAAATGTAAAGGCATCACGCTGGTGTGCCGGCTGTCATGATCCAGTTCCTTTTTTTAGTGGGGCCTTTGATGATCCTGAATTTGATACGCGCAACCATCCTACTGCACATGCAGGCATTACTTGTACAGTTTGCCATGCGATTACACACGTGAATTCAACAAAAGGTAATGCTGATTATACTATTGAGGAGCCAGTTCATTACCCTTTTTCGAAAAGTGAAAACAAAATTCTTAAGTTCATTAATCGTCAGATGGTAAAGGCAAAGCCAGAGTTTCACAAAAAAACTTTTCTTAAAAAGCTGCATAAAACACCTGAGTTTTGTTCTACCTGTCATAAGGTGAGCCTCCCATTTGAGCTAAATCAATACAAAGAATGGTTACGAGGGCAGAATCATTATGACAATTACCACTTAAGTGGGGTTTCTGGGCATGGCGCTCGTAGTTTTTATTACCCACCAAAGGCTGTGGAGAATTGTAATCAGTGTCATATGCCACTGAAGAATTCTAATGATTTTGGTGCGGACTTTTTTGATGGTAAGTCTAACGGTTTGAAGATTCACGATCATCTTTTTCATGGTGCGAATACAGGAATTGCTCACATTCGTAATGAACCTGATATAGTAAACATTCATCAAGAATTTTTGAGAGATTCAGTCTTAGTGGAAATATTTGGCATTAAGGAGGGTGGAGAGGTAGATGGGAAATTGATTGCTCCAATTCGTCCAAATATACCAAGCCTTGAATCTGGAAAGAAATATCTACTTGAGGTTGTTGTGCGAACAATGCAGGTAGGGCATTTATTTTCACAGGGGACAGCTGATTCAAATGAAATCTGGATAGATGTAGCATTAGAAAATGCAGGTAAAATCATTGGTCGTAGCGGAGGTTTGGGAAAAGGCCGTGAGGTTGATCCCTGGTCCCATTTCCTCAATGTTTATATGTTAGATAAGAATGGTAATAGGATTGATCGTCGTAATGCAGAGGATATTTTCACTCCATTATATAATAACCAAATGCCTCCAGGAACAGGACAAGTCGTTCACTATCAATTTGAGGTCCCAGAAAATATTGAAGGTGAAATAGATGTTTCAGTCAAACTACAGTATCGAAAATTTGATGCGAAGTATATGAAGTATGTTTATCCTGATAAACCAGAGAACGATCTGCCAATCACTATAATGTCGAGTGATAAAGTGACTTTTTCTGTTGGTGGTAATTCTACAATTGGTAAGGTGCCGGCTAAGCCCGAGTGGCAGCGTTGGAACGATTATGGCATTGGGTTATTGCTTAAAGGTGACAAGGGCAGCGAGAAAGGTGAATTAATTCAAGCAGAGGATGCTTTCAAAAAGGTTGAAGGACTAGGATATGCAAGTGGATCACTCAATTTAGCTCGTGTTTATGTTAAAGAAGGACGGCTTGAAGAGGCTGTTGATGCATTAGGAAGAGCAGCATCGGCCGATCCTCCTGCCCCGGCTTGGACGATCGCTTGGTTTAATGGAATAGTTAACAAACAAAATGGATTCCTTGATAAAGCAATCGAGAACTTTCGGAGTATTATTGAGGATCGTTCTCAAGAGCAACTCGACAGAGGTTTTGATTTTTCACAGGATTATGTGGTGCTAAATGAGCTTGGCCAAACATTGTTTGAGCGTGCTAAAATGGAGCGTTTTAATGAAGCTAATCGAAAGAATTTTCTTAATCGAGCAATTAAAAGATTTGAGAAAACTCTAACATTTGATTCTGAGAATCTGACTGCTCATTACAATTTGGGCCTAATTCATTCGCAATTGGGCAATGAAGATTTAGCTGCTAAACATAGGCGTTTGCATGGGAAATATCGTCCAGACGATAATGCAAGGGATATAGCTGTTGCTAATGCTCGTCGGGCGAATCCTGCTGCGGACAACGCTGCACAGGCTATCACAATATACAAGCTTCAGCGCTCAGGTGCGCCTGATTATGATGATTCTATAAAGGAGACTCCCAATGTTGAACAGCGTTGACCTTGCCAACAGTCGTCTCGGCGTTGTTTAATGTGTGTCGTGTTGCAGCAAACTTTAGCTAAACCGGTGAGCTTTTCCGGCATCGGTTTGCATAGTGGTAATGATGTCTCGATGACATTATTACCTGCACCGCCCAATACAGGAGTGGTATTTCGTCGTGTTGATCTTGAAAACAGGACTGAGATTCCTGCGCAAGTTGAATATATCACAGAGACTTCACGTTCTACGACCATAGCTAAGAGTGAAGTCAAAGTTCAAACTGTAGAGCATGTTCTTGCATCACTAGCTGGATTCCGAATCACAAATGCCATCATCGAGGTTGATTCCAATGAGCCCCCCATAGCAGATGGTAGTTCTAGGGAGTTTTGCAAAATGATTCTTGATTCAGGCATACAAGAGCAGAAAGAAAAAGTTGAGCCCATTGTTATTACAGAAGCAATTGATTATCTACATGATGAGACGATTATGAGTATTTTGCCTTATGATGGATTAAAGATCACTTGTACAAGTTCTGATAAGTCTGGTCGATTTACACAATTTTTTAGCATAGATGTTACCGTTGAGTCTTGGAAAAAAGAAATAGCTCATGCGCGTACATTTTGCTTTTATGAGGAAATAGAATTCTTGATCAAAAATGGTTTAATACGTGGAGGTAGTCTTGAGAATGCTATTGTCATTCGCGAGGATGCTGTGTTGACAACTGAGCCGATGCGGTATCGTGAGGAGTTTGTACGCCATAAAATTTTGGATATTATTGGTGATCTTAGTCTGATTGGAGCGCCGCTATTAGGTCATGTAGTGGCAATTAAACCTGGGCATGCCGCTAACTGCGAATTAGCTAAACTTATTCTCCAAAAACGGATCAACCATTGTTAATAAAATGAAACTTTTACTATCATTGGCAGTATGAATTAGCTGCCTTAAGCTGTACTTTAAAACTAACCTACATCTAAATAGTGAGTGACTTAAATAATACAACCTTATTGGATTCCAATCAGATAATGAAGATTCTTCCACACCGCTATCCTTTTTTAATGGTGGATCGTGTTATTCGAATCAAAGGTAATGAGATTACTGCAGAGAAAAATGTAACTATTAATGAGCAATTTTTTCAGGGTCATTTTCCAGATCATCCTATTATGCCTGGAGTTTTGCAACTTGAAGCGATGGCACAGGTTGCTGGCATTTTAATGTTAAGGCAGGCTGGTAACGCTGGGAAGATCGCCTATTTTATGGCTGCAGATAAGGTAAAGTGGCGAAAGCCGGTCAAGCCGGGTGATGTGCTTCTGATTGATATAGAGTTGATCAAAACTGGAGCTAAAATTGGAAAGGCAAAGGGAGTGTGTAAAGTTGGAGGCGAAATAGTTAGTGAAGCTGAGGTGACGTTCGCTTTGGTTGAAGAAAAATAAAGGAAAAAGGGAAATGTCAGATATCCACCCCACCGCAATTATTCATTCAGGAGCTAGCATTGGTGATGATTGCAACATTGGCCCTTATTGTGTGATTGGTGAAAATGTATCTATTCAAGAAGGAAACCGATTGCATTCTCATGTTGTAATTGATGGGTATACTGAGATTGGGGTAGGTAATGAATTTTTTCCATTCGCTGCAATAGGTCTAAAGACACAGGATCTGAAATGGGGTGGTGGTACTACTTGGACTCGTATTGGTGACCGAAATACATTTCGAGAAAATGTTACAGTACATAGTGGAACTGGTGATGGGGAAATAACATTAGTTGGCTCTGATAATTGTATCCTTGCCTATTGTCATATTGCCCACAACGTTGAGTTAGGTAATCACGTGATTATGTCTAATAATGGAACTTTAGCAGGTCATGTTATCGTAGAAGATTATGCAATTGTTGGTGGTTTAGCGGCAGTGCATCAGTTTTGCCGCCTTGGTAAAATGTCAATTATTGGAGGTTGTACCAAAGTTGTTAGTGATGTTGCACCGTATATGATGGTTGACGGCAATCCTGCCCGGACACGCATGCCCAACAAGATTGGCTTAGAGAGAAATGGTGTTGCTGAGCAGAGCAGGGAAGCTATTAATCGATTACATAGATTATTTTTTCGTAAAGGATTGGCAACGAGTAGTGCTGTTCAAGCTATTCAGGAGGAGTTGCCGGCATTACCTGAGGTGCAACAATTTCTAGAGTTTGTTGCAGGTAGTAAACGAGGGATTACTAGATAGATCTATATATAAAAAAACCGCCTCACAATGAGGCGGTTTAAATTTATTAGATTAAAATATGTTATTTAACCTTTGCGATATGTTTAGCTGGATCTTTTTTGAATTTGCCTGAGCAGTTATTGCAGCAAAATCCAACAGTATAGGTTTTTTTAGGATCGATCGCTCTGCCGCTGAGTGGGCACTTATCGTTCACTGTTGTACGTACTACTTTAACTTTCTTAATAAGATTGGCTGCATCTTTCTCAAATTTGCCCTTACAATTGTTGCAGCAAAATCCGACAAGATCTCCCTTGTAGCTAGCTGTAGCCTTAATGGGATCACCACTGAATGGGCACTTATCATTAATCGGAGCAGCTTTAACCTTAGCAATACTCTTGGACGGATCTTTGCTGAATTTTCCTTGGCAGTTACCACAACAAAAACCTACAGAGTAAGTTGCATCTTTACTGATAGCATTACCACTTAATGGGCACTTATCATTTACCGGACCGGCTATTACGCTGATTACAAAAACCAAACTCGCACAACCTAACAAAGTTCCGAGCCATTTGATCGCTTTAGATTTCATAGTTCTCAATATTTTTGCCTTATTTCTGGCTTCAGAAAGAAAATAAAGATCAACCTACTAAGGGTCAACTTCATTGTTTTCATGATTATGATACTACGAAACTATTATAATGTTCTTCTAAACTACTGTAATGAAAGTGATTTAGGTTGCCATGGATATGGTATTTTGAAATAACCTCACTAAAGAAATTCTTGTAGAGGTTTTACTCCGTATCCCTTTTCTTT
>MDTE01160606.1_pt1 | contig 20061 bp, 29 predicted proteins | sample 811231 | NCBI WGS metagenome assembly MDTE01 (sample SAMN05326651, study PRJNA326480) | marine metagenome | isolation source: seawater | place: Indian Ocean: Red Sea | collected 2010 | reverse complement strand
CGCTACTATGCCCGCGTGGCCCAATGGATAAGGCGTGGGACTTCTAATCCCAAGACTGCGGGTTCGAGTCCCGCCGTGGGTTTGCATTGCATTTCATTGCATTTCATTGCATTTCATTGCATTTCATTGCATTTCATTGCATTTCATTTCATTGCATTTCATTGCATTGCATTTTAAATTGAATTAATTAAAATACTAATTAATTCAATAGATCAAAACCAAGATGATGGATTATATGAGCAATTTCCCTCCTCCAACTCGTGAAAACTCGATAATTGAAATAACAAACTTTATAGTAAAAATTCCAACTTTCAAATCCATTTCAACAGATTACATAACTAAAGAAATAACAAAACAATTCGACATAGTAACAAATTCAGGTAAAACACGCGGTTCGGCAACAGGATGGTCTGTACATGAACGACCAGAAATAATACAACGAACAAAAACCAGTCTCAATATGTTGGCATACAAAAAGTATCGATTTAAAGCCATAATAAAGACCCTCGCTTATCTAAACAAAGCTTATATAGAAACGTTGGATAGATACTATGCTCCAGGCAACCCAGGTATGATATTGGCTTATTTAGAGTTTGAAGAATATAAAAACAAAACGATTGATTAATACAATATAGCACGACATGATAAACACAATATTACAATTCATACCATTAGGAATTATTATTTACATAGCTTGGAAAGAGTACATTTTAAATTTAAATAAACTGCGCTATGATTTAACGAATTACTATTTTATTCTCAACAACGAGAAATACATTGACTATTAACCTATAAATTGCATAGAGTAGCCGCATCATCGCCGCTAAAAAGACCCTTGCATATTCTCTCCTGATCAAGCGAATTTTGTAAATCCAATATTCGTTTATTTATATCATTCAATATAGTGACCTGTTCCTTTTTAACAATAAATGATGTCATCTGCAAACCGAATCCTTCGGCCTCTAGATTTAATTTATCAGTTCTGTGAAAAATACCAGTAGAGCTGTCTACAGTAACACCATCAAACTGATCTTTGTTTTCTTCATAATATTGTAAAAGTTCAGTCAAATTTTTGCCTTCAATATAAGTAATTGTAGCACCTAAACGTTCAAATTTCTTGGCAGTAGCATGTCCTTTCATGCACAATAGATGCTTACTTTCAATATTTTTTCTATTGAGAGTGCCTCTTTTCTGAAGTTCAGCATCAAATGTAGTGGCTTGTGCCTGCAACACTAAAACAAACATAAAAGCCATAGTCATAATAAGAACAACAAAAAAGAGCCCTCTAAGGCTTAGTGTAGTATTTTCAGCCAAGAAACCCATTTCACCAAAAAAAGCAGCAATCGCAGTCATAACACTTCTTCTAAAACTAAGATTTTTTTTAGAGGTGCTAAATTTCGAATTGCTAACCTGATCTATAAATTCGCTTCTATTTGGTTCCATTCTATTTATTATAAAACCACATATCAACGACAAAGAAAACAGCATAATCATAGGACCCAACAAAAGCTCTTTCATGGTTATCATAATCCTTTCGACATAACCGATTTTATTAAATGTCAAAATGGCGTTTTGACTCAATAATACTGGCGAGGTGTAATTAATCATCTCCAATCGCTGGGGCGTTCTGTAAAACATACCTACAACCACGTCATAATCTAATAATCCAGAATTGATTGATTTAATTACTTTTGTGTAGTTAATAACATTTTTGAAGTCTTCTTTGAATTCATAACTATCAGTCAATCCTTCCTTAATTTTCTTCCAGAACTCATAAGGGAATCCTGTATAACTTGTATTTCCTTCTTTATCAACAACCTTATATGTTTTAGACGGATCGCCTTCCTTAGATAAAAGAATTAGAACCTTCATGTATGGTTTGTTGTAGCCAGTAACGCTATCAATATTATCACCTATAGGCGAATCAACAATTAGTGAATTGTTTAATTCAGAATTTAACATCATTATATATATATATAGTATGATTAAATTATATTTTTCTGGTATGCTTTTTTTTATAGTAACAATGGTTGTAATAGATATGCTAACAAATAAACATTACAAAAATCTAAACAGTGAGAAAAAAACAAGTCTAGTTTTTATGTTAATAACACATAACGTCTATTATTTTACCCAATATTTCTCAATACTTTTCATACTATTTTATGGCTTTCGAAGGGTTCCGTCGCATCTAATTTTGTTTTATTTATTTTATTTACTTTCAACTATGCTGCATTGGATAACGAATAACAGAAGATGCTACTTAACAGATGTAACCAACGATCTACTTGACCTTCCGCGTTCAAAAAGAATAGGTATGCGCGATCCCTATGCAATAATAAAAAACATTCATTACGAGAACGACGGTACAGGTACATTTAGAGACAATCTCTACTGGAGTTATATAATACTAACTTGCTCTTTCTGTGGTATATTTTTATACATTAAACAAATCTAACGCCATCCATCATAGCTCCCTCCATCATAGCTGGCATCACTATCCCATCCCCCATCCCACTCGCCCTCATCCCACTCGCCTCCACACTCGCCCCCATCCCACTCGCCTCCACTCTCGCTCCCACCATAGACCGAAACCTCATATTCGTCACATCCAAGATAAAGCTTGTATGTATAATTCTCATCATAATCACAAAACCCCCCATCACACTCCCCACACTCCCCATCAAATCCCTCATCAACCCCCTCATCAAACCCCCCACCACACTCACGCATAATATTATGATGATTAACAAGCTTTGCTGTATTATTGTCATCATAATATTTGAAAGGCAGGTTTTTAAGGCCCTTGACAGTGCTAACATATTCAGGTTGAACCGGAGTATTCTTCACAACGTCCGCCCAAGACATCGTAGGCTTATTAATAATGGTGCTCACAGACATTTCTGTACTTGTATTTTCCACTATTCGAATACTTTTATAAGCTTTCAATTTTTTTTATATAAAAATAAAGTGTTAATATATTCTATAAAATGAGTCTAGTACACAAAGTAAAGGATATAAAAGTTACTAAAAAAAGTAATAACCTTTATCTTATAGAAAGCGAAATAGAATTCGATAAATCATTTATTTATAAAAATTTAATCCCGTCTGAAATGATTAAGAGTGAAAATAAAAGCCTTTTATTAAAAGCAAACAAGGTAGAAAGCCTGGAACAATATTTAAAAAGCAAACCAGAAAATAGAATGGAATACTCTGATGTAAATCTATTACTGAAGGATTTAATCAAAGTAAAAGACAATTTGACCAAATACAATCTAATGTTTGTAAATATCGACATAGCCGATTTTATCGTAATAAACGATGACACATTTGTATATATAAACTACAATAATATATACACGTTAACAGCAGACAATTTTATCAATATAGAAAAGATTTTGGAACCTTCAAAACTAAATAAAAAAGGCGAATACAAACAAGACACAGTTCCATTTTCGTTGGATATAAAATCGCTTTATTACAACATAGCAAACCTTATTTTTTATTGTTTATTCGGCAAAATTTATGACGGAAATAAAATGTCTATACACCCTATTTATTATACAAAAATATATTGGTTTCTAGAAAGATGTTTAGAAGGCGATATAAATGATCGTGTTTTTTTATTTGTTTAATATATATATATACATGTCGTTAGCAACATTAAAAAAAAAATCCCAAACTATGTACGGTGTTGGTATAAATTCATCTACTGTTAGTAGAAACGGTTTTTATTTAAATGGTAATAAAAGAGTAGTAGGTTCGGTCAACCAAACAAACTTAGCCAAATCGGTTACAAGAACCCCATTCAAAGGAAGCGAACCAATGGGACATGGCGGCGGTTCTCGATGCAGAGTTTCCGGAAGAGCAGCCAGAAAATGTGGCGGCAGCGGATATCTAAAGGCGATATCAAATTCGGGTAGTGTATGCACACCACAAACACTAATAAAAACATCCACCAAAAATCATAAAGGATTAATACATACAAAATACAAATGGATCTTTTCAAAATACCCAAACTACTGGGTTAAACACTTAAACGAACCAGAAAACACCTCTGCATCTTCATATATGGAATCCCTCAAGAACGAAGTCATAACTAACTGTGGAATAGTATCCGAAGCCACCTCAACAGAAAACACATCAGAAACATACATAGAATGTATGAATAAACATGCAAATAGATATCATATAGGAACAAAATGTAAGCCAGTAAGCAAAGATGTTTTAGGAGCAGACACATACGAAAACCATTTAAGCAACCTTAAAAGCAAATGCCTTGAAATTCAACACATACCTTATGCCATAACCAAAAATTCTACAGTTTATTAAATCTCATCAAATTCAACAATTCTTTATCTTCTTTAGTAAAACACTCTTCCAAACAGTGGGCTTTTGATTTAATCCAAAAATAAATACACGTTTGACAAAACACATGATAGATAAGAATAGAATCCGTATACTCTTTAATCAAGTTTCGCCTCTTTAAAAATAAACTGTATGTTGCTCGACCTATACTACCTGTTGAAAAGTATTCTAAATTATATATTTCTTCATTGTGTTGATGGATTTCGTCTATAGCATAAATAACGGGTTTAACATCAATAAAGTCAAAAACCAGATCAATAATTTCCGGAGGTAAATACATTATTAAAGTCACATATTAGAATATTTATTAATTAAATCAATTTATTTAATAAATATAGTAAATATATGAATAGTAGATTAGCACGACTAAGAAATCGTGCACAAAGATGTGTAGAGCTTCCTAACACACAGCAACTAGTGGACACCAATAATCCTGGTGTGCATCTATCCTGTAACTCAGGCGGTAATGGTACAATTAGCAAAGACAAATTAATATCCAACGGAAATAGCGTAAGATTGTCTGCAGCAATGAGATGTGCCGGAGTAATAAATCGCTCTTTCGGTGGAAAATGGAAATACATTAACGAAGCCCAAGAACCGGTCGAAGAAGTGGTAGAGGAAGAAGTAATCGAGGAGATAATCGAAACCGTTATCTCTACAACAGGGTTAAATCTAGTAAACAACGGAGATCAAGACGGAATATTACCAACAGTGCTTGGAAGAGTGATAACGGATACAAGCTACAATACCGAGACAGTATATGGATATATATTAGACACAAGCTCTCCTGTATCATATGCTTTAACCGCCGGCGCTGTAAGCAAAGACGTAATATTATATCTGGATTCATCATCCAATTTGATACTCAAAACACAAACTACGAGATATAATAATAACTTTTTAGATTTCATATTTTTCGACATATCTTTGAATCGTGAAACCGAAGAGCTAGTACTAGAATCCGACGAAAAAGAAAACTATTTATTATTCAATCTCGGCACATATTATATATTATTCGGCGAATACTATGATATTAGTGGTATAGATTTGGAAAACAAATATTATAAATTAACAACCCAAGGCATAACAATAGGAAAAGTGAAAAACAAAAGCGAAATCGTCGCTCTAGACGCTGAACCAATCCTGCCACCAGAACCAGAACCAGAACCAGAATTAAATTACATATTTGGTGCAGACGCATACAACTGTGGGTTTTTAGGTTTAAAAAGCTATTTCGGTTTAGTAAGCGACGAATACTCTGTTTATTATCCAATAACAAGCCACATACAATTTGAACCAGAGCCAGAACCAGAACCAGAGCCTGAACCAGAACCAGAGCCGGAACCTGAACCGGAACCTTTTATTTACGGTATACAATACTCATATGAAGACATAAGCAATATAGAAGTATTGAAAAATTCGGTATTAGATGCTTCTGCAATAGTCAATTCTATAGTAGATTTAGTAAACGAACTACCTATTTACATAACAAGTGACAATGTATTTACGGATGTAGATAAAAGAGAAATATATTTGACTAGCAGCGAAGAAACCACGGTTTTAATTAATAGTGATGGTTCTAAAACCGCATACAATAAAAATGTTGTAAGAATAGTTCGCGAAACATTCAGAATACTTGGTATAGGCAACAAGCCAACCTGGAATAACAACTTATTTTTAAATGAAGACAACAATGAATATTTTTATTATGGAAGTAATGCGGTTAGACAATATAAATCTATTTTGAGCGATTTGTCATACAACGTTTCAAATCTCTACGCAATTCCCATTGAAAATGCAACAAACGAAAACACATACATAGAAGAAGGATCGGTTACAGGCATCGAATACAGATCATATTCAGCAACCCTATATCCTTATTTTAGCAACGAACTCATGACGCAAACCATAGATGATACAACGATAATAAGTCCGATAACAGTAGGATTTTTGGAAGATTTAAACTATGATATATCATATAATTCTTTTTACATATCAAGACCCGAATACTATGAAGGTGGTTATGATATTAGCAGAATAACAATAGATGCAAGTAATAATCCTGATAGCAACAAACAATATGCATTATCAACATATTATTTAGAAAGAAATTCCATATTTTATCAAAGCAAAGTGATCAAATATAGCAAGAAAAAGAACTATACAACTTTCACATTTACCAAAAACACCGATTCTAAATATGATATATTTATGAAAAGTTTGAATATTTTACCGCACGACGACGAAGAAATACAAGATTTCGTTTTTTATATAGAAGGAGAACACGAATTCATATTAGACATAAGTGGATATGGTCGTGTACTGGCTCCTAGTTATGAAGTCAATAATAACTATTACCATTACCAATATCTATACAAAACCGGTGTTATAAAATCTAAAGATATCCAAACCAACAAATACATAGGTTACGTATTACTGCCCGAACCCGAACCCGAACCAGAGCCGGAACCTGAACCCGAACCAGAACCCGAACCCATGCCCGAACCAGAACTCGAACCAGAACCCGAACCCATGCCCGAACCAGAACTCGAACCAGAACCCGAACCCGAAGCGTAGTAATATGTTACCAAATTTATTATAAATAATTTATATATGGATGAGAATATAATAGGTAATATTAATTTTGGTAACATATCTAGTGAATCACAGGTATCAGACATACAAGTTTATACGGATTTGAGTTTTGTATATTTAAGAGGCAAACCAGGATTGAATAGTAAAATAAACATAGAATTACTTTGTTTTGAAATAAAGAATATAAGCGAGGCAACAGTAATATCAAGCTTACCAAATTATTTAATAGAACAAAAAAACAAAAATTTAATATTAAAATACAAAAACTATGATTCTAAAATAGTAATAGAAAGTAACAGCATTATAGCATTCGGTCAAATAAAATACAAAGAACCAGAACCAGAACCAGAACCTGAACCTGAGATGCAATTCAACGATAAAGTAATCACAACAATACGTTATGTCGCGGATATTGAAGGAAACAAAACGGTATTAGGTGTAACCGAAGCCAACCAATTATTGGAACCAGAACCAGAAGCAGGTCCAGAACCCGAACCGGAACCCGAACCGGAACCCCCCGAGCCTGAGCCAGAGCCCGAGCCCGAGCCCGAACCCGAACCCGAACCACCTGAACCGGAACCAGAGCCAGAACCCGAACCACCTGAACCGGAACCCATGCCCGAACCCGAACCGGAACCCATGCCCGAACCCGAACCGGAACCCATGCCCGAACCCGAACCCGAAATGGACGGTATAGGAGTGGAAATAGAAGGATACTTAAACAGCAATAGCAATATAAATTACGTTAAAGTGGATGCAGGCAGATTTTATTACCATTTCAACGACGTTATAGATAATTCAAATCAATTCGAAAACATAGTAACCTTCTCTGCAAGACACATATCTTCTGAAAACACAATCGATATTTCAACCGCACTAATCAAATCATTAAGTGATACTGAATACTATTATATAAGAGAACATCCAGTATCAAATATAGCGAACAAAAAATTAAAAGCAAACGACTATTTAGTACCACTAAATTAAATTAAATCAAAGTAAATTATTTACAAACTTATAACCAAAACTATGTTTGTCTGTATGATAATCTGTAAGTTTTTTACTCTCTATAGTAGCATCATTAGTTGAATAAATAACCCTCTTAATACCCAACTCATTTAATTTATTAAAACAATTCAAGCAAGGACGCGAATCCCTGAGACCACCATTGCTATCAATCCTAACCACATATATTTTAAGTTTTTTTACAAATTTCTCCGTTTTTCGTTTATCGGTGACCTACTTTGGAATTCTTAATGGCAGCTCTAGTCGCCGCAATTTCGGCATGACACGAACAACAATTATTCATCCACCCATCCTTAGAATAATTCCTGTAATTGTTAAAACCTGTACCAACCACCTTACCATTCGCTACTGCCACACATCCATGTCGTTGAAGCATGTCAGACTGATGTGCAAGACCACAAGCAGCCGAAATAAATCGTTCGTCGTTAATAGAAACCATTGTAATATTAAAAATCTTTATATCTTTATCTTTATTTCAATTTAAAATTGAAATAAAGTTAATGCAAAATATAATAAATAATATCATGATGCACTACGTAAACACCATTGAATATCGCACAGCAGAAGACGGCAAAGAGTACACTTTTGAGGAATTCAAGGAATATTACGGCGAAACCGCCGAATATGAATGGGCAAAAACAGTAACGGAATATAATCTATATATACATGTAGACACAAAATTCCCAGACCTTAAAACCCAATACGAAGAAGCAGTAAAAAAATGGAATGAAAAAATGGCTTTCAGTAAGTACCCAGACGCGGGCTTTGATATATTTACACCAGCAGATCAAATTAGAGATCCCACCGACACCAGCAAGCAATACAAGATTAATTTTAACATTAAGACCGCTATGTACAAAAACAATAAACCCGTATCCTTTACTATGCACCCCCGCTCAAGTATTTATAAAACCCCCTTCCGACTAACAAACAACACAGGAATAATCGATGCAGGCTACAGAGGCAATCTTGGTGCGGTATTCGATGTACTACCAGAACAAGCCACCCAGCAAAACCCATTTGAAAGGTTCGTCCAAGTTTGTGCCCCCAGCTTAGAGCCATTCTGCGTTCATTTGGTAGAGAACGAAGACGATCTCGGTTTGGATACAGAACGAGGAACAGGCGGTTTTGGGTCAACCGGGCGTTAGGGGGAACCAAGGTTCCCCTAACCCCTCCTATGTTCGGGGGGAACCAAGGTTCCATCCCCTTTTTTTTGACTATCTATTATATACGATGTCATGTTTGAACCAAGATGAAAATGGGGGAACTTCTTGCTGTTTATCATGTGACAACATCGATGAAGAAGAAGAACCCAAGCTAACAAAGGAAAGGTTAGAAAAGTATTTTAACAAATGGAAGGACGATAAATACAATATTAACTATAGGGTAAGAACGCTGGATAGCGACAGCAATCCCAGTGATTCAAATTCGTCAGATGTAGACGAAGACGACGAGAACAATCCACAAACCTATGAATTAGAGTATTATCATCAACATAAAACCCATGTCCCATATAAGAAACTCAGCTACACGGCGATCGAAAAGAGCATAGATAAATACCACAATAGACCCCACGATAAATTATCTTCATCTTTAGACATATTATCCACATATCTCAAAGGACAGCGTTATATTTACATGGAATCAAAATACCACTGCGAAAGACTATTAAATAAATTAATGGTTCCCGCCATAGTCTTATCGGCAGTAGGCGCGGTTCTTTCACAGGTGCTAACAAAAGGTTGCGACTCGCATTCTTGGAAATCTCTATTATTATCAGGACTAAGCGCGACAGTAGGGCTGTTTATGGCAATTATCAATTATTTAAAACTGGATGCAATGGCGGAAGCACATAAAATCTCCGCACATCAATATGACAAACTTCTTTCATCGGTAGAGTTTTCGTCTACAACCATATATTTATTTCCAAAACAAACAGGAGATAAAAATATAAACGACATAGTAAAAGACAAAATTTTAGATGTCGAAAAAAAAATCAGCGAAATCAAAGAAACAAACCAATTCTTAATACCAAGAGCCATAAGAAATAAATTACCAATAATCTATAATACAAACATTATAGCAGTTATAAAAAAAATAGATGGACATAGATCAAAAACCATAAACAACCTCAAAAATGTGAAAAACGAATTGCGATTTATAAATCAACTACAAAAACAAAGACTATATAAATTAGATGACAAGAAATCCACAAGACTAACTGAACTATATGATTGTAAAAGAAATTATATAAGACAAATATTAATATTAAAATCCGCCTACTCATCGATAGACCAAATGTTTTTACAAGAAATAAAAAACGCCCAACAACCTAGCTGTTGCCATAAACGTTTAATATACAAAAATCCAGAAAAAATACATAAGTTTTTATTCGAAATACTCAACCCTTTTGAAAACTATGAAGAAACATCTATCGACATCAAAATCAGCGATTAGTACCAAAATCAACGATTAAGATCTTCATGGATACCAGCACCAGAATCAGCATCACTCGCCTTCTCATCCATAAGCATAACCGCCATCGCCGCATAGTTATGTAAATCAATCAGCGTATCACGAATAGATTCCTCCTTGACAAATGACACACCATTTTTAGTAATGCTTTGTAGACGCTGAATTTTATCGCCCATCCTTACGATAACCCCAATAGGTCCATAATTCGCAAAAGCATCACCATAGTCGGCATTTTTTTTAAGAAATAGCTGTAAAGCCTCTTGCTGTACGGCAGTCATTTGAAATCCACGGTCCTTCTCAATAATCTCACTCATCTTTACTGCTTATAACCAAAATAATTTTAAATCAATTTTATATATATGAATAAAACTCGTTCAGACAGGGCCCTGGTATTAGGCGTGTCAACATTATGGTTAACTATACCTATAATATATGGTATAAATTCTATAGCGAAATCCAAAAAACTTAGCATATATCTAGTCATATTGATGGTCGCAACCATTTTAGCCAACAATGTCTCAGTTTTGCATTGGCGAAATAATTCAACCAAAGGAACATTTCTTCATAGAATAGACGTATTATTTGCTAGAATACTTTTTGGAACACTATTTTTGTTTGGAATAAATAAAAGCAATGATTGGTTAGGACTGGTATCAATATTTTATTCATTTTTGGTAAGTTTTTTCTACTTTTTAAGCGAATATCTTTTCAAAATTAACAGACAAGATTTGGCTTTATTTAATCATTTAACTTTTAGGTTTATAGGATTTTGGTGGGTACATACAACTGTAGCCGCTTACAATAACGTAAAATTTTCTGATTATTTTAGTATCAAGTATCATTTTATTTGGAGTTTTGTTTACTACTTACATTGTTTACTATTGACCATTTATTCAAGACATAAATGGAAAGATAATGTTAGCACGAGTATATATGATTTGTGTTGTTTAACTTTAATAATGTGGATATTTGTATGTGGAATATTTATAGAACGAGCTACTGGTCGCAGATTTTCATAAATATTTTTAAATTGATATTAATATAATTTATACTTAAATACATATAAATGTACAAATTATATTTCGATGGCGGTGCAGACCCTAATCCAGGTAAAGCTGGAGCAGGAGCCGTTATCTATGAGAAAAACGAGGAAATACTTTCAGTATCGATATATGTAGGAGATCATGAAACGAATAATGTAGCCGAATACACGGGATTGATCGCAGGTTTAGAATTAGCATTAGAAAACAACATATGCGATATAACTGTAAAAGGCGATAGTCAATTGGTAATAAAACAAATGAACGACGAATACAAAGTGAAATCAAAAAAATTAAAAGAACTATATACCAAAGCAAAAGAACTAACATACAAATTCGCAAAAATCAAATTCATACATATAAACAGATGCTACAATAAACGAGCAGACGAATTAGCAACATTAGGCAAAACCAAAAATATCCCAGCGCCTGCACCAGAACCAGCGCCCACAGGTCCAATATGCAATATGTTTTGCGCAAGATGATTTAAACCATATGTATATGTATATGTATATGAGCAACTCAAGAATAGAACTCAAAGAAGGTTGGGTAAAGTTATATTACAAAAACAATAAAATCATAAAAGAATACAGACCCGTTAGAAAACCATTTATTAGAAAGAAGCATACAATTAAAAAAGAGAAATCGTTAGACAAGGAATTTTCAGAGGTAATTGAAAAAATGAGAGAACGGTGGGAAGCATATAACGAAGAAAAAGGCTATGAAGTTAACTATGACTATTATTGTGATAAAAATGAATATGAATCTGAACCAGAAATAGAAGACGAAGATTACGATATGAACGACGATTTAATAAACGATGTTTATGGTGAAGATTAGTTTACTTTATTATTATTTAATTTTATTAAATATTAATGGATACGGACCCAGAAGAGGACCCAGAAGAGGACCCAGAAGAGGACCCAGAAGATGACCTAGATCAGGACTGGGTAAGTGATTTCGATAAAACAAATAAATTATATAATAAACTCAGCGTTGAACCAATAGACTTTATAAAGTCAAAAATTTTTTATATTACCAAAGACAATGAAATAAAAACCATAAAAAACGATGTTATACAACTATCTATTACAAATAAAATTAAAAAAGAAGACATATTTCATCATATAGTTAAAAATAAAAACAATTACAAACTTTCTGGTATAGGGTTATTTACAATAAACATAACAAATATACAAGATTTACACGTTGAACCTTCTGAAAGTGTTAAATCATTAAACTTAATAGATGATATAGATTTGCCGACCACATTAAATGTTTATAAACACATCAATAGTTTAATAATATTATTTACAGAAAAAAACAAAAAAAACACTACAAAAAAAATCATCTACAAATTAAAACAACAAAACAAAACCAGATCAAAAAAACATACAGACAATACAGTTGTTAAACAAAAATGAAACTAATAATTTAAATGTCATCAAAATCGATCTCGCCAACATCATCATCATCAGCACCATCAGCACCATCAGCACCACGACCAACATCAGCACCTACATCAGCACCTACACCAAGATTATTCCCGCTAAAATCGGCTGCATCATCATCATCATGATCATAAGCAGGATAGTCCATAGCTTTATCCGTAAACAAAACAGTATCATCTTGAGGTTCTTCTTTTTCAGTTACAGAAGTCAATACCTTCCAGTTATTAGGAAGTTTTTTAAGTTGTTCAACATCATTTAGGGTATAAACTTCTAGTAGATCGCATTTTTCTTTTTTATTAGCATCGACAATCTCCCAATCGCGTTTACCAATCAAAAGCCATGTTCCAATAGCCACACAATTATCCCTTTTACCGCGTCCTCTAAATTTATTACGAATAATGCATATCCTTTGGGTCCCGTCAATACAAAGAACATCAATCATAGCATTTCCAAGAAGTTTAGTAACAACTGCGTAAATTTCACCATCTTCCATTGAAACCCTCAATTTAGAGGAAACCGTGCCGACAAATTTGCGTCCCTGTCGCTTAGCTTTATTCCCACCAATACTATTTTTAACCATTGTAGTTATTACAACAGATAATTAATTATTATGCATTTCAATTTTTAATATAACTATATTATATAATGGGTAAAAATGCCTGGATGGATCATGTTGCGACCGTAAGAAAAAGTCCTGAAGCTAACGGTTTATCTTTAAAAGAAATTTTAAAACTAGCCAAAAAATCATACAAAAAAATCGGCGATAATGTTAACGAAAAATTAGTAAAATCCGCAAGCCCCAAAAAAGTAGGCAAATCGGTTAGCAGAATCAAAAAAACTTTCTCGAAGAAAGTTAGAAGACCATTAACGGGCAAGAAAAGAAGAAGAAAAAGAAAAAGAACAGCCAAGAAGCGCAGAAAAAACTAAATAATGTTACTTAGCTTTATTTCGCTCAAATATTTTTCAATTAAATCATACAACTCTTGGTTTTCTTCCAAACTATTTCTGGAATAAAAGGATTGTATAGAAGAGATCTGCTCTTGTATTGTAGGTCTCCTCGTAGGATCATAATGTACGTTCAAAAGTAAGTATTCATAATATTTCTTTAATAATTCGTTTTCAAAAAATTTATTATTAAAAATCAAATGCAATATTTGTAGGTTCATTATTGATATACTGTATGAATCCCATGTGTTCCATGATATATTTATCAAATCAGCCACCACTTCTCCAACCTTCTTACCAACATATTTCTTGTAATATTCTATAGATTTTTCCCTATATAAAAAAGTAAATTTCTTACTTAAGACATTTGCAAATCTTTTGTTAAAATAAATAAACTCGGTGCAAACTTTAACAATGTGTTCGTTTTCAACAGTAGTATTGGGTTTATGGTATTTAACAAAATAATTTATTAAATGAATTTCCAACGACCATGGCGTATACTCAGGATGATATGCGTAAAAATAATTCTTATAATTGCTTTGATTCAAATCGTCTTTACCTATAGATATTCCAAAATCTATTATTATCGGATAGGAATTCTTTTTGTTCAAAATAATATTCTCCGCTTTCAAATCAAAATGAATTATTGAACTATCAACAAGTTTTTTAATAGATGTTAACAATTGCTTGTTTATTTCAAATAAATATAACAAGATTCTAGAATTATAGTCTTTAAACAAAGTATATAAAAAACCTTGCTTTTCTACATAAGGTATAAACATTATCTTATAATTTGAAACGTCCTTTTTAATTACCTCACACTCATCCAATAAAGACGGGTCTTTTATGCTTTTTAAATTAAAATTACACGATTCAATAACAGGAGCAAAATATAAATGAAAATTATTTACCTTTGAAATCTCAGAACCTAATTTAATTTCTCTATCCGTCCATTCTGCGTCCATCTGTAGTTTTGTAACGATTTTATCATCATTCAACGGTTTTCCATCACAAAACAATCCAGGATAATAAACACAGCCATATCCACCTTGACTCAATAACTTTACGCTCATATAATAAAGATACTTATAATATTATGAAACATTAGTCCTATAATACATATTTTTATATGCTTTTTTATACCGTTTAAATTCATCGTCGCCGCCGTCACCGTCCTTTTTCAAATCATAATCCTTAATAAATTCGTTAAAACCCTTATCAGGTTTGTAGTCGTCTTTTTTAATATTTTCACGTATGTGAACTTGCATCGAAATCAACACATCATGTCCTACTGAAACATACTTTCTCTTTTCCTTAGCATTCGCATTAGCATTCGCATTAACATTCGCATTAGCATTAGCATTAGCATCAACCACCGCAATCTTTTTTTTGTTGTAATAGTATTTAATACTTTTATACATTTTATCTTCGATTGAAGCATCAAAACCGCATTCCTTTAGCCTCCTTTCTTCTGTTTCAATGACCTGCTTATTTTTCTCTAAAAAGAGTGTCCAGTTATCGTCAAAATTATCCTTTGAATCATTCTGGTGAACTTTTGAGAAGTCTTGCATCAATTCCATCACATCATTCGAAAATTTATACCGAAATACTTTCTTTTTCAGTTGAGTCATCTGTCTACAAAACAAAAGATTATCCATTATTGTTTTTTCAATTTTAAATTGAAAAAATAATAATATTTATGCAAATTAACAAATGCCTGTAACAAAAAGTATAATAGAAGCATATATAAATCAACTTACCCCTACTGAAAAAAAGGCACTTGAAATAGCGATACGTGATTTAGAAAGCAGTTTTGATATGGAACAATCTATAGGTTTCAAAGATTGGCTGAAAACTCACGAACAAAAGTCTTAAAATCAACGTTTTTAACCTCCTGTTTTTCACTAGTATAATCTTTAAGCTTCCCTAAATGCTTGTAGACATTAGATTTTTCGTTAACTATTTTCTCATCGTCATTAGCCGGTTTTTTATAGTTCTTTAAATTAGCAAATACATTAACTTCATTTTCGTTTCTTTTTTCCTTTTCTTCTTTTAATTTATTCATAGATTCCAACAACTCTTTGAACATGTTAATATACTTTTCCCTGCAATCAAACAATATAACATACTTCCTCGCGACCGTCTCCAAATACTTGTATTTTATAGATTTATCAGCCCAGTATTCAAATCTCTCTACGTCGTTATTGTATTTCATGATAACAACGCCGTCAGGCGTTTCTTCTTCTACTACACCTTTACGTATATTCTCGTCTTTTTCAAATTCCTCGACATATTCTTTGTTGTTTCCCAATAAATAGTAGTTTTCATATGGTATTTTAAGATCCTGTAGCCTAGCTTCAGACGTTTCAAAATCCAGTAAAACAAATGAAATTAACCCACCAATCGCACCAGCCACTACTACACCTATAATTGTACATACTTCTTGTAATGTAAACATAACTATATAATATTTAAATACAGCCGTATATTTAAATATTATTTAATAACAGTTTAACTTCTTTCTGTAAATCACATACCTTTATTTTTTCATAGTTTTTTTTATCTGGATGCAAACAAACAAGATACATATCCTTTATGGTTTTATCATACTTATTTTCAAGTATATATTTGTATGTGTTTAATTGTAGACAATAGTGCCAATAATTGGTGTCCGGCAAATGATCTATCAACTCGTTATGCGAGTATTTATTCCAATTGTTTGATTTAACAATGTCCTTGCAACGTTTCCAGTCATATATAGAAAGCGAACCGTCTTCGTTCTCAAAAAGCATATCTATAGAACCAGCTATTTTGTATTCTTCATGAAAAACCATCCATTCTGTCCTATAAGCTTTAAGATTACTATGATTTTTGGCAAATTCCAAAAAATATTGATACTCTATAGAGTCATTCTCATTGGGACAATTGTTGTAATAACACTCAATATCATAATGCATTTTAGTCCCCGCCTCAGAAGCATCTTTACCATTCTTATTCCATAGATCCTTTATTTCATCTTTAGTCATTCCATAATATTTGTTCTTACGCCATTTTTCTGAATTTTTCATCATATTATCTATGATCTTATCCGCATCAAAATGCTCGAAATGACTATGATTAAATGTTGTAACAGATGTATATGATGAATCACCATTAATAGTGTAAATATGTGGACCTTCATCAAATGTAATTTCAAGATCCCTTGGATGTTGATTTAATTTGCTCAAGAATTCCACAGACATTAGGTTAATTAATTAAACAAAGTAAATTTTATACCGTTTTCACATATACTATAAGGTGCTAGCCACAGTGATAAGTACATCCAACCAAGCACACCTTTCGGGTAATACCATTCAAAACCACTTCTTTAACTCTGGAAGTATCCGAAAAGTCCATATTCTCGGTAATTTTGGCCACAGTATATGAGTGTAATACATCATCGTCTTGTTTAATTCCATAACCCTCGTCTTCTCCGGTGGTTATGTAGTCACCATTTTCTAAATTTCCGTTGGCGTTGGTTACCAGGATGGCCCCTTCGCCTATACTATTTGCCCAACATCTATTTTTGAAAACAGTGGAATTGATTTCGGTGGACCATGGCCCCTCGTTATAAGTATAAGACCGCGATCCTTTATGAAGTTTAACCGCCGTTGAAAGTACGCCAAAGACACGCTTATCTTTATTTACCTTCGAATAGCCTACTAATGGTAAAGATTCATTCATATTTGGCGAATTTTTTGCTACACCCGACGAGAAGTTATTAAATGTACCTAAACTCACAACAATTTTCCCAATCTCATGTTTATAGCTTGAATCCAGAATAACGCTATGTTGGCCTGTAAAACTGGTAATATTAATAGAACCTGTACCGCCGGTATTGGAAGTGCCGTCGCTGATAGGATCATCTCTCAAATAATACCCTCTTCCCGCAGGAGACAAAAATATTAGTGATTTCTGTATTCCTAACGATATGGAATCATTGTCATCGGATTGCAGTAAAATTTTCCACGAATATTGTTCACGCGGTGAGGCCTCGCCTAAGCCGCGAAGTTCGATATAGTTTTTGGCACCATAATAATTCAATGTACTACTAGCGCTAATAATTTCACCATTACCATCGCTAACTCTGGATATTATAGAAGCAGCCGAACTCGTAACCTTATGATTAGTTAAATTATCAAAGATAAAGGTAGAATTACTAATATCTTTACCTAAATAAACCCCATTATTAACATTCAAATAAGCATAAGTTTCCAAACTTGTTTGGGCCGTTGAACCCAAATAAATAGTATTACTTTGACTAATTTCCATGCCATTTCCTAATACAATGCTGTCACTCAACTCCGAAGCACCATCTGTAAAATTAACCTCGTTTCCAACTATAATATTATTATTGCAAATACAATTGTTTAAAGTATACCCGTAATCAGTGTCCGTGGGGGAATTACCTATAGCAATATTCGAATTACCGCTAATATCTCGTAATGCAAGTCGACCAAATGTAATATTATTTGAGCCAGAAAAATCTAGGTATTCATTATCTCTGTCTGGAAAGCCTATAAAATTTCTAATAACTGTCTCAGAAGTATCAGTATAAGTTATAACACTATCAAGACGAAGTTTAACAACGTTAAATTCTTCTTTAACACTGATATTGCTTATATCTAAATAATTCAACGGCACTCTTACTGTGTTCGCCCCATCCTCACTTGCGTCAAAAAATGCAAATAATCTCCTCCAATAAGTCAAATCTAATTCTAGACTAGGAGCCTCTGTAAACGAGAGTTTATCTATAAAACGACAGCTTTTAAGCGTGGCCTCATTTAATACATACAATTTTTCGGCCACTTTTAAATTTTCAAGACTACTACTCTTAAGATTTTGATCTCTACCTCCAAACTGTAAATACGACATATTCTATATATAATAAAGTTTTTTTAAAGTTGAGTTATTTATTTAATTTATGTAAGTAAAATTTACCTACATGAACAAAAAAAATATAATTTTATTTAGCATTAGTAATGGGGTATACAATAGAAATATCAGCAAACATTTCGAAGCAGCAGAATTTGTCGGTGTTGAAAGAATTAATGATGGAAAAAGCCAGAAATTACAATTGTATAAATAATTATTGGTTTCATGAAACAGAATTAAATGGAAAAAAATACATAAACAATTTGATAGGCTGCTTCTCTTTTGACTGCGATAATACAGAAAACGCAAACAACTTCATTAATTATGTCAAATCAAATAACGGAGTGCATTTGGAATGTATATATGAAGACGATGTTTACAAACTATTATACGTGTCCAGCTATTATTTAAAAAGAATGAATAAAGAATACGCTAAAATATATAAATCAAACAAAATAAATAAAAAATATACCACAAATGAAGAAATACTTTTAAAAAACTTTATTAAAATTGGTAACGTATCATAGGTCCGCCTTCTAATCTGATCCTTTTAGCGCGGCTTTTCTTCTTTTTCTTCTTTTTCTTTTTCTTTTTATTCTTTTTCTTCCTTATCTTTCTAGTTTGCCTTCTAAGATAAAAGAGCTTTGGTAGAACAAAAGACTGGCGTCTTTGTATCTCTGGTATAATAAAACGTTTTCTTGTACCATTTTGCATTACATTCATGACCATATTCTCCCCGTCTGAATCACCGTCATACTCTAATCTTTTAACAGTTCTACCATTGATTTTTTTAACACTGGTACCATATACTCTCTTGGTTAGCATCTATATATAATAATATTATATAATAATAATGGAAGAATTAGATAATTTACCCCCTCAAAAACATACAAAATTAGATGAAAAACCGCAATCTAAATCAAAACCAAAATCAAAACCAAAATCAAAAGCAATTAATACAGATAAGTCATACATTGATGAAATACTGGATAATGAATTTTTAAAGAAATATTTCGATAAAAAATTGATATTAAATAAATCATCTGATAAATAAGTATAGAAAGTATGAGTGAAAATTCACAAAACAATGAGGGATTTGTAGAAATCCTTGGCAAGCTCGAGGATATTATGACTAGAAAGGGAGATCATATAAAAGCCCGAGCATACAAAAAAGCACAGGAAAGTTTAATGGATATAAAAGAACCCATTAAAACCGCCAAACAATTAGAAGATAAGCCAGGAATAGG
>MDTE01191652.1_pt1 | contig 20062 bp, 16 predicted proteins | sample 811231 | NCBI WGS metagenome assembly MDTE01 (sample SAMN05326651, study PRJNA326480) | marine metagenome | isolation source: seawater | place: Indian Ocean: Red Sea | collected 2010 | reverse complement strand
TAATGCTTTAATTCCTGTTGTTGTCTCCTCTGAAACTCCTTTAACCTCTTTTAATAAATCTTTATATTTTTTATGCATTTCAGCAGTAAGGTCACCTCCATCATCTAATAATAAATTTGGTTTCCATTTTGGATTACCTTCTATAGTTTGTTTTACACACCACCAATACTCATCTTCAGTTTCACCTTTCCAGGCAAAAACTGGAATTCCTTTTTTAGCAATTGCAGCTGCAGCATGATCTTGGGTAGAAAAGATGTTACAAGATGACCATCTTACTTCTGCACCTAAATCAATAAGTGTTTCTATAAGAACGGCTGTTTGTATAGTCATATGCAGGCAACCTATAATTTTTGCACCTTTTAACGGAAATTTATTCTTATATTCTTTACGTAGTGCCATAAGTCCAGGCATCTCAGTTTCAGCAATAGAAATTTCTTTCCTACCAAACTCAGCTAAATTTATATCTTTTACTTTGTAATCAGTCGGCATGATATTTTTGTCTTTTAGCAATATAATTAAATCTTATCAAGTAAAGAAGCTAAATATATTTTGGAAGCGACACTTCTATCATTGCTCCACTCATATTTTTTCTATTAGACGCCGATATAACGCCATTATGTAATTCTACTATGTTCTTAACTATATTCAACCCTAGGCCAGAATGTTCTCCAAAACTTTTTGGTCTATTACTATAAAATCTCTTAAAAATTTTTTGAACTGATTTTTCTTTAAAACCTGGGCCTTCGTCTAAAACTATGATCAGATAATTATCCTCTTTTTCTCTAATCTCAATATTTATTGTACTTTTTTCTTTACTAAAAGATATTGCGTTATCAAGAAGATTAGCTACTACCTGCTCCAGTCTGTTGGCAATACCCAAAACATATAAACCTTTTCCATTTTTTTTTATTGATTTGATTTTAATTTCAATATTTTTATTTTGATTTGTTAAATTATATTTGAATTCCTCAACTACATTATTAATTATAGATGTTAAGTCCACCTTTTCCATTTTTTCTCTAGATAATGAAGCCTCATCTTTTAAAACTTGGGAATAATCTGTTATTAATCTTTCTATTCTTTCAACATCGTGACTAATAATATTTAGTAATTTTTCTCTTTCTTTTAAATCTTTTGTTTTGTCTATTAGTTCTGAAGCTCCTTTTAAAGAAGCTAGAGGATTTCTAATTTCATGAGCTAAATCTGTCGAAAATGTTTCTGCTCTATTAGTTCTCTTTTGAAGTTCTGAAGTCATATTTTCTATTGACTTTGTTAATTTACCGATTTCGTCCTCTCTAACAAAAAATTTACTAACATCAATAGATTTGTCTGCTTTTTCTTTTATTGCCTCAGTGTATAAAACTAAAAATTTAATTGGTCTAAGAATGTATTTATTAAGAAATAATGAAAAAATTAAAATTACCAGTCCTACGGCCAACACTGTTCTTATAATAAAATTTCTTCTCTCTTTTACTGCAATTAAAATATCATTAGCCTGCTCAGTTACAATTATGTAACCAGAAGAGTTTGAACTTAACTGTACTTTTTCTAAAGTGCCAACAAAAAAATTATTTTTTATTTTATTTTCAAGAACTACAGGTTTATTTTGGTATTTCTTTAAAACATCTTTTCCAAAGAATGATTTTTCATCAAGATCTAAAGTTTTATTTTTGTCATCATCTTTTTTTATATCAGGGTTGCTTACTTCACCTATTTTTTCTTCAATTACAAATTCAGATTTTGAAAAAACGCTTTTATCTAAGTCTAATGTATTTGTGTCACCTATTAAATTACCATCTAAGCTATAAAATTGTACTCGATCTAAACCTTGAAAAAGAAACCTGGTAGATAGTAAAAATTTTTGTATGCTCTCATTGTTAAATTTTATATTTAAACGATTTAAATGATCTCTAGTGTTTTTTATCACAATTATATGATTGGCTATTCTTTGCTTCACCAAATTTGGTTGAATTGCATTTAAATATATTATGGTGAATAATCCTAATATTGAAAAAACTAATAAATTAAATAATAGAAATTTTTTAAGTATCGAAGCTGATTTTTTTTGTTTCATCAGCTAACATTCCACCTATAACCGCTGCCATATCTTGTCTCAATAGCTGAAAATTTGTCATCAACTTTTTTGAATTTTTTTCGTATTCTTTTAACGTGGCTGTCAATGGTTCTATCCTCTATTTCGCTGTTTTCCTTATAAGCAATATCCATAAGCATTGCTCTTTCTTTAATTACTCCTGGTCGTTTTGCAAGCTCTTTGACAATTAAAAATTCTGTGGTTGTTAATTTATCAGGTAAAGCTTTTCCATTCCATTCACATTCGAGTTGTGACGGATCAAGTTTAAGCTTTCCATGAACAATTAAATTTTTAGACTCCTCTGTAACTTCAGATTTTTTTCTAAGTTGAACCCTAATTCTCTCAACTAAAACTTTTATGGAGAAACCACCAGATTTTTTTACAAAATCATCTGCTCCAAGTTTAAGTCCTAAGAGTTCATCTACCTCTTCATCTTTAGAGGTTAAAAATATAATTGGTATAGACATTTTTTTTCTTATACGTTTAAGCAACTCTTCTCCATCCATTCGAGGCATTTTAATATCTATCACAGCTAAGTCTGGGGGGTTTCTTGTAAGACCATTCAATGCGCTCTCTCCGTCAATGTAGGTCTGAACTTTAAATCCCTCTCTTTCTAATGCTATACTAATCCCAGTTAGTATGTTTCGATCATCGTCAACAAGCGCTATAGTTTGAGCCATAATGTATTCTAATAATTATAATTAAATTGTCAAAATTAAGACTTTATTATATCAAATTAGTGAGCCTCACCCCAATTATAGCCTGAATTTATATTGACCTCCAAAGGAATAGAAAATTTATGCTGATCAGATTTAGTAACTGATGTCATTAATTCTCTAATTTTCTGTTCTACATACTTTTTATCTTTTTCATAACATTCAAAGATAAGTTCGTCGTGTATTTGTAGAAGCATATTTGTTTTAAATTTTTCATCCGATTCTATTTTCTCGTCAATTTTTATCATAGCTAACCTTATTAAATCAGCTGCAGAACCTTGGATTGGTGCATTAATAGCTGCTCTTTCCTGAAAACTTCTCACTCTGAAATTTTTATCATTTATACCTCTTAAGTGAATTCTTCTTCCAAAAATGTTATTTACATATCCTAATCTTCTACAAGAAGAAATCGTTGAGTTCATATAGCTTTTTATTTCTGGAAATTTTTTAAAGTATGAATTTATAAAATTCAAAGCCTCTTCATTTGAAACAGATATTTGTTTAGCCAAACCATATTGTGTAATACCGTAAATTATACCAAAATTAATTGCTTTTGCTTTTCTTCTTAGGTCATCATTTATTTTTTTTTGAGGAATATCGAAAACTTGGCTTGCGGTAAGACTATGAATATCTTCGTTATTTTTAAATGCTTTCTTAAGCTCTTTAACATCTGCCATATCTGCTAAAATTCTCATTTCTATTTGATTGTAATCTGCTGAAATAAAAACCTTATTTTTCTCTGCGATAAATGCTTTTCTAATTTCTTTACCATTCTCTGTTTTAATTGGAATATTTTGTAAATTTGGATCACTTGATGCTAACCTCCCAGTATTTGTAGCTGCTAGCAAAAAAGATGTGTGAACCCTTTTAGTTTTTTTGTTAATGTGTTCTTGCAATGCATCGGTATAAGTATTTTTGAGTTTTGAAAGTTGACGCCAGTCAAGTATTAGATTTGGAAACTTGTGTCCTTTAAAGGCTAGATCTTCAAGTACTTTGGCTGCTGTAGCCAGACCTCCTTTTTTAGTTTTTTTAAGCTTAGCTATTTTGAGCTCGTTATAAATGATTTCTCCAATCTGCTTTGGCGAACCAATGTTAAATTGTTTTCCAGCTAAATCGTAGATTTCCTTTTCAATTTTCTTTATTTTATTCTCAAATTTTTTTGATAAATCCTTAAGATACTTTTCATCCACTAAAATACCTTTGGTTTCTAATTTTGATAATAATTTGATCATAGGTTTTTCAAAAAATTCATAAACTTTATTAAGTTTTTCATCATCAAGTCTTCTTTTTAAATATTTATAAATTCGTAAAGTTACATCTGCATCTTCTCCAGCATATTTTGTTGCTTCCTCTAAATTTACCTCAGAAAAATTTTTTTTATCTTTTCCAGATCCTGTCAAATCTTTATAGGAAATTGTTTTGTGGTTTAAATGTATTTCACTCAGAGTATCCAAATTGTGTCTATTGATACCAGCGTCTAATGTATAAGACATAAGCATAGTGTCTTCGAGCGGTTCAATATTTATCCCGTTTCTTTTCAAAATGGTATAATCGAATTTTATGTTTTGGCCCACTTTTTTTATACTTTTATCCTCCAAAATTGGTTTGATTGATTTTAGTACAATGTCTTTACTTAGTTCTGATTTCGTTTGGTGATTTAATGGTATGTAACAAGCTTGATTAGTTTCATAACTAAAAGAAACACCTATTAAGTCTGCCTCTAGTGGATTTAAAGATGAAGTTTCCGTGTCTATAGAAATAACAGAATTTTCGTTGAGCTTTTTAATCCAATTATGCAATTGTTTTTTATTCAAAATACACTCGTATTTTTTTACATCTATTTTTTCATTATCATTTTTTTTTGTTAGTTGATTTTTATTTTGTAAATCAATTTCACCGTAAAAGCTAATAGCCTGACTTAAGAGCCTATTAAATTCCATATCTTTAAGAAAATTATAAAGTTTATTTTTGTCTATATTTTTAAGAATAAAGCTTTCTAGCTTATCTTTCACCGGAACATCTTTTTTAAGAGTTACTAATTTTTTACTTAAAATTGCTTTGTCCTCATTATTAATTAATGATTCTTTTCTTTTTTTTTGTTTTATTTGGCTGGTATTTTTAAAAACTTGGTCTAGTGATTTATATTTATTTATTAATTCAGCAGCAGTTTTGGGTCCGATGCCAGGTACCCCTGGTACATTATCAGACGAATCTCCTATTAATGATTGAACATCTATTACTTGGTTTGGTTTAACTCCAAATTTTTCAAAAACTTCCTTTTCACCTAAAACTTTATTTTTCATTGGATCATAAAGTCTTATTTTGTCAGAAACTAATTGCATCAAGTCTTTATCTGAGGAAATAATTGTTACTTTTCCACCTTTTTCAATAATTTGCTTTGAATAAGTTGCGATCAAATCATCTGCTTCGTAATTAATTAATTCTACTGAGGGTAAATTAAAAGCATCAACAGATTTTCTTATATATTCAAACTGAGGGACAAGATCGTCAGGTGCTTCTGACCTGTTTGCTTTATAATCTTTATAAATCTCATTTCTAAAATTTTTTCTCGCTGAATCAAAAATTACTGCGAAGTGCGTAGGTTTATGTTCTGAGTCGTCCGATCTAGAGTCTTCTAAAAGTTTAAAAAGCATTGAACAAAAACCACTTACTGCACCTGTTGGCAAACCATCACTTTTTCTCGAGAGTGGTGGTAAAGCGTAATAGGCTCTAAATATATATCCCGAACCGTCAATTAAATAAAAGTGGTCAGTTTCTTTTAAATTACCCATAAATTTATAATACCTTAATTTTTTTCGTGTTATAATTAAATTTACTATGGATAAAATTGCATTAACTGTTGAGAATCTGAGCAAACTTTACATAAAAAATAACAATAAAAGTTCACCCATAAGAGCATTGAACAATTTAAGCTTTAAAGTAAAACAAGGAGAAATATTTGGAATTTTAGGACCAAACGGTGCGGGTAAAACTACATTTTTAAGTATTCTATCGGGGACTGTGGTGAAAACAGAAGGGTTTGTTGAAGTTTGGGGTTTTAACTTAGATAGAAATCCTAGGCAAGTCAGGGCATCAATTGGAATAGTTCCACAAGAAGTGAACCTAGATGCTTTTTTTAGTCCTAAAAAATTATTAGAGTTACAAGCTGGACTTTATGGAGTGACTAAAAAAAATAGAATAACAGAAACAATTTTGAAAATTGTTTCTCTTCAAGATCAAGCAGAACAATATTCTCGTAACTTATCTGGTGGAATGAAAAGAAGATTGATGATTGCAAAAGCTATGGTTCACCAACCACCAATATTAGTATTGGATGAACCAACAGCTGGTGTCGATGTTGAGCTGAGAAGAAATCTTTGGGATAATGTAAAGATATTAAATAAATTAGGCGTAACTATAATACTTACTACCCATTATCTTTTTGAGGCTGAGGAAATGTGTAATAGAATTGCAATTTTAAATAAGGGAAATTTAGTTGCATTAGACACAACACAAAAACTTTTAGATAGAATTCAAACAAAAAAAATAACTTTTAGAGTGGAGGGAATGAAAAATGAAAATTTGCCAATTAATTATGACTCAAAATTAAAAGGTATAAAGTTCATTATAAATAAGAATAAAACAATAACAACGGAGTATGAAAAAAAACTTTTTAAGTTTGATCAAATACTGAGTATACTCAAAATGAACGGTCTAGAGATTCTAGACATTTCAACAAATGATGCTGATTTAGAGGATGTTTTTGTGCAATTAACAAATAGCTAGATTTTAAAGAAAAAAGTAAATATATAGATATAATGGAATTAACAAAAACAATAACAGACATAAAATTTATAAAAAAAACAATTTTTGTTTTAATCGGAACGTTTATTTTAGCTTTATCTGCAAGGCTGCAAACTCCCCTAGCTCCAGTTCCTGCAACAATGCAAACATTTGCTGTTTTGTTTTTAGGGATGATGCTCGGTCGTAAGCTTGCATTCATAACTGTTCTAATTTACTTGCTACAAGGGGCTCTAGGTTTACCAGTTTTTGCTGCTGGAGGTGGAATAATTTATTTCACTGGCCCAACAAGTGGTTACCTTTTTGGATTTCTATTAGGAGCTTTTTTCTCTGGTGCAATCAAACCAAATCAGGATCCAATACTCATTTTTTTAAAACTTTTATTTTCTGTGAGTTTTATTTATTTGCTAGGTTTTGTATGGTTGTGGTCTTTCAAAGGTTTTAATACAAATTTTAATGAAATTTTTGTATTAGGTGTCAAACCCTTTATTTTAATAGAATTTTACAAACTTTTAATTTTAGCGGTCTTGTCAAATTTGATTTATAAAATTAGGCCGTTTATCTAGGCGATCTTTTTGAAAGTATTCTCTGCAAAGTTCGTCTATGCATTTTCAACCTACGAGCGGTTTCTGATACATTTCTATTACAAAGCTCAAACACCCTGTGTATATGCTCCCATTTAACTCTGTCTGCTGACATTGGGTTTTCAGGTGGTTTAGCTTTAGATTCCGGATGCGCTAAGAGAGCTGCCTCTACGTCATCAGCATCAACTGGTTTGGCTATGTAATCAATTGCGCCTGCTTTAACCGCAGCAACAGCTGTGGGTAAGTTTCCGTACCCAGTAAGCATAACTATTCGACTATCGCTTTTTACCTTGGAAAGAGACTTTACAACGTCTAAACCATTGCCATCTTCCAGTCTTAGGTCAATTAAGGCAAAATTAGGAGGTGTTTTATTGACGATATTCAGTCCTTCTTCCACACTTTTAGCAGTTTTTACCGAAAAACCCTTTTTTTCCATAGCTCTTGCCAATCTATCTCTTAAAGGATCATCATCGTCTAATATCATCAGAGATCTGTCCTCGAAATCACTGATTTTAAGACTTGGTAAAGATTTTTTTAAATTCATCATTAGTATTTATATGTGTATTAAAAAAAAAATTGCAAACATTTTAGTGAATTATTTTCTTTACACTTTTATGAAAATACCTTAAATGCCGAGAAATAGGGTTTTTTATAAATTTTTTTGAAAACCTTGCTGTGTAAATAAATGAGGGACACATGAAATGCGAAAATTTAAAAGCGTTGAAGAGTTAGTAAACACTTTAAAGCCGGATTATCCGGTGTATTGTATAAGACCAGAATCCATAAAAAAGTCGGTGGAGTTTTTCAGGAATAAGTTTCCAGGACAGATTCTATATGCGGTCAAAACAAATCCCAACGAAAAAGTTTTAAAATCAATAATATCTAACGGAATTAACAGTTTCGACGTCGCTTCTTTAAATGAAATCCAATTGATAAAAAAAATAATGCCAAATGCAAAACTCTTTTTTATGCATACCGTAAAAAGTAGAGAAAGCATTTATGAATCTTATTTTAACTATGGTGTAAGAAATTTTGCATTAGACTCAAAGGATGAATTAATGAAAATTTTAGAAGTCACAAAAAGAGCAAAAGACTTAAATTTATATGTCAGAATAGCAACTTCGAATGAACATGCTGAAATAGATTTATCAAGAAAATTTGGTGCTTCTTCAAGTGAGGCTTTGGGGTTAATAAGATTGTGCAAAGAACATGGTAAGAAAATTGGTATAAGTTTTCACGTAGGTTCGCAATGCATGCATAAAGTTTCATTTTCAAAGGCTCTAAATGAAATAGGCAATATTATCAAAAAAACAAAAATTATCCCTGACATAATTAACGTTGGGGGCGGTTTTCCCTCAATATATCCAGATTTGCGGCCTGAACCATTAGACAACTACATTGAAGAAATAAAAAGGTCGTTTAAAAGTCTTAAGTTGCCAAAACTTCCAAAAATCTTGTGTGAACCCGGAAGAGCACTGGTTGCTGAAAGCGGTTCAACAATCGTGAGAGTTAATTTAAGAAAAAAACAGAAACTTTATATAAATGATGGAACTTATGGAACTTTGTTTGATGCAGGCGTTCCTAATTTTATCCCACCTACTCGTGCTATACAAAATGGAAGGGTCCAATCAAAAAAACAAACTGCTTTCAATTTGTTTGGACCGACTTGTGATAGCTTAGACTATATGAAAGGTCCATTCTTGCTTCCAAATAATATTAAAGAAGGAGATTATTTGGAGTTAGGTCAATTAGGTGCTTATGGACTTACATTTAGAACGAAATTCAATGGTTTCTACTCTAATCAAATCTTTGAGCTTAGTGATAAGCCAATTATGTCAATGTACGACAACTCTAGTAAGTTGGATTACTTAGTTGCATAATGAAACAAAAAAATAGTCCTAAAATAGGACACAATAAAAAATCTTTTTTAAAATCTCCAGTCGAACATATTGATATTACTTCTTTTGATGCGAGAAAAATAATTGATTCGATGAGTAAAATGTCTTTTACATCAAGGGATACTGCCAATGCCTCCGGAATATTTAATGAAATGATTAAAGACAAAGATTGCACAATATTTTTAACTTTAGCTGGGTCTACTTCAGCTGCTGGTTGCATGAAGGTATACTCGGATTTAGTAAAATATAACATGGTTGACGCTATAGTGGCGACAGGTGCATCAATAATTGACATGGATTTTTTCGAAGCTCTTGGGTTTAGGCATTATCAAGGTTCACAATTTCAAGATGATAAGGTTTTAAGAGAAAATTATATAGACCGTATATATGACACTTATATAGATGAAGAAAATCTACAAACATGTGATAAAAAAATCTGTGAGATTGCAAATACATTAGAACCTAAAGCTTATACTTCTAGAGAGTTTATAAGAGAGCTAGGAAAATATTTAAAAAAAAATTCAAAAAAGAAAAATTCTTTAATTCAAATAGCTTACGAAAATGATGTCCCTATCTTTTGTCCCGCTTTTACTGATAGTTCTGCAGGATTTGGTTTGGTAATGCATCAAGAACAAAATCCAAAAAATCACCTAACTATTGATTCTATTAAGGAATTTAGAGAGTTAACAGAAATTAAGCTTCGGTCAAAACAGTCAGGTCTTTTTATGATTGGAGGTGGAGTGCCAAAAAATTTCGTACAAGACACTGTTGTTTGTGCTGAACTATTAGGAAAAGAGGTGGATATGCATAAATATGCAATTCAAATTACAGTAGCAGATACAAGAGATGGTGCGTGTAGTAGCTCAACTTTAAAAGAAGCAAGTTCTTGGGGTAAGGTTGACACAACAAAAGAACAAATGGTATTTGCCGAAGCAACTAGTGTAGTTCCACTTATCGCGAGTGATGCATATCACAGAAAAAATTGGGAAAACAGAAAAAAAAGAAATTTACAAAAAATTTTTTATTGAATGAAATATCTTAGCCAAAAAAAAGGTTTTTTGGGTTACGAAGTTGCTTCTAACGAAAAAAATAAAGTTGTTATAATTCCTTATGGTATGGAAAAAACTGTAAGTTATGGTAAGGGAACAAAAAATGGACCTAAAGAGATAATTAAAGCATCTCATCAAGTTGAATTATATGATGAGGAATTTAATTGTGAGCCATACAAAAAAATTGGAATTAAAACACTACAACCTTTAAAGATTAACAAAAGTATAAAAAAGGCACTAAAAACACTATCAGACATTAATAAAGAAATTTTGAATAACAAACAGTTTCCAATGACGTTTGGAGGTGAACATTCAATCACACCAGGTTGTATTTCTGCTTTTGCTAAAAAATTCAAAAAAATTTGTATTTTACACTTTGACGCGCATGCTGATCTTAGAGAAAGTTATAATGGTGAAAGATTTTCACACGCATCAGCTATCAAAAGATGTTTAGACAATAAAAACGTTTCGGTAATTTCATTTGGCATAAGAAACATATCTAAACTTGAAGTTCCTTTTTTAAAAAAAAACAAATCAAGGATTAATATTTTTTGGGCAAAAGATAAAAATAAATGGGATATGAGTAAGTTTAAAAGATTGATAAAAAATAAAACTGTTTATTTAACTTTTGATGTAGATGGTTTTGATTCTAGTATTATGCCGGCGACGGGCACTCCAGAACCAGGAGGTTTGTTTTGGGATGAAACTCTTAATATTATTAAATTAGCTTCCCAAAACTCTAATATTGTTGGCGCAGACATTAATGAATTATCACCCATCAAGGGTTTTGACTCATATAATTTTTTAGTGGCTAAATTGGCTTACAAAATTTTAACTTACAAATTTTTAAATTCTTAAATCTTTAGTTCTCCATAAAATATTAACTTCTGCTCCATTTAAATTTTTATTATTTGAAAATTTTAACTTAGCACCACTTCTTTCTAAAAGAGTCTTTCCTAAAAAAGTTCCTAAACCCAGGCCTGCTAAATTTTTAACGTCTGTTGATTTTGATTTTATATAAGGTTCTCCTATTATTGGGAGAACATCATCTGGAAAGCCAGGACCGTCATCTTCTATAACAATATTGATTAAATTAATATCACTCTTTAAAGTTATTTGAACACTGTTCTTTGCAAACTTTATTGCATTTCCAATAAAATTTCTTAAACCATAAATAGTTTCTGCGTTTCTTTTTAGTTTTATTTTATTTTTATCATCAATTGTAATCAAGTTTATATTTTTTTTAGATGTTTCCACAAAAGATTCGATTATTTCATTTAACAAATCTTCAAATTTAGTTGAACTAAAAAATTTATCTTCTATAATTTTTTTTTGAGAAATTTGTTTTAATATTTCACTACATCTTTTTGTTTGACTTATAAGCAAATTAAGATCCTTTGAATATTTCGAATTTTCTCCAATTTCTCTTTTTAATTCTCCCGCAACTACTGAAATTGTGGCTAAAGGTGTCCCTAAGGAATGTGCTGCCGCTGCCGCTTGCCCTCCTAGAGACTCTAGCTCATATTCCTTAGCTACTATTTGTTCAAGTTTGCTAATAGCTTCAGACCTTTTTTTTAACTCCCCAGAAAACCGAATACCAAAATAACTTAAAAAAACTAGACCAATTATAATTGCAATAAAGAAGCCGAATAAATAGTAAGTAGGAAATAAAAAATTTTTTTCATGAATACCTGGTAACGGCTGATGAAAAATCGTTAAAAGAAATAAAAAAAATAAAGTTATGACGCCTAAAACTATAGTTGTCCTAGCGCTCAAGAAAGTAGACGAAACTATTGAGGGTATTATCATCAAGATTGTGAAGGGATTTGATATTCCTCCAGTCAAATACAATAAAAGACTGAGTTGAATTAAATCATAAAGTAAAAAAACAGCTGCATTTAGTTCTTTTAATTGGTTCGACTTAACTTTAAATTGTAAAAATAAATTTGTTAATATTCCTATTAAAATGACTGAGTGAGCTTCAATTACTTTAAAATCTAAATCTAAAAAATGATAAACAAGATTAACAGCAATTAGTTGTCCAAAAATTGCAATCCACCTTAAAAATACAAGGGTTCTTTTATCTAATTGCAAATTTTCTTCCGTCTTTAACAAAAAAGAAAATTTCATATAAAAACTATATATCTAAATTGGCAACATCCAGTGCATTGCTAGTAATGAAATCTTTCCTAGGACCAACTTCATCTCCCATTAAGATTTGTATAATCTTTTGGTCTTGTGTAGATTTGTCTTTTGAGCCTTTTGTATATTGAACTCTTAGTAAAGTTCTGTTTTCTGGATTTAGAGTAGTTTGCCAGAGTTCTTCTGGGTTCATTTCTCCCAGGCCTTTAAATCGTTGTATTGATATTTTTTTTCTCTGCTCCTCCATAAAATTAATAAATTCTTTTGAATTTCGTTTAAATTTTTTTGTGTCTTTTCCAGAATTTTTAAGAATATAATCTTCTAAAGATTTTTCATCTTTTATATACATAACTTTAGAACCTTTAGTAATTTTAAATAAAGGAGGCTGAGCTAAAAAAAGATTTCCATTCTCAATAAGCTGGTTGAAAGGAAAATTATTAAAAAATGTCAACAAAAGTGTTCTTATATGAGAACCGTCAACATCCGCATCTGTCATTATAATTATTTTTTCATAACGTAAATTTTCTAAATCAAAATCTTTTGAACCTGTTCCAAGAGCATTAATTAAAGTTACTATTTCACTTGAGGACATCATTTTTGCTAAAGCTCTAGTAGTGTAATCCCCATTAGATCCATTTTTTTTACTATTATTATTTACAAAAGTATTTAATATTTTTCCTCTTAAGGGAAGGACGGCTTGATACTCTCTCATTCTTCCTTGTTTTGCTGAACCACCTGCGGAGTCCCCTTCAACAATAAATAATTCGGTTCCTTCTTTTTTTGAAATCTGACAGTCTGCTAGCTTTCCTGGTAAGCCTGTAAGTTCAAAACTGCCTTTTCGCCTAACGCTATCCCTGGCTTTCCTAGCAACATCTCTGGCAATTGCCGCTTGAGTTATTTTTTCTAAAACATTTCTAGTCACTGAAGGGTTTTGATCAAACCATGTTGAAATTTTATCACTAATAATATTCTCAACGATTAGTCTAATTTCCGACGATACAAGTTTGTCTTTTGTTTGTGATGAAAATTTTGGATCAGGCATTTTAACTGATAGAACAGCTGTCAGTCCTTCTTTGATGTCATCACCTGACAATGTAATCTTGTTTTTTTTTGAGCTATTTTTTTCTGAAGAATATTTATTTATTACTCTTGTTAGAGCACTTCTAAAACCCAATAAATGTGTTCCTCCATCTTTTTGGTGAATATTATTGGTAAAAGCCATAACCTCTTCTGAATACCCCGCGTTCCATTCCAAAGAGCATTCCACATTAACATTATTTTTTGATCCTGAAATAATTAAAGGTTTTTTAAAAACTTCTTTTTCGTTTTTATTAACCAAAATAGGTTTTTTTTGATTAATAAATTTTACAAATTCTAATATGCCGCCATCGTACTTATTAATATATTCTTTTGGTTTAGAAGATGTTTTGTCAATTAATTTTATTTGAATTCCCTTATTTAAAAAAGCTAATTCTCTCATTCTTTTTTGGAGAATGTTAGAGCTAAATTTAATTGATGAAAAAATTTCTTTTGAAGGTAAAAATGTAATTTGAGTTCCAGTTTTTTTAGTTTTTTTAATTTCTTTAAGTGGTTTCATAGCTTTTCCATCTTTGAAAGATATTGAATATTCCTTATTATTTCTAAAAATATTTAATTCTAATTTTTCAGATAAAGCATTAACCACTGACACACCAACACCGTGGAGACCTCCAGAAACTTTGTACGAATCATGGTCAAATTTTCCTCCAGCGTGTAACTGGGTCATTATAACCTCCGCTGCTGATTTTTTTTCTTCTTTATGTAGGTCTACTGGAATTCCTCTCCCATCATCTTCCACTGTAATCGTATTGTCCTTGTTGATAGAAACTAGAATATTTTTACAATATCCTGCTAAAGCTTCATCTATAGAATTATCAACTACTTCAAAAACCATATGATGCAAACCAGAGCCGTCTTCAGTGTCTCCAATATACATTCCTGGTCTTTTTCGGACAGCATCTAATCCTTTAAGTACTTTGATTGAGTCAGCAGCGTAAGCTTTTTTAATATTAGATGATGTTTCTTTGTTTTTTGACATTAAATTCTATGAAATTGAAAATTGACTATATCATTTTTTGTTACTTAGTTAAAACTACTCAAGAGTAAGAGCTTAAAAAAGCATTATATGGCAAGGATTTTAAGCCAAAAAGCAAAAAAAAATCTTAAAGTTGATTAAACTTAAATTTTCATTGGCATTACGACGTAATAACTATTTTTATCTGCACTATCCTCAATTAAAACTGGAGACACTGAGTCTTTCAAATTAATCTTAATATTTTTATCCTCAATTTCAGATGCAATGTCTATTAAATATTTTGAATTAAAACTAATAGATATTTCATTTGAGTTATAATTTGCTTTAATTGATTTATTCCCTTCTCCCGTGTTAGTACTATTAACTGAGAACTTTATATTATTATTATTTATTATAAGTTTTACTCCTTCTTTTCTATCAACCGACACAGTTGTTACTGTCTCAATTGAGTCAATAAAATCCTTTGACGAAACTATTAAAGTTTTATCATTTTCTGTTGGAACAACTTTTCTGTAATCGGGAAATTTTCCGTCAATTACTTTTGAAGTCAGTTTAGCTTTTCCCATTTTAAATTGTATTTTAGAATCGCTTGTTTGCATTAAAACCTTATCATTACTCTCTTGAAGTAAGTTACATAACTGAAACACAGCTTTCTTAGGTAAAATAAGTGAGAAAAAATTTTTTTCTTTTTCTATTTCTATACTACACGAAGATAGTCGATGACTGTCAGTGGCGACTGCTGTTAAATATTTTTTACCTCCAGACTCAGTAAGATGCAGAAATATGCCGCTTAAATAATGTCTTGTATCATCGTTTGATATTGAGATTTTTGTTTTATTTAGAAGTGATAATAATTTTGATCTATTCAATTCTATTCCTCCGTCGACAAAATTGTCTGATATATTTGGAAATCCATCTGTCGGAAGGCATCGTAAATTAAAATCTGAACTATCTGTTTTAACATTTAATTTATTTTCACTTTTCAGATCAAAACTTATATCTGTATTTGCCGATGTTTTTTTTAAAATATCATAAAGTATAGTCGCAGAAGTAGTTGTGCTCCCTTCTTGTTTAACGTTAATACCTTCGATTTCATCAGTAAAAACTATGTCTAAATCTGTGGCAACAATTAATAGTTTGCCATCTTTTATTTGGATTAGAATATTTGATAAAATTTCTAGTGTATTTTTTTTTTCAATTATCCCTTGTGCTAAACTTAAAGAATTTAGTAATAAATCTCTTTTTGCGGAAAACTGCATATCATTCTTCTAGTAACATTGCTTTAATTTGAACGATATTTTTTTTCATTTCATCATCGTTCTCAGAAAGTTTTGAAATTGTTTTAACTGCATGAATAACAGTTGTATGATCTCTGTTAGCAAATCTTCTTCCAATTTCAGGCAGTGACCTTGTTGTCATTTTTTTTGCAAGGAACATTGCTATTTGTCTAGGTCTTGCTAATGGCCTTGACCTTCTTTGAGACAACATTTCATTTAAAGAAATATTAAAAAAATTTGATACTGTATTTTGAATTTTATCTACCGTAATTACTCTTGTTTGATTAAAAACATCTTTTAAAATATTTTTACAATCATTGATATTTAATTCCTTTTTATGAATTCTGCTATATGTAATTACCCTATTTAAAACACCAATAAGCTCTCTTATATTTGTCTTTGTTTCACTAGCAATAAAATTTATCACCTCTTCGCTTATTCTAAAATTTTCTTTAAACTGATTTTGAATATCTAATATCCTTTTCTCGATAATTTTTATTTTTAATTCAAGATCAGGAGACTCAATGTCAACCGTCAATCCGCCAGATAATCTAGATTTAATACGATCTTGAACTCTATCCAGTTTCATTGGTGCTCTATCTGATGAAATAATTATTTGTGAACTTTTTTCGATTAAACTGTTAAAGGTGTGAAAAAACTCTTCTTGTAAACCTTCTTTTCCCCTGATGAATTGAATATCGTCAATGATAAAAACGGATGATTTTCTAAAAAAATCTTTAAAATTGACCATGTCATTTTTTTTAATGGATTTTATAAAGTGATACATAAATCTCTCTGCAGATATAAACATTACGTTGTTCTTTTCTTGCAACTCTAAACCGATAGCGTTTAATAAATGTGTTTTTCCTAGCCCAACTCCCCCGTAAATATACAATGGATTATATCTTGAGAGCTGTTCACATATTTTTTTTGATGAAGATAATGCAATTTTATTGCTACTTCCCTCGATAAAGTTTTCAAAATTTAGATTGGGATTAAGCCTATTATAGTTCAATATCGAGTCTTTTATTTCTGTGATTTTGTTCAATTCAATATTTTTTGAATTGAAATTATTAACGCTAGATTTATTGTCTTCAGAAATTTTGAATTCTACTCGATTTAAACTCATTTTGAATGTTTTTAATTGTTTAAGAATTTTGTCTAAATATCTTGAAACAATCCAATCTCTAAAAAATCTAGTGGGAACGCCTAGAACGAGATGATCATTAAATTCTTTTAAAAGGACAATATTTTTTAACCAGCTTGAGTATACCTCAGCTCCAAAATTTTTCTCTAACGCTCCTTGTACCTGAGACCAATCAATAGTTTTCTCTTCTTCAGAAACGAAAATATCCTTCTTCTTGATCGATTTTTTATCCATGTAATTAATTTAGTTGAATTAATTTTATTTATTATTTTGGAAACTTATTCAAGAAATATTTTCTTAAAATAAAAAAAAAATTCAAGTTTGGTTGTATTGTTAGCGCTTAGATAGAATTAAAAAAAAAATTATGAAAGTTACAACTTAGAAAATTAAATATCTATATTTAGTTTTATTAATTAGAAAATTTAAAAAAAACAAACAACTTAAGAATGTAAAATTAAATTTATCAACTTAAGATTGATAAAATTTTACTTTTCTTTTATTTTTGAAACTCTTTTCTGGATTTTAGAAATTTTTCTAGCTGCTGTTTTTTTATTAACTGAGCCGGATTTAGCAACCTGCATGAGAATCGACTGAAATTTAGGAAAAAAACTTTTAATCTTGTCTTTTTTTCCTGAATCGATCAGTTTTTCCATTTGTTTAACTGCTGACTTGTATTTATTTTTTCTTAAACGATTAATAAGAGTTTGTCTTTTTATTCTCCTTACTCTTCTAATAGCAGATTTTGTATTTGGCATAATTTTTGGTTCATTGTATATATCTCAAGTAAATTGCGGTCAACTTCTTATTTTTGGCAGTTTGGACAAAAAAAAGTAGATCTGTTTGATATAATTACTCTCCTAATGAAATCATTGCATTTTACCCTTTTGCACAACTGGCCAGCTCTAGCGTAAACCTTAAACTTTTGTTGGTATTGTCCTGACTTTCCGTCACTATTTTTGAAATTTTTTATGGACGAACCACCCTGTTTAATTGATTTTTTAATTACTAATTTAATAAATTTTATTATATTTTTAACTTCATAAATCGATAGTTTATTTATAATTCTATTTGGGTTTACTCTGCTTAAATAAAGCACTTCATTGACATATATATTTCCAAGACCAGAAATAAATTTTTGATCCATAAGCAGATCTTTAATTTTTCTTTTTCTGTTGTTTATTTTTTTATTAAAATAATCCAAATCAAAATTTTCCGATAAAGGTTCAGGCCCTAAGTTTTTTAAGTGTGAATTTTTTGATATAGATTTAGTATTTAATACCTTTAAAAAACCAAATTTTCTTACATCATTATAAATAAGCTTCTTGTTTTGATTAAAGACAAAAGTTATGTGATTATGTTTAAATGATTTGTTGTCAATTCTGTCATGAAAACCCGTTTTTTTTAATTTATTTTTTTCCTCAATCAGAAATTTTCCTGTCATTCCAAGATGAGCAAGTAAAAAAATTTCTTGATCAAAATTAAATATTAAATATTTTGATCTCCTTTTAATATTCGTCACTTTTCTTTTCTGTAACTTTGTTAATTTTGTTTTATCAACTATATATCTAAGTTTTTTGGTATTAATTATAACTTTTTTAATTGTTAAATTTTTGATACTTTTATTTAGAGACTTTTTAACAACTTCAACTTCGGGTAATTCTGGCATATAATTTACTAATATTATGAAGATACATTTAAATAATAAAGATAAGTTAGTAAACACAGTTTTTAGTACTGTTTATAAAAAATATGACTTAATGAATGATGTTATGTCGTTTGGTGTTCACAGAATTTGGAAAAAGAGAATGATTGATTGGATGAAACCACAAGTAAATAGTTCGGTTATTGATGTAGCATCTGGTACCGGTGATATTGCAAAATTAATTTCAGATAGAAATAAATCTAAATCAAAAATATGTTGTGTTGAACCAAATAAAAATATGTTTCAAATGGGAGTAAACAGATTAAAAAATTATACCAATATTGATTGGAAATTAGCTCCCGCAGAAAATCTACCAGTGAAAGATGATTCTTTTGATTTTTATATAATTAGCTTTGGAATTAGAAACGTTTCAGATATAAATCTTTGCCTAAAAGAATCTTTAAGAGTGCTAAAACCTGGAGGAAGATTTATGTGTTTGGAATTTTCTAAAGTTGAAAATGAATTATTAAGTGAAATTTATAAAAATTATTCAAAAATTATTCCTTTTATTGGAAAATATATTATGGGTGATTCAATACCCTACAAATATTTAGTTGAAAGTATTGATCAATTTTATAATCAAACTGAGCTTGTAAGAATCATGAATAAAGCAGGTTTTTCAAATGTTGAATATAGAAATTTATCTGGAGGAATATCTGCCATTCATTCTGGTTGGAAAATTTAAATATGATAAAAAGAATTTTCCAACTTGTTAAAATTACTAGAAAACTGGCAACGTCTGGGGCCGTTCACTCCATTGATGAAATTTATAATATTCCATTAGCATTAAAATTTCTTTTTGAATTAATATCCATAGGATCTTCTAAAAAAGACAGTAATATAAAATTAAGTCCAGGAGAAAAATTATGTAATGCATGCGAAAGCATGGGAACTACTTTTATTAAACTTGGTCAGTTTTTAGCAACTAGACCTGATATTATAGGTGAAAAAACTGCGAGTGACCTTGCAAAACTTCAAGACAAACTTCCTCCTTTTAGTACTTATGAAACAAAACAAATCTTAAAAAAAGAAATTGGTGAAAAGTTATATAAAAATATTTTTGATTTGAGTGATCCAATAGCAGCTGCATCAATCGCTCAGGTTCACACAGCTAAAATTAAAATTAGTAACGAGGATAGATTGGTTGCAATTAAAATTTTAAGACCAGATATAGAAAAGCTTTTTAATGAAGAATTAGATGCTTTAATGTTGTTGGCCTATGTTGTAGAAAATCTAGTTCCCAAAACAAAGAGGTTAAAATTAATAGAGTCAGTCCATTTACTTAAAGAAATAACAAATATTGAAATGGATTTGAGATTTGAAGCAGCTGCCGCTAATGAATTGTATGAAAATACTAAAAATGACAAAGGATTTGATGTGCCTAAAATTTATTGGAACTATACATCTAAAAAAGTTTTAACTTTGGACAAAGTTAATGGAATTTCTATTAGAGAAATCGAAAATTTAGAAAAATCAGGGGTTGACCTCAAAAAACTTTCTGAAAACTTAATTCAACAATTTCTCACTCAAGCTGTAAGAGACGGTTTTTTTCACGGTGATATGCATCAAGGAAATCTCTT
>MDTE01164191.1_pt1 | contig 20063 bp, 14 predicted proteins | sample 811231 | NCBI WGS metagenome assembly MDTE01 (sample SAMN05326651, study PRJNA326480) | marine metagenome | isolation source: seawater | place: Indian Ocean: Red Sea | collected 2010 | reverse complement strand
TGTCGGTGTCGGTGTCGGTCGTCCGGGTGGCCGCTCGGCGGAGGCGGGAGAAAAGTCCCGTGTGTGGCCGGGGGGGCTCGTGGTCGGCATGGGCGGTGTTCGGCTCGGGAAGCACAACGTCATACTCGGTGACCTCGACGGACGTTTTGTCGGAACCACCTGTGGCGGCGAGGTCCCAGGCGATTTCATCGCTCGTGGTTTGCGGGGTGGTTGTGTCGGGGGGCTGCCGGGAATCGACACCGACCTCGACGGAACAGAATCCGTCGTCGGTCTCTCTCATCTCGACGGAGGGGCGTGGCGGAAGATCGGTGGCCTGGTGTTCACCGGTGTTTCTGGTGGGTTCGTTGAACCGCAGCGGGAGGCGTCGCGATTGAGTGAGGGCGTCGAGAACTTCTCCACGCGTGATAGGGGCTGCCGCGGCCCAGGCACCTCGCTGGAGACTGGCGTCAGCCAGGTGATTCAGACAACGGGGAGATCCGTCGCAGACGATTGCCAGGAGTTCCACAGCCTCGGTGGTCATCACCTGCTCGGGGTCCCCGCCGGCGAAACGAATTCGGGAGGTGAGGTAATTCTGTGACTCGGCGCGTGTCAACGGTTGCAGGCAGGCCTGTGCGCGGACGCGTTGGTAGAGTCCATCCAGTTTCGGGTCGGCGAGACGTTCCTCGAGTTCAGATTGGCCGGTCAAGAGGAGTCGGACCAGCGGGCGACCATTCGAATCCAGGTTGGTGAGTCCGCGAAGTTCCTCCAGGACGGGGATCGCGAGCCGGTGTGCTTCATCAACGGCCAGCAACACACCATCTTTGTGGTCAGGGAGTCCGAGGATCGCGTCGGCGACAGCGAGTCGCAGGTCCTGGTCGTCCTGTTGCGTGAATGGGTGCCCTAGCGCGTGGAGGATCGCCTTGTGCAGTTCGCGTGGTTGGTCAAATTGTCCTGTGCGCAGACAAAGTCCGACCAATGACGAGGTCAGGTCGCGGGTCATGGCCAGGGTGCAGATTGTCTTTCCGGAACCGGCCGGTCCGGTCAGGACGGCAATGCCCTGGCCGGACGTCAGGCACCCGGCGAGTTCACCCAACTGGGTGCCGAGATCACCGTAAATGACCAGCGCGGCTGGATCGGGCGAGGCGGGGAACGGGGCGTGGGCGAGTTTGTAGAATGACTCGTACATGGCGGGATACGGGTTTCTGTCCGGGGAAAGGACCGAGACGATGGGCTAAACGTCGTCGGACGCGGGAACGTGAAAAATCGTTTGACAGCCGGGATACCCAGTTCGCTCTTCGGCCCCCTAGAGGCGATTTCTTGAGAAACTTCATCAGAATCGTCACATCCGGTTCCTGTCGCCTGGTTGCGGTCCGGGAGTGTTTCCAGAACAATCCGAGACTTCCTCTGGTGTCGTGCCGTGGGTAGAATTCAAAGCGTGACCGGGCCAGTTGGCCCGGAACTGACAATTCCGCACGGGATGCGGCCCCGAGTGACGGGCCGTTAGCATGTCCGAAGCGATCATTCTGTTCGACGATCCCGAGGAGATACGAACACTCCTGGGGGCCCGAGACGAGCACCTGCGCCGCGTGCGGGAATCGGTCGGGATCGATGTTGTCTTTCGCGACGACGCGCTCAGGCTCCAGGGTGACTCCGAATCAGTCGACCAGGGCGTGGCGGTGATCGGTCGACTGCGAGAGTTGATCAACATTGCGGGGGAATTGGGTACCGACGATGTGCTGAAGGTCCTGGGACAGGATGTTGCGGCCAGCCGGGGCGGCGATGATTCTGCGGTCGACGTGGGAATATCGTCGACGACCGGGGAATTGGGCGATGGCCGGATCGAATTGTTCGAGGCAGCCAAGAACGTCCGACCCAAGACCCCGGGACAGGACGTGTATGTCCGGGCCATTCGCCGGAATGACCTGGTGTTTTGCACGGGGCCAGCAGGAAGTGGCAAGACCTATCTCGCTGTTGCCATGGCTCTGTCGGCTTTGAGATCAGAACAGGTCCGCAAGATCGTGCTGGTCCGTCCAGCCGTCGAGGCGGGGGAAAAACTGGGCTTCTTGCCCGGTGACGTGACGGCCAAGGTCAATCCTTACTTGCGTCCATTGCTGGATGCCCTCGCCGATATCCTCAGCTACGATCAGGTCAAGCGTTACATGGAGCACGATGTCATCGAGATTGTTCCGTTGGCCTTCATGCGAGGCCGTACGCTCAACGAGACATTCATCATTCTCGACGAGGCCCAGAACGCCACCAAAACCCAGATGAAGATGTTCTTGACCCGGATGGGCCAGGGATCAAAGATCGTCGTGACCGGCGATACCACGCAGGTCGATCTTCCTGATCATCTGGCTGGTGGATTGCCCGATGCCGTCAATCGACTGCAGATGATCGACGGGGTTGATGTCGTCAGGTTGCAGGCTCGCGACATCGTGCGTCATCGGCTGGTCACTGAAATCGTCACGGCCTACACGAAGAACCCATCGAACGGACAATGATCCAGGCCAAGGCCTGGACGAGGATCAGTCGAGGATGTCGTGGTTCGGTCACAAGTCGTCACGCACGGTTCGCGCCGCCGAAATCGGTGGCACCTCCTCGCGGATTGGCTGGCTGCGTCGGACACTGGGTGACCGTGGCGTCCAACTGCGATTGTTGATGTGCCTGGGAGCCATCGTGGCGATGCTGGTCGTCGTCGAGGGATGGCGGTCGCCGCAAAAATGGCGGGTCGGCGACAGGCCCGTGGCGGGCATTGCCGATCCGGTTTTGCAGGGGCGTGGTTGGCTGGTGGAGCCTGGCCAGGCAATCGCCCCGGGAACCCTGTCCCGGATTGAATCACTGCACCGGCGACAGGGGGCCTCGCGGACCGCGTGGCTGGTGCGGGGCACGACGGTGTTTGTCCTGTTGCTGGTGCTGGTGGTGCTCAACGGTGCCTGGTTGGTGCGGACCGAGCCGGAACTGGTGCGGCATGCGGGGCGGCTGGGAGTCTACCTGGCCAGCATGGTCCTGACCGTTGGGCTCGGGCGATTGCTCTCGCACGATCCCTGGAGAGCCGAGATCATCCCGTTGCTGGTGACGGTCGTGGTGTTTGCGATCGCCTGGAACCAGGTCGTGGCCATCGTCACTGCGCTGACCCTCTCGCTGTTGTTGACTCTCTCGACCGTCGTTGACATCGGTCACTTCATCGTGCTGTTGTCGGTGTCAGCGACTGCCATCCTGCCTCTCACTCAAGTCTCATCACGGTCGATCCTGATCAAGGTGGGGTTCTGGGCCGGCGTGGTTTTCGTGCTGGTGGGCTGGGGCACCCTGACGATCACCTCGACGGTTCCGGTCGGGCAATCCTGGGACGTGGCGGTGTTGTGGCCTGCGGGGCGAGGTTTTCTGTGGTGCCTGGTGGCAGGATATCTGGTCGCGGGAAGCCTGCCCTTTATCGAAAGCACCTTCGGGGTTGTGACTGATATCAGCCTGCTGGAAATGGGCGATGTCTCGCATCCCTTGTTGCAGGAGTTGGTGCAACGAGCTCCGGGCACCTACAACCACTCGATCGTCGTCGGCACCATTGGTGAGGCGGCAGCCGATCGGATCGGGGCCAACGGGTTGCTGGTGCGAGTGGCGGCCTACTTTCATGACATTGGCAAGATGCTCAAACCCGAGTACTTCATCGAGAACACGACAGGGGAAACCCTCAGCCGTCATGAACAGCTGGCGCCGGCGATGAGCACGTTGATCATCATTGGTCATGTCAAGGATGGTGTTGAACTGGCTCGACAGCACAACTTGCCACAGCCGGTGATCGATTTTATCGAGCAACATCATGGCACGACCCTGGTGGAGTATTTCTTCCACGAGGCGGAACGGCAGGCCGCCGACGATCCGGATTACCGCACCGATGCGCTGGAATCGTCTTTCCGTTATCCCGGACCACGTCCCCAGACTCGCGAGGCCGGGGTGATGATGCTGGCCGATGCGGTCGAGAGCGCCAGCCGGACGGTGTCCGATCCGACTGCCAAGCGGCTGGAAAGCCTGGTGCATCGGGTGACGATCAACCGATTGCTCGATGGGCAATTCGAGGAATGCGGGCTGACGCTGAGCGAGTTGCGCAAGATCGAGGAGTCGCTGACAAAATCGCTGATCGGTATCTATCACGGACGAGTCACTTACCCGGAGCAACGTACGGCGTGAACGCAAGTGACGACAACCACCCTGGAGATGGGCCCGGAGCAGGTGAACTGGCCGAGGGCGGTTGGCTCATCGACGTCGTTGATCGTACCGGCGAGTGTCCGGTGAGCACCGAGCGTCTGATGGAAGTGGCCGAGGGCGTGTTGAGGAGCGAGGAGGTCCTTGCGGCCGAGGTCAGCGTGGCGATTGTTGACGATGTCCAGATGAGCGACCTGCATCTTGAGTTCCTGCAAATCGCCGGTCCAACCGACGTGCTCACGTTCCCACTTTTGGGCGACAGCCTGGTTCCCTGGCAGGGGCCGATCGACGCGCGGCGTGGGGCGGGGATGCGGATTGGTGGCGAGGTGGTCATCAGTCGTGACACGGCGGTCCGAGTGGCTGGTGAAGTCGGGAGTCTCCCGTCGGATGAAGTGATCCTGTACCTGGTGCACGGGCTGTTGCATCTGTGTGGCTACGACGATCTCGATGACCTGCAGCGAGACCAGATGCGTCGTCGCGAGGCCGAGCTGCTGGATGTGCTCGAGGTGGCGGCGAGGGTGGACGGGTGAGCGAACAATTCGGCGTGCTGCTGGCAATGTGTGGCCTGGTGGCACTGACATCCCTGGCGGACAGCAGCTTGCGGACGTTGTCCCGCAGTCGCCTGGAAGCAGTCTGTTACAGGCGAGGGCGACCCGGATTGTTCGGGACCATTCTGGCTCGACGGGAACGCGTGCAGTTGGCAGTCACCTGTGCTCACGTCTTGAGCCTGATTCTTGCTGGACAGGTGTGCATCTCCTGGGCCTTGCGTCCCGGTGAAAGTGCAGGGAATGACTGGTCGCAGGTGGGGCGGCTTGCTGTGGTGGCGGTGGCCCTGCTGCTGACCTCGGTGATGCTGCCGTGGACTGTGGGGCGAGTGTGGGGGGAGCGGTTTCTTGTCCGCGGCTGGGGGGGACTCTCGGTTTTGACATGGATCCTGGCCCCGGTGTCGGTGGTCGTCGGGCAACTGGACCGCCTGTGCCATCGCATCGCCGGTCGGCCCGAACCGGTCCCGGGTGACCTGGCCGCATTGAGCGACGAAATTCGCAGCGTGGTCGACGAGGGACAACGAGGTGGGCTGATCGAAGCGGCAGCCCGGGCGATGATTGATCGCGTGATGGAATTGCATGATGAGGATGCCGCGGCGGTGATGACGCCACGGACCGACATGATCTGCCTGAGGGTCGATGCGTCGCTTGAGGATGCCCGGCGGCAGTTGCTGGAGGCCGGTCACACCCGTGTGCCGGTAATCGGAGAGACGACCGATGACATCGTCGGCATCCTGTATGCCAAGGACATTCTCGGACATCTCAAGGTCGACGTCGCCTCTGCCCCTGGAGGTCTGCGCGAGGTCGTGCGAGAACCGTTCTACGTTCCCGAAACGACCGGGATCGACACCCTCCTGGAGACCTTGAAGCACGAACAGGTCCACCTGGCAATCGTGCTTGACGAATATGGTGGCGTCGCTGGATTGGTGACACTGGAAGATATTCTGGAGGAGATCGTTGGGGAGATCGAGGACGAATACGACGTGGGAGGCGGGGACCTGGTGCGGTCAATTGGCCCGGGGATGATCGAGGTCGACGCACGGGCCCATATCGACGATCTCAATGAGCGTTTCGGGTACGGGATGCCTGAAGACGAGGACTACGACACGCTGGGAGGATTCGTGATCACTCGTTTGGGGCGGATCCCGGTACCCGGCGAATCGCTGGATTGGGAGCAATGGCGATTCCACATCGAGGCCGCCGATCAACGGCGTGTCCGGCGATTGCGAGTGGAGAGCCGGGGTGTCGACTCCCAGGAGTCGGAGACGAACGACCCCGGCCTGGGTTGATTACCAGTGGGCGTTGGGGCCAGCCGGGACGGGCACCTGGAATGCGCCGGCGTCACGTCCCTGGTGGTGTTCCTGTTGCACCCGGCGGATGGCCTGGTCGAATTCATCGCGGCTGCGAACCTGTTGAAAACGATGTCTCAGTGCCGGCCGGACTCGCATTGATTTCAGGTACCAGTGGATCATCTTCCGGAAACCGACGATGGCTTTCGTTTCGCCCTTCTGCTCAACCAGGTATTCGAATTGCTCGAGCAGCAAGGCCAGTCGCTCATCGAATCCACCCGGCGGGTCCCAGTGTCCGGTCTGCTCCCATTGGACGAGTTGGCGGAAGATCCAGGGGTTTGCCAGGGCACCACGACCGACCGAGATCCCGTCGCAGCCGGTGGTTTCCAACATCCGGGACGCGTCTTCGACACTGAGTATGTCTCCGTTGCCGATCACTGGGATCGAATCGACTGCTTCGACGACCTGGCGAATGCCATCGAGATCGACCTGTCCACTGAAACCTTGCTCACGTGTGCGGCCGTGTATGGCGATTGCCGCAACTCCGACGTTCTCGAAAGCGCGGGCGAACATCGGGGCGGTCAACGACTGGTCATCCCAGCCGAGCCTCATCTTGACTGTCACCGGCAGCGAGACCGCGTCAACCACACTGCGAACCAGCGAGACGGCTGCATCAGTCCGTTGCATCAATCCGGCGCCGGCGCCCAGGCCCGCGACCTTGGGAACGGGGCAGCCCATGTTGATGTCGATTGAATCCAGTTGAAATTCCGATTCCAACAGCCGGGCGGCATCGGCGAGGTAGTCGGGTTCACTGCCAAATATCTGGATCGACAGTGGGGTGTCTTGTGGACACGTTTGTACCAGTTCCAGGGCCTTGTGCCGACGAGCCAGTAAGCTGCGGGCATTGACCAGGTCCGTCGTGCACAATCCGACGCCACCCACGCGACGGATCATTCGGCGGAATGGCAGGTTGGTGAAGCCAGCCAGCGGAGAGAGCAGGAAACGCGTCGCCAGCGGCAGTCGGCCGTAGCTCAGTTGCGCCGGAACGGTGCCAGGTTTCCCGTTCGACAGATTGCTCATCGCAGGCTGATTCCCAGGTCAGCCTGGCATGCCGCGACGACCTGGGCTTGGGCGTCCTCGATTTCCTCGTTGGTCAAGGTCCGCTGGTCGGACCGGTATCCGATCGTGACAACATAGGACTTCTTGTCGGCAGGGATCTGCTCTCCCCGGTATTGTCCACCGAAGGAAACACTGTCCAGCAGCGGTCCGGCGTTGTCGCGGACCACGCCTTCGAGGTCTTCCCAGGTGATGTGTTCGTCGAGCAGGAAATTGAGGTCTCGTTCGATGGCGGGAAATCGCGGGAGTTCCTGGAATCGCCGGGTGGTTTCGACAGCGGATTCGATGGTGGCGAGGTCGAGTTCCACGATGGTGACTGCGTCTCGCAAGTCGAGCGGGTCAGTGGCGTCGCGTGTCAGTTCGCCGAGGCAGCCACAGGGGCTGTCGTCCAGGAAAAGCCGGGCGCCTCGCCCCTCGACAAATCCCGGCAGTTCAATTGGCCTGGCAGTCAGCCGGGAGTGAGGTGCCAGTCGGGACACGACCATTTCGCACACCCCCTTGAGTTCTCCGAAAGAGCGGCCTGTGACGGCGGTGACACGGGTTGGTTCGGATCCCTCGGCACCGGGGCGGGCTTCCAGGTACACGTTGGCGATCTCAAAGAGATCCACGCCAAATGTGCCGTGGCGTTCATTCTCCCTGCGTGACTGGAGCAGGCTGGGCACCAGGCTCTGCCGCAACAGGTTCTCGTGGCGACGGGAGGAGTGTTCCACCGAAAGCGGTTCACGGTCCGGGTCGGGCCGGAAAATCGAGAACAACTCGGCCGTGATGAACGACAAGGTCATCGCTTCATTGAAGCCGGAGGCACAGAAGAGGTCGCGAAGCGTGTTGGTGACCAGGTCCCGGTGCGTGGGCCGCGAGAGTGTCAGTGGAACGCGATTGTCTTCGGGAATCCGGTCATAACCCCAGATCCGGGCGACTTCCTCGATCAGGTCAATTTCCCTGGTGAGATCTCGTCTCCAGCCGGGCACCGTGAACGTGGCACCATCGGTGTCGGCGTCGCCGACCAGCGTGAGTCCCAGTTGTTCGAGGATACTGCAGATGTCGGCCGAGGGGACGTCGACGCCGAGCACACGTGGGACCTGGGCGAAACGGATCGAGACGGATGTGGGTTCTTCCGGGGGCGGTTCGCCCGCCCAGATGAGATCGTCGAGCAGTTCACCGCCAGCCAGTTCGAGTATCAATTCGCAGCAGCGACGACTGGCAATGTCGAGTCCATGCGGATCAATGCCTCGTTCGAAACGAAACGAAGAGTCGCTGAACAGCGAGAGACTGCGGGCGGTGTTGCGGACCGACAGGGGGGCAAACTCGGCCGTTTCGACGAGCACGGTGGTGGTCGCCTCGGAGATCTCGGTCTCGGCTCCTCCCATGACGCCGGCCAGGGCCACGGGTTTTTCGGCATCGGCGATCACGCACATTCCCGGGGCCAGGGTGTAGGTCGTGTGGTTGATGGCCTCGAATTGTTCGCCACCGGTTGATTCACGGACGACAATCCGGCCTCCGGTGAGCTTGTCAAAATCGAAGGCATGCAGGGGCTGTCCGGTTTCCAACAGCACGTAATTTGTGATGTCGACGATGTTGTTGATCGTTGCGATTCCCACTGTGGCCAATCGACGGACCAGCCAGTCTGGGCTGGGGCCGACACGGACCCCCCGGAGCACCCGGGCCGTGTAGCGGGGACACAATTCTGGAGAATGAATCTCGACCGAGGTGGCCTCGGTCACGGAATTCCCGGCTGTCGCGGGGTGTGGATCGGGGGAGTCGAGCGGGAGGTCGTACAGCACCGAGATTTCTCGAGCGACACCGACATGGCCCAGGCAATCGGGTCGGTTACTGGTCACCTCAAGATCGATGGCCGTGTCGTCACCCCGGGACTCAACTCCCTCGAGATTGAGTCCCGACATGGTCAGCCGCGTGGTCAAATCCTCGAGCGGCATCTCGAGTGAGACGTACTGCCCGAGCCATTCCCAACTGACGATCATCGGCTGCCTCGTCTCTCGCCTGCGTGCCACCAAACGGCTAATCTAAGCCGCGTTCCGGAGGATGAAAAGGGTATCTGGAGCGACGGCCGTCGTGCTATTCTTTCGCACCAGGTGTGTTGAGGGTGTGTCGAAACGGTGAACGGTCGGTTGAAGTCGTAAAAAGACAGGGGAGTGTGACAGATGCCACGGGCGATTCGATTCAATGACCGGACCAATCTGACCAGTGGGATTGCTCGTCTGGGGCAGAGAATGCAACGACAGGGGACCGTTGCCGAGCAGGCTCATGACGGCGACACGCTGATCGTGAGTGCCGTCGGCGACATCGGTGTCCGTCTGCTGGGTATCGACACCGCGGAGATCAGTTTCCTGTTTCCCGGAACGACCGAGTTCGTCGGCATCGAAGACGAACGCTGGAAGGGCTTTCTGGCCGACCCATTTGACAAGAAATGGCCCCGGTTCAGTAAACCCCTCCCGCAAGGGTTGCAGCAGTTTTTGAAGGCCCGGCTTCATGACGACGCGTCCGAGAATCACCATCATCATGCTCGTGCGGCGGAGACGGCGCTGGAACGAGAAATCACGGCTGATCTGAAAGTGATGCAAAAGACGATTGACACGTTCCAGATGTTCATGGTCTTCGGGTATGAGATCATGGATGGCTATGGCCGATTTCTGTGTTTCATCAACCGCAACCAACCGAATCGCAACAAGCCGGCTCCGCGTCCATTGAGCTACAACGAGCGGTTGTTGAAACTTGGGCAGGCGAGTCCTTATTTCATCTGGCCCAATGTCAACCCGTGGCGGAAACAGGATTCAATTCTCGAAGCAGTGCCTGACCCGAAGGGCATGAAACGCCAGGCGTTGCTCGACCAGTCACTGGGGCGCGTGCGGCGTGACGTGGCTGCCGCACGGGCGGCTCACCGTGGGATTTTCGACGCCACCGGACCGCTGCAACTGGAGCCGTTTGAACTGAGGTTTCTCGCCAGGCGGTCTCTGCCGTCACGATGGGTGATCGATCTGGACGCCGATGATGGCGTGTTGCGACGACCAGAGAATTACTACCGGATTCCCAATGCCGAGGATCGGTTGTTTGTCTCCCCCGAGCACGTTCCCCTGTTTGTGGAGCGTGGCTGGAAACGTGAATCGGTTTCCTGACCAGCGAAGCGGGCCGCGGTGGAAACGCGTGGTCACTTCGGGTCGCGTGCGTGCGGGTGTGCTCGCTCGTAGGTCTCACGCAGTCGCCTGGTGCTGACGTGGGTGTAGATCTGCGTCGTGGTCAGGCTCTTGTGTCCGAGGAGTTCCTGCACGCTGCGGAGATCGGCTCCCCCGTCGAGCATGTGGCTGGCAAAGCTGTGACGGAGGGTGTGCGGAGAGGTGATCTGGTCGAGTCCTGCGGCAGCGATGTGTTTTTCCAGAAGCCGGCCCACGCTGCGGGCGGTCAGCCTCCGGCCGAATCTGTTCAGGAAGATGGCATCTCGTTCGACAGGGCTGATGTCCGACGCGGGCCGCCGTACCGCGAGCCAGTTGGACAACGACGCGGCGGCAAAGCGTCCGATCGGCGCGATTCGTTCCTTGCGGCCCTTGCCCCGGACCCGCACGATATTGCCGTCACGATCCCAATCCTCGAGGTTCATCGCGACCAGTTCGCTGACCCGCAGCCCGGCGGAATAGAGTGTTTCCAGGATGGCGCGGTCTCTCAGCCCGGACGGCTGCTCTTTCGACGGGGTTTCCAGAAGCGTGGCCACTTGCTCGGTGTTCAGAAAATGAGGCAATCGCCGTCCCTGTCGGGGTGTACGCAGCGCCCGGGCCGGATTGGATTCGACCAGCTTTTCGCGGCGACAGTATTCGAAAAAGCTTCGCAGGCTGGCCAATCGTCGGGCGACGGTGCTACGGGCGTAGCCCCGCTGGTGCAGGTCCGCCACGAACGCACGCAACTGGGCGATCGAGATGGTCGCAGGGGACGGCAACCGGTCCTCGGACAACCGAAAGAACTCCAGCAGGTCGGCCAGGTCCGCGCCGTATGACTTCAAGGTCAGCGGCGATGCGTTCCGCTCGATCCGCAGGTACCGCAGAAAGCCCTCGATGGCTGTCTGCATGGGAAGCCTCGATTTGTCAGGGCAGGCGGCCGACTCCGCGGTGCCTCAGGCCCGGCATCGGAACCGACTGGGGCTGAGTGCTTGGAGCGGAGGAGGATGGGGCGGTGGTTGGCGACGCAGCGGCCGATCCCGAGGGGGGCGAGGACGAGGGGACGGCCGATGTCTTGGCAATCGTCTCTTCCTTGAGCCGCCTGACTTTTTGGCTGAGCACAGCGGCGTCATACCAACTGAAACTCAACTCCTCGTCAGCCGCGTATTGTCCCAGCTTTTGCAGGACACTCTCGGTGCTGTCGTCATCGTAAAGGAAGACGTACCGCTCCGAATTTTTTACCAACGCCAAGACGTTCATTTCACGTTGCACGTGCCGAGTTCCTTACCCGGGTCGATTTACCCCAAAGTTCTATCGGCCACTACACGTGATAAAACCCGCGTTTTCTTCAGTGCAGGGCACACAATCCGACCGGATATCGCTAGAACCGGTACAACCGGACCAAACCAGCTTCCGAGGTGGTTGGTGGGCAGGGCTTCCTGCTGCTCGAGGTGACCGTTAGGATGTTCGGGGTGTTGGTTCGGAAAATTGGCGAGAGACCGTGGAACACCTGATTCCTGGCGAATGGTTCCAAGATCTGCACTGGGCAGTGCTACTGGGCCTGGTTGCGATCTCGATGTTCACGCTGATGGTTGGCGCGGATTGGCTCGTCGAGAGTGCCAGTACGCTGGCCCGGCGTCTGGGAGTCCCACAGATAATCGTGGGGGCCACGATTGTCAGCCTCGGGACGACCGCTCCGGAGTGCGCCGTCAGCGTGATGGCCGCCTGGGAAGGCAATAGCGGCCTGGCCCTGGGGAATGCTGTCGGATCGGTCATTGCCGACACCGGGCTGATATTCGGCCTGGGGTGCCTGCTGACCCGGTTGCCGGTCAACCGTTTCTTACTGGATCGGCAGGGGTGGGTGCAGTTTGGATCCGCCGTTGTGTTGGCCGGACTCTGTTACGGGTTGTGGTTGGGGCATGGTGACATGGCGGTGGTTCCCCGTTGGGCCGGCGGGATGTTCCTGGTCCTCCTGGGGGTCTACATGGTTGTTTCGGTCCGGTGGAGCCTTCAGGACGAAGTGCAGGTGGCCGAACCTGGTGCTGACCCGGTTGCCAAGATGGAGGCCGATGACAAGACGGCTGGGAAAGTGTTCGTGTTGTTGGGCGTGTTGCTGGTTGGTGCGGCAACGGTGGTGGCCAGTAGCCACGTGCTGATCGAGTCGGTCGAAGTCATGGCCCGGCGACTGTCGGTCCCCGATGTGGTGTTGTCGGCAACGCTGGTGGCTTTTGGAACGTCGTTGCCGGAACTGGTGGTTGGTGTGACCGCGATCCGGCGTGGTCATCCCGAGTTGCTCGTCGGCAACGTGATTGGTGCAGACGTGCTCAATGTGCTGTTCGTGATTGGTGCGTCGGCCATTGCAGCCGAGTTGCCGATTGTTGACGATTCGGTCACCGACACGTTTTCCCGCGAGATATTTCTTCGATTGCACCTGCCGACCATGTTGCTGATCCTGGTCATCTTTCGAGCATCGATTTTCCGGGCCATCCGGGTGAATACGTTCCAGCGCTGGATGGGTGCACCGTTGTTGTTGTGTTATGTCATGTTCGTGATCATCAACGCACTTTACGGCGGCGGTGCCTCATGAACCGTTCATCGCAGTCGATGGACCCGTCATCGGTTGTGGACTGGTTCGGCTCGCAGGTTCCCGTGGATGACTTTGCGGGGCGTCGCGTGCTGGTGATTGTCCCGGACACGACCCGGACGGCACCGCTGCCGTTGCTGTTTGGGGGAGTGCACCGTCGGATTGCTCCAGTTGCCGAATCAATTGATGTGATCGTGGCGCTCGGGACACACCCGGCAATGAGTGAATCAGCGATCGGGGAAATGTTGGGGCTGGCCGCGCTGGAGGGAGCCGAGGCAATTGGATTGTACAATCACGAATGGGATCGGCCCGATCGATTGAAGCGTATAGGCACATTGACTGCCGAAGACACCGCCGCACTCTCTGGCGGCTTGTTGTCCGAGGACGTCGCTGTCGAAATCAACTCGAGGATTGACGACTACGATGTGCTGCTGGTCCTTGGCCCGGTGTTTCCGCACGAGGTGGTTGGTTTTTCAGGAGGCAACAAGTATTTCTTCCCGGGAATTGCCGGAGCGGAGATCCTGAATTTTTTTCATTGGCTGGGAGCCCTGATCACCAATTCGCAGATAATTGGCAGGAAGCAGACACCGGTTCGCGAGGTGGTTGACAGGGCTGCGGCGATGATCGGAGTGGAGCGGCGGTGCGTGTCATTTGTCGTCGGGGAGGACGGTGGCGTTCTGGACCTTTTTTACGGGACTCCGGAGTCTGCCTGGTCGAACGCCGCTGACCTGTCCAATCGGACTCACATTCGCTGGAAATCTCACCCGTTCCATACGGTGCTGTCATGTGCGCCGCCGATGTACGATGAATTGTGGGTGGCCGGGAAGTGCATGTACAAACTCGAGCCGGTTGTCGCCGACGGGGGCGAGTTGATCATCTATGCCCCACATCTGTCGGAAATCTCAGTGACTCATGGCGAGTTGATCAAACAGGTGGGGTATCACGTACGAGACTATTTCACGAGCGATCCGGAACGGTTTGCTGATATCCCGCGTGGAGTTTTGGCTCATTCGACCCACGTTCGCGGTGGTGGACGAATGGTCGATGGTGTGGAGGTTCCCCGGATCACGGTGACATTGGCCACGGCTTTGTCCGAGGAAACGTGTCGGAGCGTGAACCTGGGGTGGCGTGATCCGGCAACGATCGACATCGAATCGTTTGCGGATCGCGAGGACGAGGGAGTGTTGCTCGTGCGGCGAGCCGGTGAGCATCTGCATCGTCTCGAGGAGAAACTGCCATGAATGCTCCAGCGACCGATCTTGCCCGGCGACTCGATTTTGCCGTGGCCCTGTCCTCGGAGGTCGGTGAACTGATACTGCGGTATTTCGACGATCCGGATCTCGTCGTCGAGCGCAAACGTGATGAGACTCCGGTGACGGTTGCCGATCGTCAGGCGGAGCAGTTGATTCGTGACCGCGTGGCCGAATCGTGGCCGGGTGACGGAGTGTTGGGCGAGGAGTTCGACGAGACAACCGGGACCAGCGGGGTTCGCTGGATTCTCGATCCGATTGACGGCACCAAGTCGTTCATTCACCAGGTGCCACTGTTCGGCACGTTGATTGGACTGGAACACGACGGACAAATGGTGGCCGGAGTCTGTCGTATGCCTGCTCTCGACGAGGTGGTTTTCGCCGGAGTTGGCCTGGGCGCCTGGTGGCAACGCGGGGCCGGTGAGCCGCAGGAAGCGCGTGTGTCGACTGTCGATCGGCTGGACGAGGCACTGTTTTGTACGACCACGATCACCGGATGGAGAACGACCGGTCGCCAGGAAACATTTGAGCGTCTCTGTTCCGCGTCGGGACTGGTCCGGGGCTGGAGCGACTGTTACGGCCACCTGCTGGTGGCGACCGGGCGGGCTGACGTGATGGTCGATCCAGAGATGAACACCTGGGATGCGGCGGCGTTGTTGCCGATCTTGGAAGAGGCCGGTGGTCACTTCGTGACCCTGGATGGACGGGCGGTTGTCGATGGCGGCAATGGTCTGAGCGTGAATGCTGGGATTTGCGATGCCGTGTTGAAGGTGATTGCTGGCGAGGAATGATCCGGTTGGGTTTTTCAGAAACGAGTCCCAGCAGTTAGAATGTGGTCGGAATTGCCGGTTGGTGACGTCACCTGATGCAACTGATCAACCCCGCCATTATCTATGGACTTGGCCTGGCTGCTGTGCCGGTTCTCCTGCACATGATGCTACGGGCCCGTCCGAAGCCTCACCTGTTTCCCGCGTTGCGTTTGCTTGAGCAACGTCGGCGACACAACCGCCGGCGATTGCGGCTGCGGCACATCTGGTTGTTGCTGTTGCGGGTGGCGTTGATCGTGTTGATCGTTCTGGCGGTTGCCCGTCCCAAGTTGCCTGCTGCCGACTACTGGCCACAGTGGCCGGGCGAGGTCTTGGGGTTGGCGGCCGTTTTCATCGTCCCGTTGGTTGTTTACCGGGTGGTGATCGGTCTCTGGCGTCGTCGGGAGTGGCCGGGGCATGTGCTGGCCACCCGCCGGTCCTTGTTGCGTGGAGGGCTGGGGGGGCTGCTGCTGCTGTTGCTGGCGCTGTGGTCGCTGGGTTGGTATGGACCCCGGGTTGGTGAGGAAGCGACCAATCCGTCATTGGGCTCGGCTCGCAATGCGCCCGTCATGGCGGTCTTCGTTTTCGACACCAGCCAGAGCATGGAATACCGTCACCAGAGCAAGACCCGGCTTGAGGTGGCTCAGGACATCGCGTTGGAACACCTGGACCGTCTCCCGGCCGGGAGCCAGGTGGCGATTATCGACACCGCGGTCGAATCGACCCGCGGGACATCTTCGGACGGAGACAAATCCACGGCGTCGGCTGGTCGATTCGTGATCTTCCAGTCCAGCCCGGTGGCCCTGCGCCGCCGTATTGATCAATTGGCCCTGCATTCGGTGAGCCGGACGCTGAACGGCTGCATCGAAAGTGGCCTGTCCCTTCTGGAGTCGCATCGCGAACGTGAAGTGACTCGAGCGGCCGGCGAAGATGGATTTGTCCGTGAGGTCTACGTGTTCACCGACCTGGCTCGTGGTGCCTGGTCACGGGGGACCGCCGACGCCAAGCGGTTGAGTCGGGCAGTGGAAGAGTGTCCGTGGCTGGGAGGCGTATACGTCGTGGATACGGGAGTGGCCAAACCGATCAATACGGGGATCGCCTCGCTGGACGTCTCTCGGCAGACGGTCGCCGATGGCGGAGCGGTGACAATCACCGCAACGGTGAATGGCACCGGGTTGAATGGCGAGGTGGCTCAGACGGTGGATCTGGTGGTCCTCAATGCCGCCGGGCAACGTGTGCCACGTGGATCCGCAGAGGTCAAGCTGATGGGGGAATCCGAAGCAACTGTCAGCCTGGTCGCCGATGGACTCACCGGTCCGTATGTGCAGGGAGAATTGCGGTTGCGCTCGAGTGATCCGCTGGCTGCCGACGACGTGGCATTTTTTACCGTGGCGGTGGCCTCGGCTCCTCGCGTCCTGTTGGTCGCGCCAACAGCGTCGGAGGCGGCGTACCTTATCGAAGCCCTGTCTCCACGGCAGGAGGTCGAGCGAGGCAAGGCACGGTTTCGCTGTGACCACTTGCCACCCAATCGATTGTCTGATGCCAGGCTGGCGGAATACCGGGCCGTGATCCTGATGAATGTGCCGGAGATCCGAAAAGAATCATGGAACAACTTGGAGGAGTTTGTCCGGGAAGGAGGTGGTCTGGGGGTCGTCTTGGGCTCGAGCGTCCATTGGCAACAAGGCCGCGGGGTGAAACCGTCCTCGTACAACACGGCAGCGGCCCAGGCCGTCTTGCCGGCCGCGTTGGATGTGTCGCGAAAGTTCACGCCACCCGAATACCTTGATCTGCGGAACACGACCCATCCGGCCTTGAAATTGTTCGCAGATCTTGGAGGTGCCGGCGACCTCGTGCTGCGAGATGTCCGGTACTACTGGAGACTGAAAGCCGGCGTGGACAGCCAGGTGGTGTCTCGTTTCACCGGAGATGCTCACGATCCGGCGTTGCTGGAACGCGGGCTGGGCCGGGGGCGATCACTGATGTTGGCCACCGCCTTGGATTTGCGCTGGCAATGGAATGATCTCGCCCGGTCAGACTGGTACGTGGTGCTGGTCGATCAACTGGTGGGTTACCTGGCCCAGCGTTCCGGCGAAGCCTACACCTACGAGGCGAACACCTCGCTGGCGATCCAGTTGTTTCCGTCGCGACCGGTTACCGAGTTCTCCGTTGTGACTCCCGATGGCAGCCAGCAGCCGGGCCAGTCTCGCGACGGCCAATTGCTCACGATCGATGTGTCCGAGTCCCTGGGGCATTACCAGGTACGTGGTCGGGGTGATGCGGCCGAATGGAGAGCCGGATTCAGCCTGAATCTGGATGCCGCTGAACGCGACTTGACGAGACTGGGGAAGGAGGACCTGGATGCGTTGCTGGGTGCTGATCGTTACCAGGTCGCCGGTGATCTCGAGGAACTCGAACGTCGGGTCGGTGATATGAGGGTGGGGCGAGAGGTTTTTCCGCTGGTGCTGGTTCTTCTTCTCCTGGCCTTTTGCTGTGAACACCTGGTCGCCAACCGATTCTACGACACCGATCGAGGGGGCCAGGTGAGCGTGGCCGGAGGCCGTGCATGATCCGGTTCGATATGGCACCGGCCTGGCACTGGTCGATGGTGGTGACGGTCATTGTCGCCGTCATGGGGCTGGTCATCTGGAGTTATCCTCGTCGCCTGCGAACCGTGTCGCCGGGCGCCGCCAGGCTGTTGTTGTTCCTGCGGCTTGCCGTCGTCCTGGTGCTGGCCTTCACGATGTTCAGGCCCAGCCTGCAACTGATTGAACCCGACAGCAGGCCGCGGGTGCTGGCCGTGGTGATGGATCGCTCCAAGAGCATGGGGGTCGCGGACGCGGCCGGTGGTAAGACGCGTCGGGAGGCACTGGTCGAAACCGTCGCGGAGCATCGGGGTCAACTGGAAGAGGTTGATGGCAACATCGAGGTTCGATTTTTCGACTTTGACAAGGAACTTGTTCCCCTAGAACTGGGCCAGGATCGGTTGCCGAAAACGGAAACGACCGGTGACCAGACGGCGATGGGCAGCGTGCTTGAAAAGGTGTTCCAGGAGGCTCGGAATCAGCAGATCAGTGGTGTGATCCTGATGGGGGACGGTGCCCAACGAGCGGTCGCCCCGTTTGATCTTGATCCGCGTCGTGTGGCCAGGCTTCTGGGAGACCAGGGCTTGCGGGTGTACACCGTTCCCTTTGGGGCTTCTGGATCCAGCGACAATTCGCTCGATGTGGCTGTCGACGACTTGCTCGTCGATCGAGTCGTCTTCGAGAACAAGGCGGTGATCGTCCGGGCGCGGGTGCGATTGATGGGAGCGGCCAATCGTGATGTCACCGTGCGGCTGAAGGTCGAAGATCGAACCGGGCGGACGGTCGGTCAGTCGGGGCCGATGGTTCAGCCACCATCCACTGGTCGGACATCGCCGATCCGGCGGATCACGACGACCCAGGATGAGGACGTTCGCCAGATCGAGTTGTCTTTCGTGCCCACCCGGTCCGGAGAATTCAAGATCGCTGTCGAGGCTGACGGCCTTCCCGGCGAGGTGCGTCGGACCAACAATCTGCGGCGGTCATTGATCAGCGTGCGACGCGGTGGGATTCGCGTGGCCTACATTGATCGTCCGCGTCCCGAGATCCGCAGCGTTCAGTTGCTGAGGGCGTCGGAGAAGATCCAGTTGGAAACTCATATCGTACGAACCGGACCAGGAGGCCGCGCGGCGAGCCTCGCGGCGGACCTGTTCGCACCCGACACGCATGACGTCTACATTCTCGGGAATGTTCCAGCCAGCACGCTGGGCCGGGAACACCTGGCCAGCCTGGCGGCCCGGGTTCGTGATGGGGCTGGTTTGCTGATGCTGGGTGGATTCAGTGCTTTTGGTGCCGGGGGCTATGCCAACACACCGCTGGATGCCCTGTCGCCGGTGGCGATGAACCCGGCCGAGTTGCAGGGGGCCGGGGCGATCGAGACCGATTTGCATCTGATGCAGGATGTCCGGGTGGTCCCCACCGATGCCGGATTGTCTCATTATATCATGCGAATTGCCGACAACGGGGAGGTGAACCGGACCCGTTGGGAGGCGTTGCCGCCATTGGAGAAAGCGAATCGGATCCGCCCCAAGAACGAGTTCGTCGATGTGCTGGCTCGAGATTCCGATGGGAATGCGATGTTGTTGTCGGCCGATACGGGAACGGGCCGGCTGATCGCCTTTGCCGGTGATTCGACCTACTTCTGGTTCCAGTTCGGGTTCCGTGAAGTTCATCAGCGATTTTGGCAGCAGATGATCTTCTGGTTGTCACACAAAGAGGACGACTCGGATCAGCCGGTTTGGGTCCAGGTGGAACCTCGGACATTCAATGCGGCGGCGGAAGTGCCGTTGCGGTTCGGAGCACGTGATGCGGACGGGCGGCCGATCGACGATGCCGAGTTCCAGGTCCAGGTGGTTGCTCCGGGGCAACGGGAGGTCCAGTTGAGGCCGCGACGGGAAAGCGATGCGTTTTCCGCGAGGTTTGCTGAAACGTCCGATGCCGGGGATTACTGGGTCGAGGTCAATGCCCGTCGTGACGGCCAGGCGATCGGTTTGCCGGCCCGGGCCAGGTTTTTGATCGATGCCCGCGACCTGGAACTGGATGATCCAGCAGCAGATCCCGGGTTGCTGGAACAGATCTCTCAACTCAGCGGTGCCGGTCGATTTGCTCCGGAACAATTCCACGAGGCAATCGAACAACTGGCGGCCGAGCCTGCCGCCAACGGGTTGACCCAGGCGACCGTCATTGAACTCTGGGACAACTGGTACGTGCTGGGGGTTTTCGTCGTGCTGCTGTCACTGGAGTGGTTCTTGCGGAAACGGCTCGGAATGGTCTAGTCCAGCCACTCGTCGTCGGGATCGAATTTGGGGAAGACGACGATCAACACTTTCATCGTGCCCACGGCGCGGTGTCGAGTGCCTGGGGGAATCATGATGCACTGCCCCTGTCGAACTGGAATCAGTTCGTCGTCGAGCTGCATCTGCGCGTCATCATCGCACTCGAGGAAGTAGTACGTTTCGGTCAATCGCTTGTGGTAATGCAACTGGGCATCGGCTGAAATCTCGGTGACGTGGATCGTCCCCGGATAGGATTCGATGTCGGCGAAGGCCCGTCGAGC
>MDTE01107702.1_pt1 | contig 20066 bp, 18 predicted proteins | sample 811231 | NCBI WGS metagenome assembly MDTE01 (sample SAMN05326651, study PRJNA326480) | marine metagenome | isolation source: seawater | place: Indian Ocean: Red Sea | collected 2010 | reverse complement strand
CCCAGAACCAATAGGTACAAGTATCATCGGCCTCTGAGGGCTTAACTGCCGGGTTCGGAATGGATCCGGGTGTACCCCCTCCAGTATGGCTGCCTAGAAGTCTTAATCTTATCCAAAAAAAGAACCTTGTCAATATTTTGTATTACCTAAGTAATTTAAAACTGGTGATTTTCTGACCTTCTTAAGCTTCTTGAGCGCTTTCAACTCTATCTGCCTTATTCTCTCTCTTGTTACATTAAATTCCCTACCAATCTCCTCTAAGGTAAATGCCTGGTCTTCATCTATTCCAAACCTTTTCTTAATAACATCTTTTTCTCTATCATTAAGAACTTTCAGCAGTGAATTGTTTATAAGATTCTTTAATTCAATAGTTTCAATATAATCTTGTTGGTTAGGATTATCATCGCTTATAGAATCAAGTAGAGTCTGTCCGGACTCCTCTTCATTTATAGGTGCATCAAGCGCTATTGGGTCTTTTGTAACTCGCTGAATACTATCAACCTTATCTTCTGAAAAATTAGACTCTTGAGCAATCTCTAAGTTTGAGGGTTCGCGCCCTAATTTTTGAACCAACTTCCTTGTAACACTATTTATTCTTGTTATCTGTTCAGTCATATGGACTGGTATTCTAATTATTCTAGCTTGGTCAGCAAGTGACCGCGTAATAGCTTGCCTTATCCACCATGTTGCATAAGTGGAGAATTTATAGCCTCTTTGATATTCAAATTTTTCAACTGCTCTAATAAGCCCAATATTTCCCTCTTGTATCAAATCTAAAAAAGGTAAACCCTTGTTTATATATTTTCGAGCAATACTTACAACTAATCGCAAATTAGATTCTACAAGTCTTTGCTTGTTGCTAAGATATGAGAGTTTAGCTTTTCTAAATTCATCAGTTTCAAATTTATCAAAACTATTTTTTTTCATAAATAAAACAATTGATTGAAGGAAGTCTCCGGGGAATTCAATTTGCATCATAATTTTATTAATTTTAATCTTAGTCTCTTTATTGATTACTTTCTTTTCAACAACTGAGTTTAAAATATCTCTAAGATTCATAACTCTTCTTGTGGATTTATATGATGATTCATTTGTATCAACTTCATTCAGAGTAAAATCTTCATCTTCACTTGCTTCAAAATTAAAATCATTCCTAAGTTCGGAATAAAGTAATTCTGCAATTTCAAAATTATTTGAAACATATTCTGATATAATTTGCTTTGCATCATGAAAATTTTTTGCGACTTTCATTTCCTCTGATTTATTAAGAAGAGAATGGTATGCAATTGTATTCAAATAAGTCTTTATTGGATCATCTGAGGGTTCTACTTTTGAAGTTGATAGATTAATTTCAATGTTCTTTTCATATTTAAAATCAATTTTTATTTTAGGGAGGACAGATTTTATAAATTCTGGTAGGAAGGCAACGACTCTATCAATATTATGTTCGGTCTGCAAATTCATTAAATAATTCTAACTTAATATTTTAACTTTTTCTCGCTTTCAATAATTTTTTGAAGCTCATTTAAAAGTCTTTTTTCTTCATCTACATTAAGCTCCGATTGATAGTTCAATCTCATATTTATTCTTCTTTTTCTTTCTTTTAGATCTTCCAGCTTTAATTTTATTAAACAATCATCGAGCATTTTCTTTTGTTTGACTATATCATTATCAATTGCTATTTTAGTGAATAAAAGATCTGAAATCTTTTTTGATAGATTATCATTTGAAATACTTATTAAAATTGATGGATCAGAATCTATATTCTCCTCTAATAAAGTTAAAATTTCACTGTGATTAGAAATTACATGATTTTTAATAGAATTAATGATCTCCAAACTTCTTAACTCTTTTGACTCCAAAAGTAACTTTAAGATAATATCTATTGTAGTCGTAAGTTCTTTTTCTTTTGAACTATGGTTTATATCTTTCTCGTTTTGATTCTCTATTATTTTCTTTTCTAATTCATTTTTAGATAGTCCGAATGCTGAAATAAATTTATTTATCATTAGATCTCTATTAAAAATATCTTTTACACATGATACTTTTGATATAAAGTCTAAGATTATATTGTTCAAACTTATATCTTTATCAAGATATTGCTGTTTTGAAAATTCTATAAATGAGTCAATAATTGAATCTGATTGTTTTACTAAATCTAAAAAAGCATCCTTTCCTCTAGAGGTTATAAAGTCACATGGATCAAGTCCATCAGGTAAGTTTAATTTATAAACGTCAAAATTATTTTCAAAAAGAGGTTCTATACTTTTAAAAGCAGCATCAAGACCTGCTTTGTCAGAATCAAAATTAATTATTATTTTATCAGAGAACTTTTTGATTTCACTTGCATGATCTAGCGTTAAAGATGTACCCATTGAGGCAACTGTATTATATATTCCAATCTTATTCATCATAAGTACATCAGTATATCCCTCAACAAGAAAAACAAATTTTGGCTTAGTTCCTTTAAAATTATTAAACTTATCTATTCCATATAAAACTTTTCTCTTAGAAAAAACGATTGATTCTTTTGAATTAAGATACTTTGGTGTTGAATCGTCTATTGATCTTCCTGCAAACCCTAATATGATCCCTTGCCTATTCTTTATTGGAAATATAATCCTGTTTCTGAAGAAATCATAATATTTACCTGTTTCATCCTTTTTCTTGACTAGACCAAGCTCCTCTAATGCACCTAATTTATTTTTATCATTTTTAACAAATGATGGTAAAAAATCCCATGAATCAGGTGCAAAGCCTATTTGATTTGTTTCAATATCTTGCTGATTGAAGCCTCGAGATTTTAAATATTCAATTGCTTTACTTGCAACATCTTTTTTTATTAAGAATTTATTATATAAATCTGCCACTGAGCTATTTAAATTTATTAGATAATTCTTTCTTTCTTGATTATCTTCAAAATCGATTTTAATATTTGAAACTTTTATGTTGAAAAAGCTACCAATCTCATTAATTGCCTCTTTTGAATTAAGGTTTTTGAAATCTTTTATAAATGTAATTATATTTCCTCCAGCTTTACATGAATAACAATAGTAGACACCTTTCTCATCATTTACTGATAATGAGGGATTGCTATCATCATGAAATGGACAGAGAGTTTTATATTCTGACCCAACCTTTTTTAAAGGTTGCCAATTATGTTCTATGTATTTTACTAAAGATGTTTTTTTTAATATGTCTTCGAGAGAAATATTTTCCTTGGAGGAAGGCATGATCTATCTATATTTTTTATTTTTTTTATTTTGGCGCTTTTTTGCAGCAAAAAGTTTTTTCTTCTTGATTTCACTGGGTTTTTCGAAAAATTCTTTCTTTTTATAGTCTGACAGCACACCACCCTTTTCGATCTGTCGCTTAAAACGCCTTAAGGCATTTTCAAGGTTTTCATTGTTTCCTACATGTATTCCTGGCATAACTATTAGGCTAAAAAGTATATTACCTAAGATAATATGTCAATAGTAAATTATTTTAATGCTTTGATTGTTTTATTTACCAAGTTTTTAACTGAAATATCAAATTTATTGTATACATCATCTTTTGGACCACTCTCTCCAAAGGTTTCGACACTAATAAAATCAGTAGTATCATCAAAGAATGATCTCCATCCAGTGGACACGCCAGCCTCTATATAGATTTTTTTACCAGATCCAAGAATTTTATTAATTTTAGCAATGCCCATATCAGAAAAATTTTCTACACATGGTATGGATATAACAGTTGCCGATATTGACTTATCATATAATATTTTTGCTGCTTCATAAGCTATTTCAACTTCACTTCCAGTTGCTATAAAAGTAATATCCCTATTTATTAAATCACCAAAAATTAAATTGGCATTATATCTATCAAAAAAAGCTAGTCTTTTCTTTGAATTGCCATTCACTACCTTCAAGTCCTGCCTGGAAAGTGCCATAACTGATGCGCCATTATAATTTAAAGCTTTAACCCAACAGTCTAAAGTCTCATTTAAATCACAAGGCCTGAAAACTTTTAATTTAGGTATAAGTCTTAGAGACATTAAATGTTCAACTGGCTGATGAGTTGGACCATCTTCACCCAAACCAATTGAATCATGTGTCATTACATATATTACTTTTGCGCCCATCATAGAGGATAATCTAATTGAGGGTCTACAATAATCAGAAAAAACTAGAAAAGTTCCTCCGTAAGGTATAAAACCTGAATGAAGAGATAATCCATTCATGATCGCAGCCATTCCATGCTCCCTGACCCCATAGTGAATATATCTTCCATCAAAATTAGTCTTATTAAGTATAGATAAATCTTTAGATTTGGTATTATTCGAAGGAGTAAGATCGGCAGACCCACCAATTGTATTATCAATAAAAGTATTGATGCTATCAAGACAAAGCTGGCTTGCTTTCCTTGTTGATATTTTAGAAATATCAGAAGTTTTTTTATAAAAATCTGAGACTATTTTATTAATTAGAGTTGAAGTAATATTTTGTGTTGTAAATGATCTAAATTCATTAGCTCTTTTAAATTTTTTTAATTTTCTTTTCCAAGAATTATATTTTGCTTCCGATCTTCTTCCTGATTTTCTCCAAAAATTTAGAACATCATCAGGTATTTCAAACGGCTTATATGGCCAATTCAATTTTTTTCTTGTTAAAGCAATCTCAGATTCACCTAATGCTGCACCATGGGAATCATGACTACCAGCTTTATTTGGTGATCCGTATCCTATTGTAGTTTTACATGCAATCATAGTAGGTTTGCTTGATTTTTGAGCTTTTTTAATTGCCTTTCTAATTTGATTATGATTATGACCAGATATCTTTATATATTCCCAACCATAGGAAATAATCCTTTTTTCTGTATCATCTGTAAATGAAAGAGAAGTAGGACCATCAATGGAAATATCATTATCATCATAAAATACTATCATCTTATTTAAATTAAGGTGGCCCGCTAGACTGAGCGCTTCATGACTTATTCCTTCCATCAAACATCCATCACCTGCAAATACATATGTATAATGGTTAATCATTGCAGATCCAAACTTATTACTAAGAATTTTTTCTCCTAATGCCATTCCTACGGCATTACCAAGGCCTTGGCCAAGAGGGCCAGTTGTTGTTTCAATACCTATCGTATGCTTATATTCAGGATGGCCTGGAGTCTTTGAACCAACTTTTCTAAACTTTTTAATATCTGACAATGATGGCTCTTTATACCCAAGGAGATATAACAGCGAATATATAAGCATTGATCCATGTCCATTAGATAACACAAACCTATCTCTATTTACCCACTTTGGGTCTTTTGGATTAATTTTAATAAACTCCGTAAATAAGACTGAAGCTATGTCAGCCATTCCCATTGGCATTCCAGGATGGCCTGAATTTGCTTTCTGAACTGCATCCATAGAAAGAAATCTGATTGCGTTTGGAATTCTTTTATCCATGATTAATAAAATACATTATACGATTCACATTTTTTTTCAAAATTTTTCATAAGCGTTGAAAAAATCATACTTTAATATAATATGAATATTTATTCATATGCCAAAGATTACTTACTTAAAAGCTTTACAAATCCTTGATTCAAGAGGTACGCCAACCGTTGAGGTGGACATGGCAATTGAAAACGGAATCATTTGTCGTGCATCTGTTCCATCTGGAGCATCTACCGGAAAATATGAGGCAGTAGAATTAAGAGATGGTGATAAAAATTACTTTGGAAAATCAGTTTTGAAAGCTATAGAGAACGTTAATGTTAAAATTAAAGATCAAGTAATTAACAACAACTATGATAACGCTAAAGAATTTGATAACAAACTTTTAGAGATTGATGGTTCAGAGAATAAATCAATTTTAGGTGCTAATGCTGTACTGGCTTGCTCTTTAGCTTTTATTAAATGTATAGCTCAATATAAAAATAAATTACTTTTTGAATTTTTGAGTAAGGATAATAATTTTATACTACCCTGTCCTTTAATGAATATAATTAATGGTGGTGCGCATGCAAATAATGGATTAGATATACAAGAATTTATGATAGTACCTGCGGGTTTTAATAGCTTTAGTGATTCCTTACGTGCAGGTGTTGAAACTTTTTCTAGTCTTAAGAAATTATTAAATGACAAATCCTATTCGACAGCAGTTGGTGATGAAGGTGGTTTCGCTCCTGATCTTAAAACAAACGAAGAAGCGTTAAATCTAATTCTAGATTCAATTAATCTTGCAGGATATGAGCCTGGAAAAGATATCTTTCTTGCATTAGATGTGGCTTCTTCTGAACTTTTTTTAGATGGAAAATATAAATTCGAAGGTCAATTAATCGAATCTAGTGATTTAGTCAGTATCTATAGCGAGTTAGTTTCTAAATTCCCCATAATTTCAATTGAAGACCCATTTGATGAAGACGATTGGGAATCTTGGGAGACAATAACAAAAAAAATCGGTAGCCAGGTTCAATTAGTTGGAGATGATCTTTTCGTAACTAACAAAATAAAATTAGAAAAAGGAATAGAATCAAAATCCGCTAATAGTATACTAGTTAAAATTAACCAAATCGGATCAATATCCGAAACATTGGATACTATAGAAATGGCAAAAAATAATAATTATTCTTATATTATATCTCATCGTTCTGGTGAAACTGAGGATTCTTCAATATCTGATATAGCAGTTGGAACTAAATCAGGGCAAATAAAAACAGGATCTTGCTCGAGAACGGATAGAACAGCAAAATATAATCAACTGTTGAGAATTGAAGACATGTTGAAAGAAAAAGCTAGTTTTGCTGGCTTAAGTACTTTTAAAATATCATCATAATTGGTATTATAATATCTCGATTATGACAAAAAAAACATTGTTCGATAAAATCTGGGATAAACATCTAGTCCACGAAGAAGAAGGAAAACCTTCTTTACTATATATTGATTTGCATCTTGTTCATGAAGTAACATCTCCTCAAGCTTTTGAAGGTTTGAGAGAATCAAAAAGAGAAGTAAGAAGGCCAAATTTAACCTTTGCTACAATGGACCATAATGTTCCTACTCTTAATAGAACTAATATTGATGATCCTATTTCAGCTCAACAAATAGAAACGCTTATAAAAAATTGTGAAGAATTTGGAATTAAACTTTTTGATTTAGCTAGCCCTTACCAGGGGATTGTTCATGTAATAGGTCCGGAACAAGGGCTAACCAAACCTGGTATGACTATTGTATGTGGTGATAGCCATACTTCAACTCATGGTGCATTTGGTTCATTAGCTTTTGGTATAGGTACAAGTGAGGTCGAACATGTATTAGCGACCCAATGTTTATGGCAAATAAAACCCAAGACATTTGAGGTTAGAGTTAACGGTAGCAGACCAAAAGGTGTTACTGCTAAAGACATTATATTAAGTATAATTGGTAATATTGGCACTGCTGGAGCTACAGGTCATGTTATTGAATATACGGGTCAAGCTATTTCCTCATTATCTATGGAACAAAGAATGACAATTTGCAATATGTCTATAGAAGGGGGTGCAAGGGCTGGAATGATAAGTCCTGATGAAATAACTTTTGAATACCTAAAAGATAAACCTAATATGGAAAATATAGAAGTTATGATTAAAGACTGGGATAATCTCAGAACTGATGAAGATGCTCAATTTGATAAAACTTTAGTGCTTGATGCAAATCAGATGTCACCTCAAGTAAGCTGGGGCACAAGCCCTGGAATGGTTACAGGAGTTGGTAATAAAGTTCCTAATCCTAAAAATATTGAAGATCCAATTCAAAGAAAATCAACTGAAGATGCTTTAGACTATATGGGTATTAAAGCAGATACAAACATTACTGATATTAAGCTTGATACTGTTTTCATAGGATCTTGTACTAATTCAAGAATTGAAGACTTGATTGCAGCAAGCAAGGTATTCAAAGGAAATAAAGTTGCAAGCAACATAAATGCAATAGTTGTTCCAGGATCACAACTGGTTAAATATCAAGCAGAAAAACTTGGACTAGATAAAATTTTTAAAGATGCGGGTTGTGAATGGAGAGAATCAGGTTGTAGCATGTGCCTAGCCATGAATCCAGATAAATTATCACCAGGAGAGAGATGTGCAAGTACGTCGAATAGAAATTTTGAAGGTAGGCAAGGAAAAGGTGGAAGAACTCATCTAGTTAGTCCTATAATGGCAGCTGCGGCAGCTGTAAATGGTAAATTTGTTGATATTAGAGATTATGATATTGATTGGGGAGATTATTAAAAGATGGAAAAATTTATTAACTTTAAGAGTAAAGTTATGCCTCTTAATTCAGCAAATGTTGACACTGACCAAATAATTCCAAAGCAATTCCTAAAAAGAATTGAAAGAACAGGCTTTGGAGAATTTCTTTTTTTTGATTGGAGATTTAATGATGATGGTTCTCCAAATAATGATTTTGTTTTAAACAAATCTGAATATGCTGGCTCGCAAATACTTTTAGCCCAAGATAATTTTGGCTGTGGCAGTTCCAGGGAACATGCACCTTGGGCCTTAAGGGATTATGGATTCAAAGTCATAATTTCAACCTCTTTTGCTGATATTTTTTATAATAACTCTTTCAAGAATGGAATATTACCCATCATTGTTGATACTGATTTATTAAATAATTTTTTTATGTCTGCTCAAAATAATGAATCATATGAATTATCCATAGACTTAAATAATCAGCTTATTGAGGATAGTGATAATAAATATTCTTTTGATATTGATCCATTTAGAAAAAAATGTTTACTTGAGGGACTTGACGATATTGCATTAACTCTGGTTCATTCGGATAAAATTGATATATATGAGAAGAAATATTTCTAAAATAATTTAATTAATAAAGTTATTACAATACTAATAATTAAACATGTACCCAAAGGAAAATATATTTTAGTATTTCCAATAGTAAATTTAAAGTCTAAGGGGTTATTTTTCATAAAAGAAAATATAGAAGTATATTCATAAAATAATCCTATTAAAACAAATATCGCCCCAATGATAATTATTAATTTGCCAAATGTCATATTAGCATTTTAAACTAATATTAAAAATGAATAAAATATCTAATAAAATAATCATATCTACCAAGCAAAAGGCTAACCTTAGTCCACAATCCAAGCTATTCATAAAACTTATATCACTAAATAATACAAAGCTGGATAAATTAATTTCTGATGAATTAGATGATAATCCTTGTATTGAAGAAATTATGGTTAGTACTAAATCAAAATTTGATAATTCTATAAATTATAATGATCCTAATTTTCAAATAGAAAATGATCCTCTAACTTTGAAAGATTACCTAATGGAACAATTAAGAACTCTAAATATGAAAGCGAAAGATAAGAAAATTGTTCAATTAATAATTTTTTCATTAAACGATTCTGGGCAAATAGATCAAAGTAACGAAGAAATTTTAGATTTAGTAAATAAAAACTTAAGTAAAAAATATACAAAAATTCAAATAGAAGAAATAATAAAAAAATGTCAGGAGAGCTTTGATCCACCAGGTATTTTTACCCGGAGTCTTGCAGAATGTTTAAAAGTTCAAATGCGGTTCAAAAATCTTGAAGATATAGATTTAAAAAATAAAATAATATCCAACGACATTGAGCTCTTAGGTAATAAAGACTTTAAAGAATTAGCAATTAAATATGGTGTATCGAAAAAATTTTTGAATATCTTCTTTGATGAAATTAAAGATCTTAACCCAAAACCTGGTGATTTATTAAGTAATGAGAAAGCTAGTCCGGGGCCAAGTGATTATGAGGCTTATGTTTATTTTGAAGAAGACAAATTAGTATATCAACCAAATAAAGCTTATAAAGAAATCAAAATCTCAGATTATTATGAAAAATTAATTACCAATAAATCGAGCCTGAGTAAAGAGGTATCTGAGTTCATAGGATTAAAAATAGACCATGCTTCACTTTTAATAAAGACAATAAGAGAAAGAAATGATATGTATGAAAAAGCTATTAAATTAATTTGCGAAATTCAAAGTAATTTTATAAAGAAAGGAGAAAAATATCTTAAGCCTTTGAAACTTTCAGATATTTCTTCAGAACTAAATGTTCATGAATCAACCGTAAGTAGAATAACAAGTAATAAATATATTTTATGTGAAAGAGGAATAATAAATCTGAAAGAATTTTTCAGCAATAAAGTTGACTCAGATAGTGATACATCATCTGTTTCAATTAGATCTTTAATCGAAGAAATGGTGAAAAGCGAAGATAAAAAAAATCCACTTTCTGATGAATCAATTAGAGAGAAATTAGCAATTAAAAATATTAATATTGCCAGAAGAACTATTGCAAAATACAGAAATGTACTTAAAATACCTTCATCCTCAAGAAGAAGAGCATAGAATGAAATTATCAGAAATTCTTACACCAGGATTAATCTTTACTAATATTAAAGCAAGTGAAAAGAGTTCTTGCTTAAATGAAATAGTAAAAAATATTTGTAATTTTGAAACCCAATTAAATCCTGATTTAACTTTAAGATTAATTTTAAATCGAGAAAAATTATGTAGTACGGCTTTAGATAACAATATTGCAATACCACATGCAAAAATTCCAGGTCTCACAAGGAGTCATTGTGGTTTGGCAGTTAATAAAAAAGGAATTGATTTTGATTCAGTTGATGGTGAATTAACAAAAATAATAATAGTACTTCTTCATCCAGAAGCTGATTCTAAGAATCATTTATTAATTTTGAAAAACATAGCAACTCTTTTCTCAGATAAAAAAATAGTTAATGAAATTATTCAGTCAAATGAATCTTATGATATATATAGATTAATACAAAGTTATGAAAAAAAATAATATTAATATTCATGGCGTACTATTAAATATAAGTGGCTATGGGATTCTAATAAGGGGTAAGAGTGGGATTGGGAAGAGCGAATGTGCTGCTGAGCTCTTAAATAAAGGTGCACAATTAGTTGCTGATGATTTAGTTATGATAGAAAAAGAGAATCAAAATATAGTTGGATATCCACCTGAAAATATAAAAAATTTAATTGAGATAAGGGGAATTGGAATTATTAATGTACGTAATGTTTTTGGTTATTCTTCAACTTTAGACAAGTCTAGATTGAATTTAATCGTCGATTTAATTGAATTTGATAAAGAGAATAAATATGATCGACTTGGATATGATGCAAACGAAGTAGAAATATTAGACATAAAAATTCCATCAATTCAAATTCCTGTAAGTCCTGGAAGAAACATATCAACATTAATTGAGATTGCTGTTAAAAAATTAAATTTTGAAGGCAGATTGTAAAATTAGAATATATGTTTAGAATTCTACAATGTTTAATATTCTAATTATAACTCACGGAAATCTATGTGAAGAATTAAAGTCATCTGTTGAATTCATATTAGACAAATCCTCAGAAAAAAAAATATTTACAATTAGTATAGATGAAAATTCAAGAGATTTTGATTCATATTCTAACAAAATTGCTAACAGTTTAATAGAATCTGAATATAATATTATTTTTACTGATATGTTTGGAGGTACTCCATCAAATATTAGCTTGCCGTACTATAAAAAAGGAAAAATAGAAATTATATCGGGAGTAAATCTGCCTATGCTTTTAAAAGCTTCAACCATAGAAAATAATGATAATTTTGAAGAAGCAGTTAAAATAATAGTCAATTCTTGTAAAGAGAATATAATTGTTGCGGGAGATCTTAATATATAATGAGTGCTTTAAATTTCGATGAAATCCTTGCTGAATGGAGCAAAGTTTATTTGGTAGGTGACTATTCAGATTGGAAGATTCAGATTGATGAAGACATCAATAAAGATTTTGCAGCGATTGCACTTTTTTTAGATAATAAAACGGCAAAAGCATCTGGCGAGTCAACAGAATTCTATGAAGGTTTCAAAAAAGCCTCATTTCAAGTCTTAGACTTGCTTGAAATTCTTATCGCCGAGGAACCAGAAGAGAAAATTATAAAAATTACAAGTAAAGAATCCACAAGAATTAGAGACCAAAAACTTGCTAAAGAAATTTGGGGATGAAAAAATTACTTTCAAAATATGATGGTTTCATTATCGATCTAGATGGTGTTATTTATTTAGATAAAAAACCTTTTAAATATTCTAAGACTTTCATTAATGAATTAATTAAACAGAATAAAAAATATGTTTTCTTGACGAACGATTCTAGCTTGTCGCCAAATGAATATAGTAAATTACTTAAGTCAGAAGGAATTCAATGTAGTAAAGATCAAATCATAACTCCAATAAATAATTTTATTAACTTAGTTGATATTAAAAAAATAAAAAACAGAAATTTGATGGTTTTTAGCAGTAGTAAATTAAAAAATTATCTAATAAAATCAGGCATTAAGGTAATCAAAAATATAGATAATTATAAAAATGCTGAAAAAATAATTGTTTCTGGCAATATAAATTTTTCATATAAAGATTTAATGTATGCTTCACTATGTGTTCAAAATGGTGCGGAATTATTTGCTACTAGCACCGACAATTCTTATCCCACAAAGCTAGGAAATGTTCCTGCAACTGGTTCCATAATTGCCGCAATTCTTAAGACTCATAATGCTAAAGTAATAAATCTTGGTAAGCCATCAAAATCAATTTTTTCAATGGCTCTTAGAACTTTAGGTACCAATAAAAAAAATACTATTATGCTTGGTGATAACTTAATAACAGATATATATGGTGCTAAAAGAAATGGTATTGATTCTGCACTAATTTTAACAGGAAAGACAACGAAATCCGCCCTTAAGAATTCTACACATAGTCCTAACTATATTTTAAACGATCTTAAACTTTAGCTCCTTGCACCATGCAAACCATTTTTCCTGAATGCTTATTTTCATACATTAGTTGATGCGCTTTCGGAATCTCATCATAATTAAAAATTTCTGAAACCACAGGCTTAATTAGGCCTTGATGAACTAACTCATTAGCACGAACACACTCTAAAGCATTAGCAAAATGAGATCCAATAACATCTTTTTGTAACATCCAAAGATATCTGACATCAAACATACAATCATAACCTGTTGTGCCTGCACATATAACAACCCTACCAAATCTTTCACAAACAAAAACGCTAGCAGGGAAAGTTGTCTCACCAGGATGTTCAAATACTACATTTGGGCTTCTTCTCTCTCCTAATATCTCCCATATCTTTTTGCCAAAGTTCTTCATTTCTTTAAATCTAAGCTGTGACTCTTCCTCGGTTTCATTTTTCTTATAAGGTAAATTAGGAAAATCCTTTCTATTAATTACTCCAACAGCTCCAAGATCCTCACACATTTTGAACTTATCATTTGAAGATACAACTGCTATAGCTTTTGCACCCATCATTTTACAAATTTGTAATGCAAAAACTCCAAGGCCTCCTGCAGCACCCCAAACAAGAACTACTTCCCCAGGTTGAATATTGGCCTTTGTAATAAGCATTCTGTATGCCGTAAAATAGCATAAAGCGTAAGAAGCAGCATCTTCCCATGATAAATTCTTAGGTTTCTTCAATATTTGTTGTGCTTGAACCTTTGTGAATTGAGCAAAACATCCATTAGGAGTTTCATATCCCCATATTTGTGCTTGCTTGCTAACCATTGGATCATAACTTATAAAATCGGCATTACTTTGGGTCATATTAGAATGTGGCTCTTCACTCTCAACACCACAATGAATAATGACCTCATCACCTTTCTTCCAGCTTTTAACATTCGAGCCTACATCCCACACAATACCAGAGCAATCGCTTCCAGCGATATGAAAATCACCTTTATGAACATCCAGAACTGATATAGGTTCACCAAGTCCGGCCCATACACCATTAAAATTAATTCCAGTTGCAACAACTAGGACTAAAACATCGTTTGGACCACATTCTGGGACTGGCATAATTTCTTCTTGAAATGATTTTGTTGGCTCTCCATGTCTTTCTTTCCTTATAACCCAAGCTCTCATTTGTTTGGGCGTAAAATCTAAATCAGGAATAACCCCGACTGGTAATGGATCAGAATATGAATTTTTTGACATTTAAATCTCCTTAAAAGTTATTTTCATAGCATCTTTTATTTTTTCTAAATTATCTTTAGCTATTAACCTGGCTTGCTTTGAACCTTCTATTATTATATCAAATATTTCACCTCTATTCTTGGAAACTTGCAACCTTTTTTCTCTGATAGGATCCAGGAAATTATTTATGTTTTTGGCTAAAGATTTTTTTACTTCTACATCACCTATTTTTCCTTTACTATATCTGTCTTTAAAATCTTCGAGCTCCTCAAGATTATTATTAAAGATATCATGGTATATAAAAACAGGGTTACCCTCAACCTTACCAGGAATATCTGGGCTTGTACGATTTGGATCTGTAAACATTTTCATTACTTTTTTTTGAACCTCTGTATCATCATCAGCTAAGTAAATACAATTGTTTAACGATTTACTCATTTTACTTTTACCATCAATTCCAACAAGCCTTGAGAACTCACTGATCAACGGTTCAGGCTCAACTATTGTATTTCCATAAAGTGAATTAAATCTTCTTGATAATTCTCTGGCAAGTTCAACATGACTAAGCTGGTCTTCGCCAACAGGAACCTTATTAGCATTGAAAATCAAAATATCCGCTGACATTAATATCGGATATGACAATAATCCTAAAGAGTAATTATCAGTATCACCCATGTGGGATAATTTTTCTTTAAGAGTCGGTATTCTTTGTACTCTTGGAACTGAACAAATCATTGATAGCAATAATGTTAATTCATTAATTTCAGGAACTAGAGATTGAAGATAAAAACAAGATTTCTTTGGATCTAGACCTATTGATAACCAATCAATAACTAATGATTCAATATTTCCTCTTAACTCATCAACTTTTTCATTATGAGTTGTAAGCATATGTAAGTCTGCTATAAGAAAAAAACAATCATAATCATTTTGCAACTTTATTCTATTTTCTAAAGTACCTACATAATGTCCTAAGTGTAACTTACCTGTCGGTCTGTCACCTGTTACTAAAATATCTTTTTTTATCATGATTTATTATCTAATATGATATCCTAGGATTTATAATTGGAAAATAAAAAATGGCTAAATCATATGAGAATATATTAGAAGAGTTAGTAACTAATAATAGGAAAAAGATTATTGAATCTGTATTGAACAAAAGAACCAGATTTATATCAGTAATGTTGGAAAATATATATCAATCTCACAATATTAATGCTGTTATGAGAACATGTGATAATTTAGGGATACAGGATATTTATTCTTTAAAATCAGATAAAATTAAAAAATCAGGCAAAAATGTTTCACTTGGTGCCGAAAAGTGGTTGACTGTTAAGACAAAGCCTAGGAACCAAAAGGTTAATGACTACTTATCTAATATTAAGAGACAAGAATACAAAGTAATTGGAACAGTCCCTAAAAACACTAACACTACAACTGAGGTATCAAAAATTAAGTTTGATAAGAAAATAATAGTTGCATTTGGTAACGAAGAAAAAGGATTAAGCAACGAATTATTAAAAAATTGCGATGAGATAATATCAATTCCAATGTATGGTTTTACCGAAAGCTATAATATATCAGTATCATGTGCAATCATATTAAGCAATATGATGTTTAGACTTAGAGAAACAAAAAAGAAGATCGCATTAAATAGTACCGAAAAAGAATTACTGAGATTAGAGTGGATTAAAAAATCAATAAAAAATGTAAATTTAATTTTAAAAAATATTAACAAATGAACGCGCCCGGAAGGACTCGAACCCTCGACCTCCAGAGCCGTAATCTGGCACTCTAATCCAACTGAGCTACAGGCGCATCTAAAACATAGAATTAATAATTGAATTTATATCATATAGATATTTTGACACTTATAATATTAAAAACAATTATTTCGGAGAGAGGGGGATTCGAACCCCCGGTACGAATTTACTCCGTACGGCGGATTAGCAATCCGCTGGTTTAAGCCACTCACCCACCTCTCCTATTAAAAAATAATTATAAATTATGGCTGATGAATATCTAAAAATAAATCACAAATATTTTTTACAGGAGTAAATGAATCAGGATTAATTTCTACAAAAATAGAATTCCAGTTATGCATGGATCCGTTCCATAATCCAGGTTTTTCAATAAATCTAACATCTTTTCCAAAAATTTTCTTCTTTACAATCATTTGCAAATTATCATCACTAAAATTCATTAAATTAAATTTCTTATCATTAAAGTCTCTGTTACAGCAAATCATCTCAACAGGGTTGAAAAAGTCTGATTGATTCCAAATTTTTTGTTCTCTAGGATCATCTAAATTAACTTGAGACTCTTCTACTATTTGTAAACTAGCATTATTTTTATCTTTGACCCAGAATGGCTTTCCTCCCTTAGAATTTTCATCTTTAACAAATCCGCATACTCTTAATGGCCTATTCAATGTAATTGCTAGAGTTTGTAAATCATCAGCAGTTAATTTTTCTTTGTAAATATTCGGAAAAAAATCTTTGATAAAATTATTATAAAAATTATCAGATTTAATAAGTATTAAATTATTCTCCAAACACCCACGTATAATTTTATTAAAATTTATCTTGATAAGTGAAATAATTTTACTCATTTTTTTTATATTATTAATTCTTCTCTGAAATCCATGTGGAGATATATTATCAATATTATGAATATAAAAATATTTTTCTTTTATATTATTAATATTTTCTATTAATGCTCCATGTCCTGATGGATGCGAATAAACATCTCCATTTGAATCTCTCAATATTTCGTCATTATCAAGAAGACATATACTATTTGTTCGTAAACTTTGAAATGAAAAATCTATATTACTTTTCAAATTAATTTTTTTTGATTCTAAGAACTTAGAATTATCTAAAAAATTATTTATATCATCCATATGCCCACTTTGTATTGTAAAATACATCTTCCTATCTCTAGATATTGTGGAATTAAGGTAGATAATCTCTTCAATTGGTGAAATATTAAATTTATCAATAATATGAAATGGTAAAATTGCCTTAGGTTTTTTTATATATTTTCTTAAAACATATAAATAAATTTCATTAAAATTTTTAAAATCTTTTTGATTAATTAATTCAATTATAGTATCTTTCTTCTCTTCAAAATCCATCTTAATTTCATTATAAAAAGGTAATTTTTTTATATTGCTAATAAAATGATTTTCAAGGCTATGTATATCAAACATTCTTGTTGCTGAGCCTGAAGCAGGAATAAAAGAGCAAAATGTTTCATCTAGTTTAAAAGAAGAATCAGTCAAAAAATCATCAAAGTGGTCTATAGGAATTATTCCATCATTAAGACTACAAGGTTTTTCTAAAAATAACTTATGCAAAACCTTATCATTTTTTAGTATTGATATTTGCTTTTTATATGAATCTTCAGTTATTCCTGGAATTCTCAAGTCAGATTTTTCCAATTAATATACTTCCTTAACGGGGCCGACGGGATTCGAACCCGCGACCTCCGGCGTGACAGGCCGGCATTCTAACCAGCTGAACTACGACCCCATTATTAAATGGGCGCTACAGGATTTGAACCTGTGACATCTTCCTTGTAAGGGAAGCGCTCTCCCGCTGAGCTAAGCGCCCAATAAGATTTCTATACTATATCGGGAGAGTTAAAAGTCAAGATAAGTTTAGTGGTTTTTCATTGGAATCCATCTCCACTGGCATATCAGGGACTACAAGATCTTTCAATATTGGCTCTTTAGATAACATAGCATGAGAAATAACTTCATCCATGTGCTTAACACTGATGATAGATAAATCTTTTTTTACCTCTTTAGGAATATCAACAAGATCTTTTTCATTTTCGTCAGGTATTAAAACCAGTTTGACACCACCTCTATGTGCAGCGAGAATTTTCTCTTTTAGACCGCCGATTGGTAAAACTCGTCCTCTAAGAGTGATCTCACCAGTCATTGCAACATCTTTTTTAACTTCTTTTTGGACTAAAGCTGAAATTATAGCAGTGGAAATAGCTATTCCAGCAGAAGGTCCATCTTTTGGCTGTGCACCTTCAGGGACATGGACATGAATATCAATTTTTTGGTAAAAGTTTCTATCAAGCCCAAGCCTTTTTGCTCTAGACCTAACGTAGCTCATAGCTGCTTTTGTTGATTCTTGCATTACCTCACCGAGCTTACCAGTAACAGTAAAAGCACCTTTTCCAGGAACAACAGAAACTTCAACGTTTAGTAGTTCGCCCCCGACTTCAGTCCATGCTAAACCAGTAGACATACCAATTTGATTTTTATCTTCAATCTCTCCATGTTTGAATTTCGGAATTCCAAGATACTTTTGAACAACTTTAGGAGTTATTTTAAGAGAGAAGTCTTTCCCATTCTTAACAACTTCCTTTGCAGTTTTCCTGCAAACACTACCGATTTCTCTTTCTAAAGTTCTTACTCCAGCTTCCCTTGTATATCTTTGGATTAGAAAGTCCAAAGCCTTTTCAGTTATGGGTGCATTATTCTCTGAAAGTCCATTATTTTCTAATTGTTTAGGAATTAAATACTTTTCTGCAATTTTCTTTTTTTCAAGCTCTGTATAACCTGATAACTTAATTATTTCCATTCTATCTTGAAGTGCCCAAGGAATAGTATGAAGAACGTTTGCTGTAGTTATAAATAGCACTTGAGATAAGTCATAATCAACTTCTAAGTAATGATCATTGAAAGTTGAATTCTGTTCAGGGTCGAGAGCTTCTAATAATGCAGATGCAGGATCTCCTCTAAAATCAGCTCCAATCTTATCTATCTCATCAAGAAGAAAAACTGGATTTTTAGTTCCTGCTTTCTTCATTCCTTGTATTATTTTGCCAGGTAATGCACCGATATATGTTCTCCTATGACCTCTAATTTCAGCTTCATCTCTTACACCACCTAATGAAATTCTAACAAATTTCCTTCCCATAGCATTAGCAACAGATTTAGCTAAAGAAGTTTTTCCTACTCCTGGAGGGCCAACCAAACACAATATAGGTCCTCTCTGCTTTGTAGTTAAAGCCCTGACAGCAAGATACTCTGTAATCCTTTCTTTGGGTTTTTCTAGTCCAAAATGATCGTTATCTAAGACCTTTTGCGCATTATCAATTGATATTTCGTCTTCTGTTAAATCAGAATTCCATGGTAAGTTAACTAACCAATCAATATAATTTCTGACTACAGTTGCCTCAGCAGACATTGAAGACATTCCTTTGAGTTTCTTGATTTCTTTTTCAATTCTGGTCTTGATATCTTCGGGTATATCTTTTTTCTTTAGTTGATCTTCAAATTCCAAAATTTCGCTTTTGAAATCATCTTTATCTCCCAACTCTTTTTGAATAGCTTTCATTTGCTCTGTTAAATAATACTCTTTTTGAGCTTTTTCCATCTGTTTTTTTACTCTGTTCCTAATTTTCTTCTCTACTTGAAGAATCTCTAATTCAGATTGAATTTTCTCATATATGGCCTCTAGTCTATTTGAGGAATTAAGATTCTCTAATATTTCTTGCTTATCTGATAATTTAAAAGTTAAATGAGAAGCAATTGTATCTGATAATTTACTTGGATCATCAATTGCAGAAATTGTTGCAAGAGTTTCACTTGGTACTCTTTTATTTAATTTTATGTAGTCCTCAAAAGCTTCTATTAATGTTCTCATTATTGCATTAGTTTCGGAATCAGATTCAACTTTCTCTTCGAGATCTTCAACTTCAACAGAGAAAAATTTATTTTCGTCATTAAAACTTTTCAAAGTAGCTCTATTCTTACCTTCCACTAAAACTTTTACAGTGCCATCTGGTAGCCTGAGCATTTGGACTATAGTGCCTATTGTTCCTATTGAATAAATGTCCTCAGGGCCTGGATCATTAGTTTTTGCATCTTTTTGTGCCGATAGAAGAATTTTTTTATCATTTTTCATTGCCTCTTCAAGGGCTCTTATAGATTTTTCTCTTCCAACAAATAATGGAGCGACCATATGGGGAAAAATTACTACGTCTCTAAGTGGTAATAAAGGGAT
>MDTE01075562.1_pt1 | contig 20066 bp, 14 predicted proteins | sample 811231 | NCBI WGS metagenome assembly MDTE01 (sample SAMN05326651, study PRJNA326480) | marine metagenome | isolation source: seawater | place: Indian Ocean: Red Sea | collected 2010 | reverse complement strand
CGCTCTGAAGAACATCGTGGCGATAGCGTCCGGCCTATGTACCGCTTTCGAACTGGGAGAGAACGCACGTGCCCTTCTCATTACTCGGGGGTTATCAGAGATCGCACGCGTCGGCGTCTCCCTTGGGGCGGATCCCCTAACCTTCTCAGGGGTGGCCGGAGCGGGCGATCTCATCGTCACCTGTATGAGCCCCCACTCCCGAAATCATCGCGTTGGAGTGGCCCTGGCACAGGGGAAAAAGCTCGACACCATTATCAACGACCTCGGTATGGTCGCCGAGGGGGTCCCTACCACACGGGTCGTCCACCAGATTATCAAAAAGCGAAAGATCGATGCGCCGTTATTGGGTGGAATGAACCAGGTAATTGAAGGAACCCTCGATCCCACAGAGGCGGTAGCCTACTTCATGACCCTGGCGGCCAGACAGGATATTGATCAGGCTCTTCGCTGAGCGGTCCCACTTCTCTGTGGTCAAAACATTTGGGTCTGGCCAAGCCAGAAGCCAATGCCTATAATCCCTTCCAAACACGCCTCGGAGGGCTTCGGAATGCGACTGCAATGCTTTTTTCTTATCGTACTACTGATCGGGTTTGGCTGCGGAGATGACTCGGTAAACGAACCGGTTGTAGACAAAGACAATGACGGATTGTCCGAAGTCTTTGATTGCGATGATAACGATCCAGAAAAGCTTGCCTGTGAGACGGGCGACGCCTGCCAACACGAAGAACAATGCCCCCTCGGTTATTGCGTTGGCGATGGGGTCTGTGTCTGTGAGAGCGCCAACTTTACAGGCGCCGATTGCACCGAATGCGCAAAGAACTGGGAAGGCGAGAATTGCGACGTATGCCCTGCAAACTTTACGGGCGAAAATTGCGATCAATGTGCCAACGCCTGGGAGGGACTGAACTGTAGCGGTTGTCCTATCAACTATACCGGGGAGAACTGCGACACCTGCGCAAACAACTGGAGCGGCGATAATTGCGAAGTATGCCCCGATAATTTCTCTGGACCAGACTGTGACACGTGCAATGACGGTTGGACCGGAGAGGCCTGCGACGTATGCCCAGCAAACTTTGCCGGTGACGACTGTGACACCTGCTCTAACGCCTGGTCCGGAGAAAACTGCGACACCTGCCCCGACAACGTAACCGGTGATAATTGTGACACCTGCGCCAACGCCTGGAGCGGGCCGTCCTGTGAGACCTGCCCCAGCAACTATACCGGCGATGCATGCGACACCTGTGCCGATGGTTGGGAGGGCGACGACTGTGAGATTTGCCCGGCAAATTTCCAGGGTAACCATTGCGATGTATGCGCAGAGGGTTGGCAGGGCGAGGCCTGCGATGTCTGCCCAGAAAACTTTACGGGCGACAACTGTGACGAATGCGCCAACCAATGGCTGGGTGGTTCATGTGACGTCTGCCCCGATACGGCAACAGGTGAAAACTGCTCCTTATAGACCGCGGATGTTACATCAGCGTTCGGCCCTTTTCACCGGCCCTTCCTGTAAACCCGTCTGCTCGTCGGGGGCCGTATGAGCTCGTCGAACCATCATACACGACGTAGCCAGCCCTACCCCATGGTGCGGCTGACGCATCGCAAGCTGGCAGCCGAATATGACGGCCCCGTCTATATCTGGGATGTGGACAAAACCTATCTCGACACCCGCTTCTCCAGCCTCAAAGGGCTCGCGAAGATCCCCTTTGAGTTTGCCCAGGACAAAAAGGCCGTCCCGGGCACCGTCGAGCTTCTACGAGCGCTCCGAAGAGGACCGGAAGAGACAAGACACCGCCCTCTTTACTTTGTATCAGCCAGCCCGCCTCCATTACGCCACGCCATTGAACGCAAAATGTTACTCGACGGGGTGGAATTCGATGGCATCAGTTATAAAGACCCGGTACGCGCTGCGATCCGGGTCAGCATAAAACAGATTCGACGACAGTTCGCCTATAAGCTCTCTGCACTACTCACCCTGACCCACGAAGATCTTGCGCCCGGAGCACAGCTTCATCTCTTTGGGGATGATGCGGAAGCCGATCCCCTGATCTACGCCCTATTTGCCGACATCATTGGAGGACGCTTACAGGGGGATAGCCTATACCGAACACTGCGTAATCTGGATATGCCCACGATCTTTGCGCGTCGGCTTACGCAGCTAGGCAAAGAGATTGGTCCTGTCCACGGAGTCGTAGGCATCTACATTCACCTGGTTCGCAACCTGGATGGCAGCTCTCTGAGCACGTTCGATGAGCGAATGATGGGCTGGCCAACGACCGCTTCTCTCGCGAGACATCTGCAATCCGCCCACTTGATCAACGAAGCACAATCGGGGAAGGTTCGGGACCAGGCCGGTCCATCCGAGGCTTTTTTCGGTGGGACCCCGACCGATCCTACGGGTTTTTGGACCCCCCTTGCTATGCGGCGTTAACTTCGATCTGATGGCGTTTTCACTCTCCAATCTTCGACGGGAGGTCGACTGGAACCTCAAACGTGTCCTGGGCTTCTCGCGCGGCATAAAGAAGAAAAAGCTTGGAGATCCCACCAAGCTGAAGACTCTCTTCTCCGAAGAGCAAAGGCAGCGTTTCGAAGCGCTCGAGCAGACCTATGATCTATCGGTTTGGAGTGATCTTTGTTCCGAGAAAGAGCTGCGCTACAACCTCTACTATCTCGATATCTGCGACCGTTATCTTGCAGACGAGCAGGCCTCCGGCCCCAGTCTCGATATCGGCTCCCGCAATTGGTATTACATACCCGCATTGATGTCTTTCTGTCCGGGTTCATGGGACGGCGTCGAGGTCGATGGAAACCAGCGGTATCTTAATATGGCTACACGGCGTACCTATGCAGAGCATATGAGTCGCCTCTTTGCAGAGGCTCGCTATCGGGTCTGTTCTGTCCTGGACATCCACGACAGATATCGCTTCATTACCTGGTTTCTGCCCTATGTATCGCGACGCCCCATGATTCACTCGGGGCTACCCGACCGTTTTTTTCAGCCCGAGTCCTTGCTAAAGCATACCTATGAGATTCTGGAGCCCGGAGGTCTTCTCTTTATTGTAAATCCCGATCTTGAAGAAGCAGACCTACAAAAGAAGCTCCTTCAGGATCAGGAGCTTCCCTTTCAGTCTATAGGCGAATTATATAGTGACTTCCCAACCGATGAAGTCGATGTATGTTTTGGATTCGTGGTCCGTAAACCTGCAGCCAACCCCAACGGAACAGCCGACCCAACCTAGGAGTCATTGAACCATGCAACAAGTCGTCATCTCCAAGCATGGTGCCCCCGGGGTACTCGAACATATGGTCTATGATGATATCGAGCCCGAAGCGGGTGAGGTACGCATCAAGGTCGCCTTTGTGGGGGTCAACTTTGCCGACATCATGGCTCGAATGGGTTTGTATCCAGCGGCGCCACCCCCTCCTTGCGTCGTAGGGTATGAGGTGAGTGGAACCATCGAAGCCGTCGGGGAAGGAGTGGACGATCTTGCGGTAGGTACCGAGGTCTGTGCTTTGACGCGATTTGGTGGGTATAGCTCGAAACTATGTGTGCCCAGGGACTTCGTAGTGGAGATTCCACGCGGGATGCGTCTGGATGTAGCGGCCGCCCTCCCCGTCCAATATCTGACCGCCTACTTTGCTCTCCATGATCTAGCGAACCTCAAACCCAACGAGACCGTCTTGATACATGCAGCGGCCGGCGGTGTTGGCTTGGCGGCTGTCGAGCTCGCTCGCCACCGAAAAGCACGCATTCTTGGAACCGCCTCCCCCAGAAAGCACGAAATGCTCGAAGATCTCGGCGTTCATCACCCCATCGACTATCGAAACCAGGACTACGAAGAGGTGGTTCGTTCGATCTGTCCCGAAGGTGTCGATATCGTTTTAGACCCGCTAGGCGGGCCGAACTGGCAAAAGAACCGACGGCTTCTTCGCCCCTTTGGCCGTCACGTAATGTACGGAGTGAGCCATTTAGCGGCAGGCCGGACCAAGCGCAGTCTCCTACGAGTTCTGTCCACCTTTGGCACCATGAAGAAGCTCAGCCCCGTGGCGCTAATGCAGAAGAGCCATTCGGCTCTGGGGCTCAACCTGCTGGCCCTGGCGGACGATCCCGGGTCCCATGGACGCATACAAGATGCCCTCGAACATCTGATGACACTCTTCGTAGAGCATGTCATCGATCCCAGAGTGGATGTCATCTTCCCCTTTTCGGAAGCACATCTCGCCCATAAATATATTCAGGACCGAAAGAACCTGGGTAAGGTTTTATTGGTTCCCGATCCGGATTAGACGAACCGTAATTCGCCACGAATGGTTCGGCCATAAACCTCTGCCAGACTCGTAGCGTCCACGGGGAGCGGGTTGCCCGCGGCCGTATAATCGGCGGCAGCCTGCGGTGCGAGCTCGGGAATATCGGATTCCGTCACCCCAAGCTCTGCCAGGCTATGGGGTATCCCTATCTGCGAACGCAACTCCACCACCCAAGCTAGAAAGGCCTCAAAGGTTGGCTGCGCAAGTCCCATATGGCGGGAAAGAATCGCGACCCGTTCTTCAATCACCGGACGGTTATGCTCCAGCACAAAAGGCATCACTACGCCGTTGGTCAAACCATGGTGGGTTCCATACTTCACACTGACGGGATGACTTAAGGCGTGCATCGCACCCAGGCCCTTCTGGAATGAAGTGGCCCCCGCGGTAGACGCCACCATCATCGCGGCGCGCGCCTCGATATTCGTTGGTTCACGGACAGCAATTACAAGCCAATCATGGATCAAACGGATGGCTTCCAATGCGATCCCATCGGCCATGGGGTGGTAACTCAACGCCAGAAACGCCTCTAGATTATGGGACAAAGCATCCATCCCCACAGCGGCCGTTAATTTCGCGGGGAGACCTATCGTAAGGGCCGGATCCGCAACAACCTGCGACGGCATCATACGGGGGTGAAATATCACAACCTTTCGCCCTTGCTCCGAATGAATGATCACCGAGCATCGACCCACCTCCGAGCCTGTGCCCGAGGTGGTTGGAACAGCCACGATCGGCCGAATCGCGTCCGCGTTGGCCTTGGCGTAATTATCCCCAATATCTTCAAATTCCCACCAGGGAAGTGTTTGGCCGTCCATCAAAGCGATGGCTTTCCCAACATCCAGAGCACTGCCCCCTCCCATGGCCACCACGCCATCGTGGTTGCCATTACGAAAGGCTTCTACACCAGCCGCAAGATTGGTATCCACCGGATTGCCTTCCACCTCGGCGAACAGCCCTTCCCCAAGCCCGGCGTCCCGAAGGTACGCACGTGCCTGACGCACAATATCCAATCGCGCAAGGCCCGGATCCGTGACCAGGAGAGGCCGTTGCATACCCAGCTCCATACAGGCCTGTGGTAGTTCCGCCAACCGACCGGCACCAAAGCGTATCGAGGTGGGGAAATTCCAATTGCCCTGTGTCATACCTCGTCTCCTATATCCATACGGAGGTGATAGGATTTGGGACGCGTGAGATGTTCGTACCCCACCTGGGATAACGTGCAACCAACGCCAGAGTCTTTCACTCCAACCCAGGCCAATGCCGGGTCCAGATAGTCACACCGGTTCATGAACCAGGTTCCGGTATGGATCTGGTCCCCTATGGAAACGGCTGCATCCACATCGTTCGTCCATATGGAGGCTGTCAGCCCGTAGCAACTATCGTTCATCAGCTCGATCGCGTGTTCATCGTTGTCGACCGACATGATCCCCACAACCGGACCGAAGGTCTCTTCGCTCATCACATCCATACGATGATCCACATCCACCAGAACACGAGGCGCGATATACGTACCACCTCGGGCCGGGAAGAGATCGGGATCCACAAGAGAGCGGGCACCCATCTCTAGAGCCTGTTTGACCTGTTGGCGGATGCCACGAGCTGCTGTCTTTCGCACCACAGGCCCCAAGGTCGTCTCTGGGTCCATGGGATCTCCCAACACATACCGAGAGGTCTCCTGTACCACTCCCTCTACAAAGGCATCGTAGCGATCCCGATGGACATAGATACGCTCAATACCACAGCAGGATTGGCCGCTATTGAAGAACGCACCATCGACCAGGCTCTCCACCGCGTGCTGTAGGTTCGCATCGGGGCGCACATACGCAGGATCCTTTCCCCCCAACTCCAGCCCAACGCCAACAAATCGCTCTGAAGCAGCCCTGCGAATCGCACGCCCGCCCGCGACGGAGCCCGTAAATGCTACGAAATCGACCCGAGAATCACCGACCATCTCCGCGGCATCCCCATGAGAAAGGTGAAGACTCTGAAAGACGCCCTCCGGTAGACCCGCAGACGTCGCCGCCTCGACTAATCGCTCGGCACATAGGGGGGTCTGCGCCGAATGCTTGAGCACGACAACATTCCCGGCCAGCAGGGCCGGCACGATGGAATTTACCGCGATAAGATAGGGGTAGTTCCAGGCGGCCACCGTAAATACAACCCCCAGAGGTTCGCGCTTAATATAGCGAATATAACCTGGCTTCTCCGGTAATCGTAGATCGGCCAGAGAGTCTTCTGCGATGGCGATCATATGCCGCGCGCGCTCTTCGAACCCACGGATCTCACCAGCCCCGTATCGAACCGGACGACCGATCTGCCAGGCAAGCTCCTCCACTAGCTGATCCGTCATAGAGACAAAGGCGTCTACAAATCCCCGCACAACTTCGATGCGCTCGTCGACAGGGGTCTTACGCCACCCGTCCAGCGCCTTTCGAGCGCGATTCAACGTTGCTTCGATCTCCGTTGGAGTCGCCAGATTACGAGTCGCAACGACTCGCCCATCAATCGGAGAGATAGTCTGTAATTCGGTCACCAAAGCCCACCCCGTCGATCAGATAATTTCAAAATACCGTCGCAGCTCCCAATCGGTCACATGACGACGGAACTCCCGCTCTTCCCATTCCCGGCTGGACGCAAAATGATCGACAAAGAGATCACCAAAGAGAGAGCGCGCGGCGTCGGAGCCCTTCAAGCGCTGGGCCGCCTCCCACAGAGTCGATGGTAACTTCAAGGCATCCGGAACTGGGGCTTCGTAGGCGTTCCCCACGATCGGCGCGTCTGGTTCAATCTCATTTTCGATCCCGTACAGCCCAGATGCTAACGCGGCCGCGAGAGCAAGATAGGGGTTGGCATCGGCGGCAGCCACGCGGTACTCCACCCGTTGGGACTTGGCAGAGCCAGGGATCACCCGCAAAGCACAGGTCCGGTTCTCTACCCCCCAGGTGGCTGTCGTCGGAGCCCAGTACCCCGGAATCAACCGGGTGTACGAGTTGACCGTCGAGGCGATCATAGCCAATGTCTCCGGCATAAGCTGCTGGCACCCCCCAACAAAGTGGCGCATGGTGGTGCTCATCGTATGGTCGGCTCCCTCCTCATAGAAAAGGGATTTACCGTCCATATCCTTAAGAGACAGATGGATATGTCCACTCTGTCCCGGGTAGTCCATAGACCATTTCGCCATGAAGGTAGCCATCAGCTCATGTCGCTCGGCAAGAACCTTCATAAAGGTCTTAAAGAGGGCCGCCTTATCCGCTGAGTTGAGAGCCTCGTCTACCTGGATGGCAGCCTCCAAAACCCCCGGCCCTGTTTCCGTATGCAGTCCCTCCAGACCGAAGTTCATATCATCACACATTTCCAGGATCTGGCCGTACAAGTCGGACCACACCGAGGCACGTAATACCGAATAGCCAAAGTTGCCCGGAGTGATGGGCCGCAGGTTCCGAAAGTCTTTTTCCTGAACCGAATGGGGCGTCTCATCAAATACGAAGAATTCATATTCGAGGGCCGAGAATGGCCGCACTCCCATCGACTCCGCTTTGGCCAGAACTCTACGTAAAACCCCGCGAGGACAAAGCTGTTCGGCTTCTCCCTTGAACTCACATAAGAAGAACAGGCCTCCCTCCTCAAAATAGAGCTCACGACAGGTCTCCGGCAGAACCCGAACTTCGGCATCGGGGTAGCCCGTATGCCAGCCAGTATATTTCACATTATCGTAGAGCTGGTCGTTGCTATCCCAGGCGAGCACCACATCACAAAACCCGAAACCGTTATCTAACGCAGACAGAAATTTGTCTCGGGACACATACTTTCCACGAAGCACACCATCGGCATCAAAGATACCCAGCTTCACGTGGCTGAGATTGCGCTGTTCTATTAATTCTCGCGCGTCATCCGCTGTCTTCACATTCAATGCCACCATATGATTCCTCCTTACCTGCTCGATCGGTGGTAACAACGGCCCTCCACTTCGTCAAACCCACCTCCCCTACTACACCGGCATTTCAGAGCGATACGACCACACCAACCAAGCCAAAGAGACGATAGTAGGATGGCCTTTAGAACTGGATTTCTCGACATGCCCGTGTACAGTTCAGTACATTGAACGAACACAGCAGAACCCGAAGGTGACCAGTAATGAGGATCCGATATTCGACGATCGTGCTTTCTTGTGTGCTTTTAATTTCCTGTGGCACAACAAAAGACACAGAAAACCCGGATACCGGTGCACCCGATGTCATAGAGACAGATCTGGGGACCGATCTCGGTGGAAACACCGACGCCACCGACACGTCTGAGACGACCAGTTCGGACCTTGGCAGCTCCGATGTCGAGACCGATCAAGGGGTAGATATTCCCGCGCCCGAACCAACGATAGCGCTCTGTGTTACCGAAACCTTTGCAGGTCAGGACTGCCTGGTAGCCCCCGAAGTCACCTTTGGCACCGTACCACCAGGAACAGACGCCCTTCGTTTTGTGCGACTTTCGGCCGACATCGCCATTGAGTTGACCTTCGTAAACACCGAGTCGGATCACTTCAACGTACGTGTAGTCAGCGCAGACGAGTCCGATCCAGAGACACTACAAGACGTCAGCCTTCCCACCGATATCGATGCCGAAGAACAGGTATGGATCGAGGTATCTATCGCTACAGACATTGCGCCCGGCACGGCCCTTACGGACAACCTTCTGGTCGGCTCGGAGGGAGACCTGGCATGGAACGCAGTCTTGCCGATCACCGCGGCCGTCGATTGCGACCAGGGATTGGCGGACTGTGATGGTGATGTCGCGAATGGTTGCGAGACGGATATTCTCAGCGACATCAACAACTGTGGTGGATGTGGCGCGATCTGCTCCCACGAAGAAGGCTTCCCGGAATGTGTTGATGGCAGCTGCAACACTCTCTGCCAGCCAGGGTTTACAGGGACGGACTGCCATGACATCGACGAATGCGCGGAAGGTACACACGAATGCCAACCCTGGATCACCACCTGTGTAAATACAGAAGGAAGCTACACCTGTGAATGTGAAGCAGGGTTCGAAGGAGACGGGCAAACCTGCGTAGACAAAGACGAATGCGCCCTTGGCCTTCACAACTGCGACGAGATGGCGTGGTGTGAAAACAACTATGGCGGCTTCGTGTGCACCTGCCTACCCGGTTTCACAGGCAGCGGCTACGTCTGTAACGACTTCAATGAATGCAACCTGAACCCCTGCGACGATGGCTACATCTGCGAGAATCTATCGGGAAGCTTCCAATGCAACGAGGTCGATGAATGTGCCACTGGTGAAAACGCATGCCTTCCCGAGGCATTCTGTATCAACACACCGGGAAGCTACGAATGCCAATGCGCACCGGGTTACCAGGGTGATGCTATCCTGGCCTGCGAAGATATTAACGAATGTGTATTCGGATTGGACAACTGCCATCCAGATGCCCATTGCACCAATAATAGTGGCAGCTTCTATTGCACATGCAATGGCGGTTACGCCGGAAATGGAATCTATTGCCAAAACCTGGATGAGTGCGCGTCTGGCAGCCACCAATGCTGTGGAGACGCCGTCTGCATCGACAATATCGGCGGATACGATTGTGAATGTAAGGACGGCTTCGAAGGCAACGGATATTTCTGTAACGATATCGACGAATGTGATCTTGGCACACATAGCTGCGATCCAAACGCCCTATGCACCAATCTGGTCCCCGGCTTTTCTTGCACTTGCAACGAAGGCTTCGAGGGGAATGGCGAAACCTGTACGCCCAGCCCGTAGCAAAAAGTAATGAGGCGGACCCTGAACCCAGGATCCGCCTCATTTATAGATGATGCGAAAAGTCGACTTTGCCCCTTGAAGAACTCAGCTTATCGATTCTGACTGGCTCGGTCCGGCAATTCCCCGCGAGTAGAAAAAACCGGCTGCGCGAACCGCAACGCCTCTCGTGTTGTTACCCTGTGCTTCAGAGTCTCGTTTTCGAATGAAAACTCCGTTTCCCGTGCGCTGCGATCCCTATGTGTTTGGATCTTCCTTCTTGGCGTTTGCGTAGTTCATCCCACCACGAGGGTGGTATTCCCTGCGTTCGCCTTCAAGGCTATTCGCTCGGTCCCCGACTGGATGTTCTTACGTTCTTCCAGCCTGGCTCCTCTCTTGCACTTCAGATTCAACTTCAGAGACTTCTCGACAATCGATGCCTTGTAACGAACCCGAAGTGTCATTCCCGGTGTAAACACCTGGTATCACCGCCAGCACTCCTTGAATGGTCGGCTTGCGCCTTCCAGAGATTTGGCCTTCGAGCGTAGCGGTCATCCCAGGACGTGCGGTCCTTGAACGATGCTACGACAATGCATGCCTTCTACGAGCTTCTCAAACTCCCTTCCGCGTTCACCAGATTCTGGGCTACGTACCGATGGTCGCCCCGTGCAGGCTACCTTCAGATTGAACCTGGGGTTACGTCCCAGGCTACAGAGCACATGGCCAGGCCGATTACTCGTCCTCGCACTTCGGGTTTCGCACCCGCTTTGTGCCGTACTTCCCAGCTTCTGTTAAGACCCTGTTTCAGGTCGGAAACACGCTTGGGGTTGTTATCCGATTCCTGCTTCATCCCGGAGGCCAATTTTCCGTTGGGAAGCCCCCCCAGGTGACCCCGCTAATGCAGGATCGGGCAGGAACCGTTAAGTCCACTTTTTCGCATTGATCCACTTCTCAAAGAGCCGTGAATGACGCGTTCGCACCATCCACGAATGAAACTACCCGCCCCGAAGCTCTCTGTATACTCACACGCCACTTCGGCATCTGTAACAATTGAGAATGAAACGCGTATTTCGTCTAAGACCACTCATCATACGGGTCCGGAAACACAGGTTTTCCACAGGCTTCACCACAGGATTACGCACATCGTAAGGCTTGTTTCAGTGAACCGGGTATCGCTCAGAAACACTGTTGATGAACGATTCCACATTGGAATTCGGTACCATTGAGTTTCACAATGCAGCCGTCGCAATCGTTCCCCCAAGATGCCACGTCGCAGACATCTAGAAGATCGTCTGCGTCCAAGCCCGTCTGCTCCGTTAGGCAGAGGGCATGCTCGGGTATATTAAATAGATCCGTAGCGTTCAAAAAAGCGCAGAATTGAAGACAATTCTTCTCCAAAAACAGTTCGGCTTCCTCACGCAGCAGCTCTTCATCGCAATCATCATAAAAGCCGTCTGCAGAGAAATTGAAATCCAGCGAACCGGTTTCCAGACAGGGATCGGCCCCATCGGCACAATCGTCTTTGTGTACACGTACGGAGAGCTGATGTTCACCACCGCGCTTCGGAGTACAATAACCCAGCACGTATAGATTGGCACTGGCAGCATTCACCATGTCAGCGACCTCGGCAAATACCCCTCCCAACTCGGCACCACTGTCCACCAGGATATGGCCGTCCTTCCCGATAGACTCCAGATACTCCGGATCGGTTTCCTGACCCATACCAATACTGAAAACCCGCATCGGACTCTGCTGTACAGCCGCGATAGTAGCCGTATTATTCGAATAGCCATCCCCACACGAGGTGGTTACGTTTCCGCAGGCCAGATCGGTCCCATCCGTGAATACCACCAGATTACCCACCACAAGACTGGGATCGACGAACAGCTCGGACACTATACTGTGCTGGTTCAGGCCATACATGATGGCACCGTTTAGATTCGTGGAGCTATCCACGAGCTCATAGTCCGTCAATCCATCAACCTTTCTCTTAAGAGCGGCTTTATCGTCGCTGTATAAAAGGACAATCTCCGGGTTCGGACGCCCATCAAATATACCGATACTGATGGCATGACCATCTTCAGCGCGATCAATATAATCTTTCACTGCGGATTGTAATTCGGACAGGTCATCCGATTCCAAGATCGAACCAGACACATCCAGGAGAAGAATCGTATATAGGGCAAAGCCCGATGTCGTCGGGATTCGTGAGAGGACGCTCTCAGACTGCAACACCGGCACATGGTCTTCAAAGACCATAAAATCCGTAGCATCAAGACCACTGATCGGCTCCCCCTCACAGGTGTGCAGACCGAAATAGAGGTGAATGTGGTTGGGAGCCTCCGACCGCCCATTAAGGACATTAAATTCGATACAGTCTCCCGCCGGTGAAGTGTCCAAAACATCCATGTTATTGGTCGTGCCTGTGGGGTTCCCACATGCCCATAGAAGAAGGCTTCCAAGCCAAACCCAACGGTTTTTGGCGTTCATCATATGCTCTGCTCTGCTCTCTTCTTAAACAACACGTGGACTCTAGCATGTTTCAAAGTCGTAAACACCAAAGGGTCACCATTCACCAGGATACCATCTCCCTAATTGCACCAGGGAATATTCGACCGAGAGATGGAGAAGCAATGCCTCTGCCCCAGTGTCGAAGATGGGTGTTCGGTACAGGTCCACAGCTCATCGGTGAACTGATCGAAGTATAGATCTTCGGGAAGATAGGGGTATTGATGATCGGTCCAGCTCTCGCCCAATCCGCCCGACCATAGAGAACCCGCCGAGGGCGGAAAGCTCGTTTTGGCTTTGCTACTGCTCAGATAGTAATCGCCCCCATAGGACAACGCCCCCTGTATCTTTGGTCTCCCGCTAAAATAGATATTCTCCGCGACAACGGCCCCATCCACCGTCCCCTGGTCTGAGGTCTTCAGCAGACCATTCGAGGCATCTAGAGGCCACCGATGCAATAGTGTATCCGTCGCCGAGCTACTATAGGCGCCCGCAAGAATAGAGGGTGGTGAGGCCGATCGATCCAACGAACTATAGGAGAACCGTGTGCAACAACTCTCCGAGCAGAGATTGTATCGGCCTATCTCAGGGAGCACATATTTGTAGTTGGCCCCATGATAGCCTCCCGTCGCCAGATCATACCCAATTACATCATGGGTACCGGTAGACACCTGCAGCATTCGCTCGAGATCAAAGACTCGAAAGCCATGGTGTGTATCGGCCACATACAGAAGATTCTTATACCAGACGATTCCACCCGCATGTAACGCCCCCCCATTCCCATCATGGAGGGCATGAAAATTGGGGATTCCGGCCGCCGACGCGAAAGGTACGACCAACAGAATATGACGGTAGGTCACCGCATCGATATTGGTTAAGTCCACCACCGTGATGCGCGCACCCTTGGTTCCATCTGCGTTGGGATCAAGCCAATCCTTATGATACCAGCTGACAAGCATTAGCCGCCTCCCTTCATAGAGGCCTGTCTCGGTATTATCACCATAGGCGTCGGACGTTCCGGTCACCCCCTGGGGCCACCAATGCTCCACATTGCTATCTCCAGAATTCCAATCGAATCCCCGCTGGAAACAATCGATTGTGAGCCACCCATTGAAGGAACTCCCCTCTCGATTCAAATCATTGAAGACAGTATTCATCGACACCGCGGTTACACTGGGGTGCTCCGGTAATGCGTCGATCATCGCATCTTTTTCTACCCATTCACTGTCCCCCTCCGGCACCAGAATAAAACGATCCGAAGACGTGGCTTCCAGTGTATTGCCCGATTGGGGACCCGTCCCGATCATAAGGTCTCCACACGCATAGGCGGAATCCGGACAAATCGGCTCATCCGAGGGGGTGCAGGCTCCTGTCTCGTACAAGCAATATTCAACCCCATTGCAACCAATTCCATCATCGCATACCACTGCGGTACCGGGCAGGCAGCCACCCGTAGACGGGTCACAGATCTCTTCTCCGTTGCAGGCGTTCCCGTCGTTACAGTCAATGGCGACACCAGGGCTACACCCTCCCGTCTCCGAATCACAGACTTCGAAGCCGTTGCAGACGTTCCCATCGTTACAATCAATTGGCTGAAATACGCACTCGCCGCTGTTCATATCGCAACTATCGTCTGTGCATGGGTTCTCGTCGTCACATTCCTTGGGAAAATTGATACAGTCACTCACGGGATCACAGAAATCGATTGTGCAGGGATTCGAATCAGCACAGGTTTCATCAGAGAGCTCGGACTTGCACCCTCCGGTCTCTGGATTACAGCTATCGACCGTGCAATCGATGCCATCCTCGCATTCGATCGGCTCTCCAGGATCACATTGGCCCGTCTCCGGCACACAGGTCTCCAGCCCATTACAGAGGTCCCCGTCATCACAGACTACCGGCTCTCCCGCCAGACATTCTCCAGTGCTCGGGCTACAGATCTCCACCCCATTACAGAGATTCTGGTCATCACATTGGGAGCAGTCGTACACCTCAGCCCCATTCGTCTCAGCGTCGACGGTCTCATGGTCCAGAGGTACATCCGCACTATCCGAGCTATCCGTATCCGATACATCGGCGTCCGTATTGGAGCTATCGACCGGCTCCACATGCGGATTACCACAGGAGATAAAGAACAGGATGAGGAGACCACACCAGCGATGTTGTATTCGGGACATCGTACGACTCGATTCTTCAGACAAATATACATGCAGTATAGGAGTCTTGTCATGCTTGCGCGAACGCTAATAAATAAGGCTGAAAGCCTCCAGAACATGGCCCTCCCCCTTTCTCCCGGAACACGGGCAAGGGCTGCCAAACCGAGCGTATCGCGGCCTATACTTGCCGTAGACGCATAACAATGGCAATCATCCGCCGATGGAGAACTTAGCCTCAAAGTCAGAATTGCAGGGTGGGCACGATATTCCCTTTAAGCAGTGGGAACATCATAAGCTGGCCGTGCAGGGCCTGTATCGTACGTGTCTGATTTCATCCGTGGCTTTCCCACTACTTGGAATTGGAGACGCTATCTGGCGATCCGCTGGTGGTCAGGCTGACACTGTTGAGGGATCCGTAGTTCGTCTTTGCGTGGCCACATTTTGTTCCGTCACAGCGGCGACATACGTAAAGATTCGCGGATCGGCCGTGTCCCACCCATTCCTGATCAGCACTGTTCTATTATGGTTGGCCAGCTCCGTTTGTGGACTGTCGGCTGCCCACACAGGGGGATTCACCAGTCCCTATGGCTATGGCCTCGCCCCCGGTATTCTGATCTGGGCTATGCTGATGCCCGGTGGATGGCGCCAGACCATCGGCCCCATGCTGGGCGCATATATCTCATACCTCACAGTGCTACTAGGAGTCGTAGGGTTCAGCACATATGGTCGTGCGGAACTTAGTATGACCTTCTTCCAACTCATTGGTGTGGTTGCAGGGATTCTCGTCTCCGAAGCGATAGAAAAATGGAGGATTCGGCTGGAGCAGGCATCGATTACCGACTCGGTCACTGGTTGTATGTCCCGCTCGTATATTATCAGTCGAATCGACGAATATCTTCGAAGCCGTGAACGCAAAGAACGTGTGTTCTCCGTGCTCCTTGTCGACCTGGACAATTTCAAACAGGTCAACGACCGCTACGGCCATGCCGTCGGGGATGAAGTTCTCAGCCAGACGGCGTCCATCATGATGTCGATGGTTCGAAACACAGATATCTGTGGTCGATATGGTGGCGATGAGTTTGTTGTCTTACTAGACGACTGCAATACGGAACAGGCCAAAACAGTGGCCGAACATATTCGCGATCGAGTCTCCAAGAACACTATTTTGGCGACGAAAACGCTGATTACGGTTACGGTGTCGATCGGCGTCGCCACCACATCGTCCAATACGGGCATTATGGCACGCGATCTATTGAAAATGGCGGACGAAGGGATGTACCAAAGCAAATCGGCCGGCCGGAACTCTATACAGCATATGGGAACAAATACGTGACGACTCCAGACTCCACCGACCCAGGTCCTGATACGAATCAGGAACGGCGTCCATTTACTCGGCTGGGTCTACGGCCGGAACTACTAAAAGCCATCGAATCCATGGGATTCGAATTGTCCATGCCGGTGCAGACTCAGGTACTTTTGAAGGGCAAAGACCGAGACCTGATCGTGCAAGCTCGTACGGGTAGCGGCAAAACGCTGGCCTATGGCTGCACCATTCTACAGCATGTCCACACAGGCATACGTGAACACCAGGTATTGGTCATCTGCCCGACGCGGGAACTCGCCGCGCAGGTAGCAGAGGAAATGGAACTTCTAGCCCGCGAACTCGATCTACGTACGGCGGTCATCACTGGCGGAGCCAGTTTCCACACCCAGCTATCTGCACTAAAGAACGGCGCCTCGATTATCTCGGGCACACCCGGGCGACTTCTACACCATCTGAAAGAACGCAATCTAAAAGCCCACCAGATCAAGTATGTGGTCCTGGACGAAGCGGACCGGCTCCTCGACATGGGCTTTCGCGACGATCTTGAGCTGATTTTACACCAGCTTAAGAACCGGGAACGCACCATCATGTGCAGCGCTACAATGCCCGCTTCCGTGGATTACCTGGCCAATAAGCATACCAATGACCCCGTAGAGCTTACGATTGATGGCGGGCATGATGCGCATAGTGACATTACCCATAAACTCTATGTGGTGCCGGGGACTCGCCGTTTCGATGGATTCTTAAACGTCGCGAGATTCGAAAATTGTGAACGAGGCATTATCTTCTGTTCCACAAGACGCGAGACAATGGCCTTATTTGAGCGGATGAAAGAAACCGGTTTTAAAGTGGGTATCCTCAGTGGAGAGATGCCGCAAAAGCGGCGTGACCGCATGTTGGATCGATTCCGACGCAACCACCTCTCCTTTATGGTGGCTACGGATGTGGCCGCCCGAGGTCTGGATGTCGAGGGATTGACCCATGTGTTCCATTATCGAATCCCCCAGGACGCCGAGAGCTATGTCCATCGAAGCGGGCGAACGGGACGTGCGGATCAGACCGGCATCAGCGCAGCTATCATCTCCCCTACGGAAGTTGGTGAGTTCCAGAAGCTAATCAAGAGCCTGCCTGCGACCTTTGCTGTGTACCGCGTACCTGAACTGGGTGACTTTGAAGCAGACGGGCAAACAGATACCCATGATGTAATCCCCAATCTGCAGAAGACCCTGACGACCGAATATGAGCACGCAGAGCGACGAACTCTGGGGAGCATGGAGGTGCTTAAGTCCTGGTTCAAAAACTCCGAGGCGGTAGGCGGCCTTGTGGGCCAGGAGGCAACCCAGCAACAGCCCGCCGAGACAAAAAAGGCATCGCCCTGGAGTGGCCCTGTGATCGACTTACGAAAAGGACGTCGTTAAGGGGCACGAAAATCCGTTACAAAACCTCTTGACACCTAGCGCGTCCCGATCGAGGATGCGCCAACGGCCAGGGCGCAGCGTTACGAAATTACCATTTTGTATGGGCGCAAAAAAGCCATATGCATGGGAGAAAACAGATGACAACAGATGCACAATCCATTCGCGACGGTAGCGTGGTTCAAATCCACTTCAAACTGACCACTGATTCTGGCCAGGAGATTGAATCTACCGAAGGCTCCGAGCCAATGTTATACCTGCACGGTGCCAACAACCTCATGCCCGCTCTGGAGGCACACCTTACCGGACTCACCGCAGGGAAAAATCTGGATGTCACCCTGGCACCAGAAGACGGCTTTGGTGAGCGCTCTGGTGATGGTCCCCAGGCCTGGCCCCGCACCGCCTTTCCAGCCGAAATCGAGCTGGTCCCTGGCATGCAATTTACGGCAACAGCGGAGAACGGTGCAGACGAAGACTATTGGGTGTTGGGAACGGAAGACGAGATGGTCTACGTCGATACAGACCATCCTCTGGCCGGAGAATCCCTTCGATTTGTTATCGAGGTCATCAGCGTTCGCGCAGCGACAGAAGAAGAAGTCGCCCATGGGCATCCGCACGGACTCGACGGGCACGCAGCACACTAATCTCCTTTGTGCAGTAGCCATCCGCTGGTCAAGAACGAATAGAAAATGCCATAGTGGCATCATTGGTCTCGAACGACTTTCTAAAACGGCTTGAACCTGGAAGGTAAAATGCGAAAGGGTGTTCTGATTTTCCTGTCCCTGGCTGTAGTGGCGTCCTTCGCCTGCAGCAAGAAAAAGAATCCTGCACCGGTCACTGGTCTCGACATAGCGGAGACCCAGCCGGATATCCCACCGGTGGATACAGGGGCTCCCTTTGATCCCATCAAAGCCGCCGAGCTGGAGGATCAATTCATCGGCCTGTTAACGAATAACCCCGACGAGGCCCGCATTGGAGACCTCAAAGATGCGATCTGGCAGCTGGGTAAACTCCGTTCGCAAAAGGCCCTGCCAGCTGTATTGCGCGCACTCTTTATTGATAATAACGCGGGGGAGACGACAGCTGACACCGCACGAGTAGCACTTGGCCGAATCCAGAATGGCGTATTGGAGAGTATTGAGACGATTTTCGCGGGCAAAGATGACGAATTCCTTGCCTGGACCAGCACCAATAAAACACCGGAATGGGAGTGGCGTTTTGGCCCCAGTCTCATTGTAACTCTTCACGATATCCGGCAACCGGGAGCCGCCAAAGTTATCCTGAACAACCTGATCGCCGAGTTCCCCAATATTCGAGAGATTGATGAATCCTCGCGGCGTACATTCGCTCGGCTCATAAAACGTAGATGGCAACGGGGTGCCATCGCCCTCGCCGACTATCGAGATGACTCCATTCTTCCAAAACTGATTAAGTCTGCGTCCGATCGAAGCGCAGATACATTGCTTAGGAAACGTTTGATCTGGTCCCTCGCTATGATGGGCACCCCCGCGGCACGAAAGGGGATGTTCACAATCTACGCCAAAGAGCCTCACGATCAGGTTCGGACCCACTTTATGGAGAGCATCGTCCTTGGTCTGCATCCAGACGATATGGCAACCTTTGAAGAAAAGATTCGAAAACCAGGCTCTGAAGAAAAACAGGTTGGATCCCAGCTGACGGACAATCGTCGTATCAAAGCACAATTGGAATTAATCGGTGAGTGCCAGAAGGACATCAGCTGCTATATACGAGTCCTACAGTCCGAAGGTCAGATGAGCCTCAATGATATGTTCCGCAAGGAAAAAGCAGCGCTATTTCTGGCGCAGCAGACACCTGCCCAGGATCAACACTTTCAAATCGCCCTCGAGGCTCTGAAGAAGACTCCTTCCAGAGCGGCCAATCTTCGCATCTACCTATTTCTAGCGATCGCAAACCACGCCAACTCCCAACATCTTGATGCGCTAAAAGAGTACTATGGAGAGCTGGCTCGTGACGAAACTCGGGCATCCATGGGCCCCGAGCTGCGTATGCTCGCGATCCACCTGGAACCACGCTAGACCATCGAATTCCACGGTTTCTCGATTCCCTCCAAAGGCTCGTAGCGCTTGTATGACCGGAGCAAATAGAGCCTCGATTTCTGGCGCCGTAGAGCGGGAGGCCTTATAATTACAGCAGCACCTCTTGGGGGGGGGCGATGTCTATCTATTGTACCAAAGGACTCGATACACGCTTCGTCGGTGTATGGCACGCATATGGCTGAGAACCCACAGGACACAGATCAGGTTCAGCAACCTGCGCCGGGAACGGCAACGAATACAGCTGATCCAAAATCGCTTGAAGAGAAAAAGCGCAGCCGATTCACGTTTACGATGACGCGGAGCACTCTTCAATTCATAACAGGGTTCGGAGCTGCAATTCTCATGGCTGTCTCTATCCTGTTCCCATGGCATGGTGGTGTACCGGCCGAGAGCAATGACGGCGTAGCCCTTGGGCCGATTACAGGCTTTGAGATCTGGCCGGGGACCGCCGGTCTTTTTCTTGCCCTTGCCGTATGTATTCTGGTCTACCGGACACCACGGTGGGTCACACTTCCAGCGACTCTTGGGTTGATGT
>MDTE01070166.1_pt1 | contig 20075 bp, 20 predicted proteins | sample 811231 | NCBI WGS metagenome assembly MDTE01 (sample SAMN05326651, study PRJNA326480) | marine metagenome | isolation source: seawater | place: Indian Ocean: Red Sea | collected 2010 | reverse complement strand
TAAAGTTGATGAAAAAGTATGGAGATTACCATTACATAAAAACTTTGATAAACTTATGGACTCTAAAACAGCAGATATGCAAAATATAAATTATATAGGTGGAGCTGGATCAATCACAGCGGCTCAATTTTTACAAAGATTTATTATTAATAAAACACCTTGGGCTCACCTTGATATAGCTGGAATGGCATTTTCAAAATATGGAGGCGCTTTAAATCCTGGAGGAGCTACTGGGTTTGGAGTTAGATTGCTAAATAAATTTGTAGAAGATAATTATGAATAATTTAGAGCAAACTCTTTCAATAATTAAACCCGATGCTGTTGAGAGAAATTTAGAAGAAAAGATTAAATCTTTTTTTGAAAAAAATAATTTAAATATTATAAAAAGTAAAAAAGTTAAAATTTCTAAAGAAGAGGCATGCGAATTTTACAAAATTCATCAAACAAAACCATTCTATGATGATTTGTGTAATTATCTATCTTCAGGTCCTATAATAGTAATGATATTAGAAGGGGAAAATGCGATATCAAAAAATAGGCAATTAATGGGTGCAACTGATCCATTAAAAGCAGAAGAAGGAACTTTAAGAAAAAAATATGGAATTTCAATTGATAAAAATTCAGTACATGGTTCCGATAGCGCAGAAAATAGCAAAATCGAAATAAATTTTTTCTTTAAGTAAACTTATTTAAATACAGATATTATTGATTTTGGATATAATTTATGTTCCTGGATTAATATTTTTTTTTTAAGAGATTTTTCAGTTTCTTTCCTATCCAGCAAAACTTTTTTTTGAGAGATAATTTTACCTGAGTCTAATTTTGATGTTACAAAGTGTACCGTACATCCCGAATATTTTTCCCTATTTTTAAGTACTCTTTTGTGAGTTTCTAGACCCTTGTACTTTGGAAGTAGGGAAGGATGAATATTAATTATTTTATATCCAAAATCTTTTATAAAATTTTTTGATAACACTTTCAAAAAACCAGCAAGACATAAAAACTTAATTTTTCTTTTTTTTATTTCAGATAAACAATTTCTCTCAAATTTTCTTTGATTTCTTGATGAAAAAAATTTGTAAGGAATCGAGTATTTTTTAGCAATATATTGACCTTTTGCTTTTAAATTGTTTGATATAATTAACCTTATTTTAATTGGAAAATTATAATCTCTTGAGCTTTTAATTATAGAGTTAAGATTTGAACCATTGCCAGAGATGAATACACAAGCACTTATTTTATTTACCATTTAATCCTACCGTAAGATCTAATCCTCACATTACTTTTTGATATGTAGCCTATTTGGTAAGGTTTATATTTTTTAGGAAATATTTTTTCTATTTCATTGATATATTTCTTATTTGCAATCAGGCAGAAACCAACTCCACAATTAAAAGTTTTGATCATTTCTGAATCTTTAATTTTATTCTTTTTGAGCCATTTAAAGATAGACTTAGTTTTTATTTTAGATAAGTTTATATTCAGACACAGTTTATCAGGAATAATTCTGATTAAGTTATTAAAGAGTCCCCCTCCTGTTATGTTAGCACATCCGTTAATTAATTTTTTTTCATTAATTTTATTTAGTTCTCTTACATATATTTTTGTTGGTTTAATTAATTCATTTTTTACATGAGATGGTAAATATGATTTTTTTTTATTCCTTAAAATTTTTCTGACAAGCGAAAAACCATTTGAGTGTAAACCAGAAGAAGGTATTGCTAGAATTAGATCATTTGGTTTTATTTTACTTTTAGTTAACAAATTTTTTTTTTCTACTAAACCGACAGCAAAGCCTGCTAAATCAAATTTATTTTTTCCATAAGTGCCTGGCATTTCGGCAGTTTCACCACCAATCAAAGCACAATCAGATAATTTGCAACCAGAAACTATACCATCTAAAATTTTTTTAACTTTTTCTAATTTAAGTTTATCTATTGCTATGTAATCTAAAAAAAAAATTGGTTTAGCACCCTGAACTATCAAATCATTAACGCACATAGCTACTAAATCTATACCTATCGTATTATATTTTTTAAATTGATTTGCTATTTCAACTTTTGTACCAACACCATCTGTGGATGATACAATTACAGGATTACTCATATTTTTTTTGGAAATATCATAAACTGAACCAAAACTACCAATATTATTGAAAGATTTAATCTTAGTGTTTTTTTTATTAGTTTTTTTTGATATTTTGGATATGTATTTTACTAATTTATCAGCAGCTGCCATATTAACACCGCTTTTATTATAAGTATTATAGATTTTTTTCATGAAAAGTTATTTAAAAATTGGACATTTATTATTTTTTTTAAAAGGGTGTATTTTTGTTTTTTTAATAACAGCCATATTTCTTTTTATCACACCTTCAATAAGTTTTGGTGAAGAAAATGTATTTACTGTGAATAATGTTAAAGTCAAAGGTAGAATAGATATAAATTTTTCTAGAAACAAATATTTTAATAAAGCTTTTTCAAAATCTTTTGATTCGCTTATGAATAAAATTCTACTTACAAGAGATTTAAAAAAAGTTGATGATATAAAATTAAACGAAATTAAAGATTTAATCAAAAGCTTCCAGGTTTTGGAAGAAAGCTTTAGAAATGAAGAGTATAAAATAAGTTTAAAAATATTTTTTAGCGATATTAAAGTAAAAAAATTTTTAGCAAAAAAAAATATTTCCTATACACAACCAGATAATATTTCAGCTATATTTTATCCAGTACTTTTTGTAAATGATGAAATTAAGGACGCAAATGAGAATTTTTTTTACAAATTGTGGCCTGAAGTTAAACTAGAAAATGAAATAATAAACTTCATATTACCTTTGGAAGACTTAGATGACATTTCCAAAATTGTTAAAATAAAAAATAAAATTGAAGAAATTAATGTTGAAGACCTAGTAAATAAATATGATGTTGAAAATTATGTTTTTGCTTTAGCAGATCATCAGAATAGTAAATTAAATGTTTATTTAAAAATGAAATTTAAAAATAATATTGTAAGTAAAAACATTTTATACGATATAGATAATATTAAAGACGAATCTAAGCTAAATTACATTTTAGAAGATTTAAAATTAAAGATAACAGATGTATGGAAGGAAGAAAATTTAATTAATTTATTAATGCCATTATCAATACAGGTTGAATTTAAAAATTCAAATATTAAAAATTTAGATGAACTAAGAAACACATTGTACAAAATTAGCATTATAGACAATTATACTTTAGAAGAATTTAATATTAAAAATTCAATTTTTAAAATATATTACTATGGTGACCCAAAAAAACTCAGATCAGAATTGCTTAAATTTGGATATCAATTAAAAAATGATAAAGGATTTTGGCAGCTTTATTTAAATGAATGATCAATTAATTTTTAAATTTCCATCTACTAAAATTTACAAAAAGGAGGATTTTTATGTCTCCCCAAGTAATCAAGATGCGTATGATTTGATAAATAGCTGGCCAAGATGGGTAAAAAGAATTATCAATGTTCATGGTCCCTCAGGCTCAGGAAAATCTCATTTAGCTTCTATTTTAAAAGGAAAAACATCTTGTATGCAAATAGAGGCTACTGAATTAAATGATGAAATTTTTTTAAAGTTCAAAACAAAAGAGGCTTTGATAGTTGAAAATTTAAGTGAAAAAGTTTCTGAAAAATTATTATTTACTTTATGGAATCTAGCTTTACAAGATAATAAATACCTAATGATAACTTCAAAAAAACCAATCAACTCATATAAATTCAAATTAAAAGATTTGGTATCAAGGGTTAAAAGTAGTTTAATTGCAGGTATTACTCTACCAAGCGATGATTTAATTAGCGTAATTCTTGCAAAAAATTTTTCTGATAGACAAATTTTGGTTGAAAAAAAGCATATAGACTACATTATAAAAAGAATTGACAGATCTTATGAAAAAATATCTCAATTTATTTTAACTTTGGACAAATATTCTTTAAAAAAAGGAAGCCCTTTCGGCTTAAAATTGATTAAAGAAGTGTTAAAAATGATATAAATCTTAAATAAGGAATCACTTTGCATAAATATAGAACACACACATGCTCAGAAATTACTAAAAAAGAATCAGGTAATGTTGTTAAGTTATCTGGATGGGTACACAGAAAGAGGGACCACGGCAATTTACTTTTTTTTGACCTAAGAGATCATTTTGGTCTTACTCAGTGTGTAATAGAAAATAGTAACAAATTTTTTAAAGCAGTAGAAAAAATAAAACCCGAATCCGTGGTTTGTGTGTTAGGTGAGGTTGTAGAAAGATCAACCGAAACCATAAATAAAGAATTATTCACTGGTGAAGTAGAAGTAAAAATTAATTCATTTGAAATTTTATCAGAGTCAAAAGATTTACCCATGCCAGTTTTTGGAGAGCAAGATTATCCAGAAGAAATAAGACTAAAGTATAGGTTTTTAGATTTACGTAGAGAAGAAATGCACCAGAGCATAAGCCTAAGGTCAAAAGTAATCTCTTTTATAAGAAACAAAATGATTGCTAATGGTTTTTTGGAATTTCAAACTCCTATATTAACTGCTTCAAGCCCTGAAGGTGCAAGAGATTTTTTGGTACCAAGCAGAATACATCCTGGAAAATTTTATGCTTTACCTCAAGCTCCACAGCAATTTAAACAAATGGTTATGATTTCTGGTTTTGATAAATATTTTCAAATAGCACCATGTTTTAGAGATGAAGATGGAAGAGCAGATAGAAGCCCTGGAGAACATTACCAATTAGATATGGAAATGTCTTTTGTTGAACAAGAGGACGTTTTTAAAATTGTTGAACCCATTTTTTTTAATTTGTTCAATGAGTTTGGAAAGGGAAAAAATGTCTCCAAAACTCCTTTTAAAAGAATTACATATAAAAATTCAATGTTAAAATATGGTACTGACAAACCTGATTTGAGAAATCCTATTGAGATATCCGACGTTACAGAAATTTTTAAAAGAAATGATGTTAAGTTGGATATTTTTAAAAAATTAATTGAAAAAGGAGCTGTTGTAAGAGCTATACCAGCTCCCAACACATCTTCGAAGCCTCGAAGTTTTTTTGATGGTTATAATAACTGGGCAAAGGAAGAGGGAGGTAAAGGATTAGGTTATATTATAATAGAAAAAAATAATGGAAAATTTACAGGAAAAGGTCCTATAGGAAAATCTTTTTCTAATGAAGCTATTAATGAATTGGTAAAAACTTGTAAATTAAATCAAAACGATTCAGTATTTTTTTCTTCAGATAAATTAAAAGAAGCTGAAAGAATTTCTGGTCTTGCACGACAAAAACTGGGTAAAGAATTGAATCTTATTGATAGTGATAAATTTGATTTTTGCTGGATTACTGATTACCCAATGTATCAGTATGATGAAAAAGAAAAAAGAATTGATTTTAGCCATAATCCTTTTTCGATGCCGCAAGTAGATATTAAAGAAATCGATAAAACTGATCCATTATCCATACTTGCATATCAATATGACTTGGTTTGTAATGGTTATGAATTATCTTCAGGAGCAATAAGAAATCACTTGCCTGAACTAATGTATAAAGTTTTCTCTAAAGTTGGTTATTCAAAACAAGATGTAAACTCAAAATTTGAAGGAATGATCAAAGCTTTATCCTTTGGAGCTCCCCCTCACGGAGGAATGGCACCGGGCATTGATAGAATTGTTATGTTGTTAGCAGGAAAATCAAATATACGTGAAGTTACATTATTTCCGATGAATCAAAATGCACAAGATTTATTAATGGGAGCACCTTCAAAAGTTAACGAGACTCAACTAAAAGAATTAAACATTAAAGTAATAGAGAAAAAAAAGTAGATTTATTTATTACTCTTCAAATTAATTCTTACATTACTAAGATCAACTAATTTGTCCTTATAGTTGCTTCTAATAAATCCTTTACTCGTGATGCCCTTTACTAATTTTAAGAAAGTATCTTCATTTTCATCACTTGATATTTTTTCACCAAGAGGTTTGTTAATAATAGAAGGTGTGTGAGCAAGATCTTCTCTACCCAAGTATGATATGGCCAATTCCCTAAAAATATAATCAAGAATTGAAGAAGCATTTAATATTCTATCATTCCCAATAATTTTACCAGAAGGTTCAAATTTAGTTTCTATAAAAGCATCAACAAACTCATCCAAAGGAACCCCATATTGTAGACCTAAGGAAATTGCTATTGCAAAATTATTCATTAATGCTTTCACAAGCTCACCCTCTTTATTCATATCAATAAAAATTTCTCCGACTTTTCCATCATCATATTCACCTGTATGTAAGTATATTTTATGATCTCCTATACTAACTTTTTGTATATACCCTTTTCTTCTATCAGGCATTTTTGATCTCTCGTTATTTTTTTTGAGCTTTTGAATATTTACATTTACACTATCAAGCTTATTCGAATCTTCCAATTTTTCTGATGAAATTATTTTTTCTTTAACAATTGAAGAAATGTCAGGAATATTTTTCGTTTCAAGTTTATCAGTAGAATCTTTAAAATTCTTATTACTAGCAACTTTTGTTTTTCTATTGTTAAGTCTTACGTCAATAATTTGAACTTTTCCATCGTTACGATTCTCAAGTTCTGAAAGTCTTTTTTCACTTAGTTCATCAAGCTTATGAACAATTTTAAATGAACAGGTATAAAATGTTTCAACTATATATTTTGACACTGTTTAGTTCCCTAAAATTTAATTATTATAGTTTATTGAAAGCATTTATATGATATATACTAAATGTAGTTTAAGTCTAATAAATTATTTACAATTTTTAATTGTGTGGATTTTTAGAATTGGTTTAGAAATATAATAATAACAAAAACGAATCGATAATATTCTTGTGATAAATTTTTTAAAACAAATATTTACTTGGTGGCATAAGCAAACTTTAGGAACTTTTATTTATACTTTGTTTTCCGGAAAATTTGCAGGAAGTGATATTTTTGGAAACAAATACTACTATAATTCTAAAGGAAAAAGATGGGTTATCTACAAAAATAATATAGAAGCTTCAAAAATTCCTCCAGAATGGCATGCTTGGATACACTTCATAACACCAAACAAGCTTTCGGATGAAAAGAAAGAGTTTGCATGGCAAAAAAAACATCAAGAAAATTTAACAGGAACAAAAGATGCACATAAACCACAAGGATCTTTACTTTCTGATTCGAAAAAAAATATGAAAAAATATGAAACATGGAAATATTAAAAACTTAATTTTAATCTTTATTTATATTAATTTTTTATCTCAGCCCATTTTTGTTTTTGCTGAAGATAAAATTCAATCAATCCCTTTAATTAATTTAGAGGAATTGTCGCCAACTTTTGAAGAAGAAAAAGACGAGTTAGAAAAAAATTATGATAACGAAGTAAGTTTAGATGATAACGAAAGTGTTTTAAAAGAAACCAAAACAGATAAAAATGGAAAAATTTATATTAATTTAAAAGCTTTAGACAAGATTACTGCTAAAACATCATCCATAAGATTAGCTGTTGGTGATAAAAAATATTTTGGACCATTAGAAATTAAGGCTTTAAAATGTCAGTTGTCTGAAGGTCAAAACGTGCAAGATACTGTTGCTTATATTCAAGTAAAGGATTTATCTAACAAAGATAATAATCAAGTTTTTCTTTTCAATGGGTGGACATTTGCCTCTAGTCCTACTTTGCAATCTATTGATCATCCAGTTTACGATCTATGGATAACTAGCTGTGAAAACGTTTAATAAAAAGACTCTTTAACTAACCAATTTACATCAAAATCAGAATTTATAAATTTTTTGTGATTTAATATTCTTTTATGTAGATCAATCGTTGTAGTTATGCCCTCAATAACAAACTCATTTAAAGACCTTTGTAATCTTTGTATAGCTTCTTCTCTATCTCTTCCTTGGCAAATTAATTTACAAATTAAGCTATCATAATAAGGTGTTATTCTACAGCCCTGGAATATAGCGCCGTCTACTCTTGTTCTAAAACCAGAAGGTTGGTGGCAAACACTTATGGTGCCTGGACTTGGTTGAAAATTTTTACTTGGATCTTCTGCATTTATTCTACATTCAATAACATGTCCTCTAAAAGTTATGTCAGATTGTTTTAGTGAGGTTTTACCCTTTGAAGCAATTTTTATTTGTTCTTTTACAATATCTATACCTCCTCTAATTTCAGAAACTGGGTGTTCCACCTGTATTCTTGTGTTCATTTCCAAGAAGAAAAATTTTCCTTTATCATAAATAAATTCAACAGTTCCGGCACCTTCATAATTAAGTTTGCTTACCATACTTACAGTTTTATTTAATAATTCTTGTCTTACTTTTTCTTCTAACACTGGACTAGGAGATTCTTCGATGAGTTTTTGATGTTTTCTTTGCACACTGCAGTCTCTTTCTCCCAAATGAATGGTTGTTTTTTTATCTGATAAAATTTGTACTTCTATATGTCTAGGATTTTCAAAATATTTTTCTATATAGACCGATTCATCCGAAAAATATTTTTTAGCTTCTTGTTTTGCTAAAATCAAAGAATCATTTAGTTCATTTTCATTTTTAACAAGTTTCATTCCTTTACCTCCACCGCCTGCAGCGGCTTTAATTAAAACCGGATAACCTATCTTTGCTGATATTTTTTTTCCCTCTTCTAAAGTTTTAATATTGCCTTCAGAACCTTCAATTACAGGAAGCCCAAGTTTTTTTGCTGTTATTTTAGCTTCAATTTTATCTCCCATTTTTTTCATTACTTCTGCGCTAGGTCCAATAAATTTGATTTTCTTTTTTGTAACAATTTCTGCAAAACGATGATTTTCTGATAGAAAACCATATCCAGGATGGATAGCATCCGCTCCAGTAACATCAGCGGCGGACATTATAGAAGCTATATTTAAATAACTATTTTGGGGTTTATGAGATCCTACACAAATACTTTCATCAGCTAATCTGACATGCATGGAATCTATATCTACATCAGAATGAATAGCTACTGTAGGAATATTTAATTCCTTACATGCTCTAATAATTCGAACCGCTATTTCTCCACGATTCGCTATTAAAATTTTTTTAAACATTATTTAACAGAAATAAGAGGTTGACCAAATTCAACCGGTTCACCATCTTTAACTAAAATTTTACTGACTGTTCCTTCTTGAGTTGAAGGAACATGGTTCATGGTTTTCATTGCTTCAACTATCATTACCGTTTGACCTTTTTTTATTTTTTGACCTACTTCAACAAATTTTTTTCCACCAGGTTCAGGAGCAAGATAAGCAGTACCTACAATGGGAGATGTCACGTTTGTTCCGTTGTTTTCCAGTATTTCTTGTTTTTTCTTTACTTCACTCGGAGCTATTACTGAAGAAGACGAGGTTACATTTAAAGATCGAGAAACTTTTACTTTGGTAGTTCCATCACCGTATTCAATTTCACTAAGATTAAATTCTTTTAAGTATCCAGTTAATTCTTCAATAATTTTTTTATTTATTTTCATTTTTTTTGCTTAAAATTTCATTTATTGAATCTAACGCCATAATATATCCATTTATACCAAATCCACAAATAATTCCTTGTGCAGCTTTGCTAATAAGTGATTTTTTTCTAAAATCCTCGCGATTATATATATTTGTTATATGAACCTCTATTGTTGGCAATTTAATGGCCAAAAGAGCATCTAAAATTGCAACTGAAGTATGAGTATAACCTGCAGCATTAATAATTATACCATCAAAAATATCCTTGGCTTTTTGTATCTTTGTTACAATTTCACCCTCAATATTTGACTGTTCAAACTTTATTTCTAATCCAATTTCTTTTGAATGTATTTCACAATTTTTTTTAACTTGCTCTAGAGATGTTTTACCATATTTAGTCTGCTCTCTATCACCAAGCAGGTTTAAATTTGGACCATTTATTATTAGTATTTTTTTTGTCATTTAAATAAGTTAAAATAATTTAAATGAATAACTTAAATATGGCAAAAATACAATTAAATGGAGATCCTTATGAAGTAGATAATGGAACTAATTTAATTGAATTATTAAATAAGCTTAAAATTAAGAAAAATAAAGTAGCAATAGAAGTAAATGGTGAAATTATTGAAAAAAACAAATATCCGAACTTAATTTTAAACAAAAATGATAAAGTTGAAATTGTTCATTTTATAGGAGGAGGATAGATATATGGAAGATGTTTTTACAATAGCTAATAAAAATTTTAACTCTAGATTAATCGTTGGTACTGGAAAATATAAAAACTTTGAACAAACCGCAAAAGCAGTTAAAGCTTCAGGAGCAGATATTGTTACAGTTGCAGTTAGACGTGTAAATATTTTAGATAAAAATCAACCAGTGTTAATGGATTATTTAGATCCAAAATCAATAACGTATCTTCCAAACACCGCAGGCTGTTATTCTTCAGAAGAAGCTTTAAGAACACTTAGACTTGCTAGAGAGATGGGAGGTTGGAGATTGGTAAAACTTGAAGTTTTAGGAGATAAAAAAACTCTTTATCCAAATATGATTGAAACGATTAAATCTACAGAAATTTTAGTAAAAGAAGGATTCGAAGTTATGGTTTACTGTACTGACGATCCAATTTTGTCCAGAAAAATTGAGGACGCAGGAGCTTGTGCTATAATGCCTTTAGGGGCACCAATTGGCTCTGGTCTAGGTATACAAAATAAAACAAATATAAAATTAATTAGAGAACAATCATCAGTGCCAGTAATTGTAGATGCGGGAGTTGGAACAGCATCTGACGCTACTATTGCAATGGAGCTAGGTTGTGATGGAGTTTTAATTAATACAGCAATTGCGGAAGCAAAAGATCCTATATTAATGGCTGAATCAATGAAACACGCTGTTATAGCAGGAAGAAAAGCTTATAAGGCGGAAAGAATGAAAATCAGAAAATATGGCAGTGCCTCTTCGCCTCAAAACAATTTAATTTAAGTTAAGTTAATAATTCGCAATTTTTTTATTTTCAAAAAAATTTTTTTTGTTTCCAGGACGGTATTTGAATTTCTTTTTGTATTTATTTCTAGATTTAAAATGTTTATTAAATTTTTTACTTTTAAAATTTTTTCTACTAAAATCTTTTTTTTCATAAGTTTTTTCATTTCTTTCTATATTTTCAACTTTTTTTATAATTTTTTTGTTCTTATTTAATAAATCTATTTTGTATTCAGGAATTACTAAATTGTTGTCAGAAAGAATATTAAACTCTAGCTTATTTTTCTTTTTGAAATGATTAATTTCTTGATTTAAATTTTCATCTATATATGTCTTAACTTTCAATGGAATACTAACATTTACAATTTTTGCTTTATTAGAAAAAGCCATTTCCTCACCTTTTTTAACAATTTTTAATGCAAAAGAATCTAAAGAAAGTACCATGTTCCACTTAACTGAACTTTCCCTTAATCTTTGCCTGGTCATTTCAAGTAATCCAAAATTACTTATCCTACCAAATTGAATTCTAGCTCTATCATCTTTTAATTTTTCTCTTAGTTTTTTTTCTACAATTCTTCTGTTATAAAAATTAAGCATGTCAATAAAATCAATTACAATTAATCCTGATAAATCTCTTATTTTAATTTGTCGAGATATTTCTTCTACTGCTTCAAGATTAGTTTTTAAGGCAGTTCTTTCTATGTTGGCTTCTTTGATAGACTGTCCAGAATTAACATCAATTGCTACTAAAGCTTCAGTTGGGTTAATAACTATATAACCACCAGACTCTAATTTTATTGTTGGTTCAAATATTTTATTTAAGCTTTTTTCAATTCCCGCTTCATGAAAAAGAGGAATTTTACCTCTATATTTTTTCACTTTTTTTACATTTTCAGGCATTAAAAATTTCATAAAATTTTTGGCTTTCTGATATCCTTCATTTCCGTCAACTATGATGTTGTTTGTATTATTATCATATATATCTCTTATAGCTCTTTTAATTACATCTCCTTCTTCATGCACCAAGCTTGGCGCTATTGATTCAACCGCTTTAGATTTAATATTTTCCCATATGCTAATAGTATTTGTTACATCTGTACTAATTTCATTTTTTGTTTTGTTTAATCCAGCGGTTCTAACAATTAATCCCATAGATTCGGGAATTTTTATTTCTTGAAGAATATTTCTAATTTTTTTTCTGTCTTCCGCATTTATTATTTTTCGAGAAATTCCACCGCCTTTTGGAGTGTTTGGCATCAAAACACTATATTTGCCAGCTAAAGATATAAAAGTGGTTAGAGCAGCACCCTTTTGGCCTCTTTCATCTTTTAAAATTTGAACTAATATTATTTGACCTGGTTTAATTACTTCCTGTATTTTATACCTCCTGATACCATATTTCTTTTTTAGTTCATTTATTTGACTAGGTTTTTCTAAGTGCAGATTAACATTTTTATTTTTTTCAATAATTGGAGCGATTTCAGGAGAGGCTTCATTTTCGTTTACAGGATTATCATTAGCAGGAGCTGAAACTTGAATTTCATCTGAATTTTTTTTGTCTACCTCAACATTTTTACTTTTTTCTTTAAGTTCTATTCTTAGATTTTCTTCTTCTTTTTTAAGTCTGTATTTATCATCATGAGGTATTTGATAATAATCTGACTGGATATCGTTGAATGCGAGAAAACCGTGCCTTTGTTTTCCATAATTTACAAAAGCAGCCTGTAAAGAAGGTTCAATTCTACTAACTTTGCCTAAATAAATATTATTCTTTAAAAAAAGGCGATTTCTATTTTCGTACTCATACTCTTCAATATATTTTTCTGATTTAAGCACGACTCTTGTTTCATCCGGATGCGATGCATCGATGTATAAATTTTTTTCCATGAAATACTATTCCTGTCTGTAATGATGTTTGTGTACATAAATTTGAATCTTGTTAATCTCCGAAACTCTTGTATACCCTAAATTTATTAACAAATATATGTATTTTTTTCTGTGGATTTATACAAAACTGAGCAAATGCCCTAAGAAAGCCAAAATTTATCTATTTTGTTAAATTCATATGGCTTATTTTAAAAAAATTGGAAAACTATTTGGCGGTGTTGTTTTATTAGGATTATTATTCGCATTTTCAACATTCTGGTATTTTTCCTCTGATCTTCCTGACTACAAAATACTTGCAAGTTATAAACCTCCAATATCTAGCAGGGTCCATTCTGGAGAAGGGCAACTTATCGCTGAATACGCAATACAAAAAAGACTCTTTATTCCTTATGAATCTATCCCAAAAAAAGTGATTTATTCTTTTCTTTCGGCTGAAGATAAGAATTTTTTTTCACACGCGGGGGTAGATGCTAAGAGTATTACGAGAGCAATAATTAAAAATTTAAAAAATTATTTTTCTAAAAAAAGACTCGAGGGAGCATCAACTATTACTCAACAAGTTGCAAAAAATTTTTTATTAACGAACGAGGTCTCTCTAAAAAGAAAGATTAAAGAAGCTATTTTGGCATTTAGAATTGAAAGGGCATATTCTAAAGAAAGAATTATGGAACTATATTTAAATCAAATATATCTAGGTGAAGGCACATATGGAATTGCTGCAGCAAGTTTAGAATATTTCGATAAAGCTGTTAATGATTTAAATTATGAAGAAGCGGCATTACTCGCAGCTTTGCCGAAAGCACCAAGTAAATATAATCCATATAAATCGATAAAGAGAGCTAAAATAAGAAGAAACTTTGTTTTAAAAAATTTGTATGACAATTCATACATTAATAATAAAGAATATAATAATTTAATAAAAAAAGAAATAAAAACAAAAAAAAGAAAAATTAAACTTTTGGAAGAGGCAAATTTTTATACAGAAGAAGTTAGAAGAATAGTTAACGATACTTATGGTTATGATGATTTATATAAAGGAGGTTTGTCAATAAGAACACCATTAGATTCAAATTATCAAATCAAAGCCTTAGAATCTCTTAGAGAAGGATTAGAGGAATATGATAAAAGACATGGCTGGAGAGGGCCCTTAACAAATTTAACTGGATCAAATTGGCATAAAAACGTCGAACAATTTATCCCCGATAAAAGTCTAAATTGGAAGTTAGCAAAAATAATCGAAGTAAGTAAATTAAATGCAAAAATCGAAACTATAAATAAAGAAATAGGTTTTATTGATTTTAATAGTATAGGGTGGACAAGAAAAAAAAGTTTTAAAGAACTTGTAAAATTAAACGATATTATCTACGTAAAAGAAAATAAAAATAAGAAGTGGAATTTAAAACAGTTGCCAAAAATTAACGGAGCAATAGTGGTAATGGATCCATACACTGGAAGAGTATTAGCTATGGCAGGTGGTTTTAGTTTTAAATTAAGTGAATTTAATAGGGCTACACAAGCTAAAAGACAGCCTGGATCTGCTTTTAAACCTTTCGTTTATGCCGCTGCATTAGAAAATGGTTTCACACCATCAACTCTAGTTTTAGATGCTCCTTTTGTTATGGAACAAGGAGAGGGGCTTAAAACTTGGAAGCCTGAAAATTATGGAAAAAAATTCTATGGTCCATCAACATTACGAACCGGCATTGAAAAATCTAGAAATTTAATGACAGTACGAGTAGCTCAAAAAGTTGGCTTAGATCAAATTTTTACAACAACAAAGAGTTTTGGAATATATGAAGACATTCCTGAATTGCTTTCTGTTTCGTTAGGAGCAGCCGAAACAACTTTGGTAAAATTAACAAATGGTTACTGCACTTTTGTTAATGGAGGTAAAAAAGTTGTACCAATATTTATTGATAGAATTCAAGATAGAAGAGGAAAAACGATTTTTAATGCTGATAAGAGAAAATGTATAGGTTGTCAGGAAATCTCTTATTTAGAAAATAAAATTCCAATTATTCAAAATGATAGCGATCAAATTATTTCACCAGAAACCGCTTATCAAATTACATCAATGATGGAGGGTGTAATTAAAAGAGGAACTGGAAGAAAATTAAGAAATTTAGATATACCCTTAGCCGGGAAAACAGGAACTACAAATAAAAATATGGATGCTTGGTTTCTTGGCTATACATCAAAATTGGTAATTGGAGTTTATGTTGGTTTTGATGAACCAAAAAGCTTAGGAAGATATGAGACTGGAGCAAAGGCAGCCTTACCCGTTTTCGAAAAATTTATAAAAAAAGTAGTAAAAAAGAAAGAAGCTATACCTTTTAAAATTCCAAAAACTATAAATCTAGTTCTAGTTGATGCTGAAACTGGACTTAAACCGAATAAAGATACAAAAAAAAGGATATATGAGTCTTTCAAGCCAGATGACAATTTTATTGTTTCTCTTGAACAAAGATCTGGTAAAAATAGTTTAGGATTTACTGATTCCGAAAATCAAAAAAAAGTATTAGGATTTTATTAATTATGGATGATACAAAAAATAAAATTTTTAAAGTAAATAAAATAATAGCTAATATTAGGGGGTATCTTTGAAAAAAATAAAATCAAAGAAAAAATTAGACTATTTGATGAAAAAATAACAGAACAAAATTTTTGGAAAGATAAATCTTCTGCACAAAAAATACTTAAAGAAAAAAATTTTTTTGATAAAATTCTTTCTGATTTTAATTTTACCGTTAACGAATTAGAAAATTTAGAACAGTTGGTGCAACTAGCTACAAAAGAAAATGATATTGCTGTAATAAAAGACTGTGAAAAAAAAATTAATTTATTATTAGATAAGATAAAAAAAACAGAAGTTTCTTGTTTTTTATCAGAAGAAAATGATCATTTAGACACCTATTTAGAAATACATGCAGGAGCCGGAGGAACAGAAAGTCAAGATTGGGCTCAAATGTTGAGAAGAATGTATTCAAAATGGATTGAAAAAAAAAAAATATAGATTTGAAATAATTAGTGAGCATAAAGGTGATGAAGCAGGAATTAAATCTACAATCCTCAGAGTAACAGGCCCGTATACATACGGATGGTTAAAATCTGAGTCAGGAGTTCATAGATTAGTAAGAATATCTCCTTTTGACTCTGGAGCAAGAAGACATACCAGTTTTGCTAGTGTGTGGGTTTATCCTATTCTAGATGACAGTATAAAAATAAATATTCAAGAAAAAGATATTAGAGTTGATACATACAGATCTAGTGGAGCTGGAGGTCAACATGTAAACACTACTGATAGTGCTGTTAGAATAACACATCTTCCTACAAAAATTGTAGTTCAATGTCAAAATGAGAGATCGCAACACAAAAATAAAGAAACTTGCTTCAATATGCTTAAAGCACGTTTATACAAACATGAAATGCAAAAAAAAGAAGAGGCTTCTGAAAATATAGCAAAATCAAAGACTGATATTGGATGGGGGCATCAAATAAGATCGTATGTATTACAACCATATAGATTAGTTAAAGATTTGAGAAACAACCTAGAGGATACCGATCCCGAAAGAGTTTTAGATGGGGATATAGATAATTTTTTAGAAGCGGCTCTCTATCAAACAAAGGAGAAAAATAAATAAAAATATGGGAAAATTTTTTGTAAAATTTTTTCTTACAATTTTAATAGGTATATTTTTTTTATTAACCTATCTTAGTTATTTTGGCGTAGAGACTGATAAATTTGATCAATTAATCAAAAGCAAAGTTAATGAAGTAAATAGACATGTAAAATTAGAATTTAAAAGAACCAAGATACATTTAAACCCAAAAGAATTAAATCTAGCAGTTAAACTACAAAATCCTAAAATCTTGGCAAAAAATAATGAAATTCTTTTATCAAGATTTGATATGTTTTTGTCTTTAAAATCATTTTTTACTTCTGATTTTTTGTTAAAAAGAGCAGAAATAGCATTTTCAAAAAACGATATTAAAGATTTAACAAAAATTACAGGTATTTTTATACCCGGAATAATTAATAAAAGAGTAGGAAAAATATTTTCTAAAGGAAATCTTGAGGGAGAATTTATTATTCCATTTAAACCCGATGGAGACATCGGAAAAGATTATAAATTTTCAGGAAAAATTTCTGAAGCAGAAATAAATTTTACTAAAGAATTTTCGATTAAAGATTTAACGACCAAAATCAGTAACAATTTAGATGAAGATGAAAGTAGTATTAAAATATCAATTCAAAAAGGAAATATTTATGATGTTAAATTAGCTGGTAGTTTAATTGTTTTAAAGAGTAATAAAAATGAAATTAAAACGAACAGTTTGCTAAAAACTAAAGGAAATTTAAATTTTAATCAAATTAGAAAAGTATCAAGTTTATTATCTTTAAATTTTGGGGAAGTGAAGAATATTGAAGCAAAGATTGATTTAAGTACAAGAGTTAGTTTTGATCTAAATAAACAATTCAAAATAAAGGATTTAACATATTTAACGGAAGGAAAAATTTCTCATTTAGAGTTAGTAACTGAAGATAAGAAATTCATTAAAAAATATTTACCTTTATACGATCCAAAAATTATTTTAAAAGATACAAAAATTAAAATCTCTAAATCTAAATCTGATCAATTAGGAGAATTTGATGGTTTAATAAAAGTGAAAGATCATTTCGACAATTTTAATATAAAAGAAATTTATAATTATAAAGATAAAGCTCTTAGTATTAATGGAGAAGTCGATTTAACAAACTCTAAGGTTAATATATTAAGACTTAACTACCAAAAAGATGCTGGAAAATCATCAAAAATTGAATTTGACACAAAATTTTCCTCAAAAAAATATTACAATATTAATACTCTAAATTTTTCTGCTGAGAATACAAAAATATTTTTATCAAACATAAAATTTAATAAAAATTTTGAAGTTAACAATTTTGATAAAATAAAAGTAATAACTTTTTCGGATACAATTAAAAATAATGATTTTTTAATTGAAAAAAATAAAGATACAGTAATTTCAGGAGAAATTTTCGATTTACAGCCATTACTAAAAACACTCTACAAAAAAAGAGACAAAAAAACATTTAGTAATAAATTTAATAGCGAAATAAAAATTAATTTCGATAAAGCGCTAACAGGAACAAATGATGATGTTTATGATATTGGAATGATAGCTTCTATTATTAAAGGATCATATAATAAATTAAGTTTAAAGGGAAATTTCTCCGAGAAAGAATTAGTCGAAATGTCCATTTATCAAATTGATAATGAAAAGAAAACTTTACAGGTAATCTCTGATAGAGCCAGACCTTTTGTAAAAAATTTTGATTTTATAGAGGGATTTGAAGGGGGGAAGTTAGAATATGAATCAATTATTTCAAAGGATTTCACCAATTCAAATTTAACAATTACAGATTTTAAAGTTTCAAAAGTTCCAGCGTTGGCTAAATTATTAACATTAGCATCCTTGCAGGGAATAGCAGATACACTTAGTGGAGAAGGTATACGTTTTGAAAGTTTTGAAATGAAATCTAATTCAAAGGAAAATGTATTAACCATTGAAGATGTGCTAGCTATTGGCCCAGCAATATCAATTTTAATGAATGGATATGTAGACAAAGGAAACATCGTTAGTTTGAGAGGAACATTGGTTCCAGCAACTAAATTAAATTCAATAATTGCTTCTATCCCAGTTGTTGGAGATATTTTAGTAGGAAAAAAAACAGGCGAAGGAGTTGTGGGAGTAAGTTTTAAAATGAAAGGTCCTCCAAAGAATATAAAAACAACTGTAAATCCTATTAAAACTTTGACGCCAAGGTTTATAGTTAGAGCTGTTGAGAAAATGAAAAAAAAGGAAAAAAAAGAAACTAAATAATTTTAACAATTACATGTTGTTTTTTACCATGTGAGACTTTCATATTATTATCACTATCAAAACAAGCATCGTCAATTATCTTTTTTTCATCAGTTATAATTTCATTATTAATTTTTAATCCATTATTTTTAATCATTCTTCTTATTTCACTCTTAGAATTTGCAAGTTTAGTTTGAAGAACTAGATCTAAAATATTCATATTACGTTCCAAATCATTTTTTTTTATTTCTACGATTGGTAAATTTTTTCCAATAGATTTTTCACCAAAAGTCTTTTGTGCAGTTAGCTCTGAATCTTTAGCAGCTTTTGAACCGTGAAGCATTGTTGTAGTTTCATTGGCAAGCAAAATTTTAAGTTTATTTATATCTTGATTATCATTTTTTAAATTATCAATTTGTTCAAGATTTAGATCTGTAAAAAGTTTTAAAAAATTTATTACATCTTTGTCATCAGTATTTCTCCAAAATTGCCAATAGTCATATGGAGATAACATTTTTTTATTTAACCAAACCGCACCTTTTTCTGTTTTTCCCATTTTTACTCCTGATGAAAGAGTAATTAAGGGTGTAGTTAGGCCAAATGCCTGTTTTTTATTTTTTTTTTTAATTAAATCAGTTCCGTTAACTATATTTCCCCACTGGTCAGAACCACCTATTTGTAAAATGCACTTATGTCTTTTATTAAGTTCATAAAAATCAAAAGCTTGAAGCATCATGTAGTTAAATTCCATGTAGCTTAAAGACTGTTCTCTTTCTAATCTTAATTTAATACTATCAAAAGTTAACATTTTATTAATAGTAAAATGTTTTCCAATTTCTCTTAAGAAATTAATGTAGTTTAATTTACTTAGCCAAGAATAGTTATTAACAAAAATAGGTTTAGTTTTTGTATTTTTTGTTTTTAAAAAAATTTTAAATACATTTTCAATACTTTTTATATTTTTATCAATTTCCTTTTTATCAATAATTTTTCTAGTTTCTTCCTTTCCAGAAGGATCACCTATAAGTGTAGTACCTCCCCCAAGCAAAACTATTGGTTGATGTCCATATTTTTGAAGAAGACGAAGGCACATGATTTGCATTAAACTTCCAACATGTAAACTTGGAGCTGTGCAATCAAAACCAATATAGGCCTTAATTTTGGAGTTTGACATCAATTCACTCAGCGCAGATTGATCAGTACATTGGTTAAAGTAACCTCTTTTTTGAAATTCTGTTAGAAATGTATCTTGCATGAATTTTTAAGCTTCATTAAAATTGTAATATACAAGATTTTATTTAAATTAAATATATTTTATGAAAAAAATTTTTATCAGTTTGGGCTTAATGAGCGGTACATC
>MDTE01038625.1_pt1 | contig 20076 bp, 20 predicted proteins | sample 811231 | NCBI WGS metagenome assembly MDTE01 (sample SAMN05326651, study PRJNA326480) | marine metagenome | isolation source: seawater | place: Indian Ocean: Red Sea | collected 2010 | reverse complement strand
GATGGTAGTTGTAGTTATAGTATTTTATTTCAATAATTTTCTAAATAAAAAATTGAATTTTATATTTATTTTTATAGTAATACCGTTATTTTTGCCACAACTTCTCTATCTAAGCAGAGGCTCTTTTATTGCGCTTGCATTATTTTTTATAATGGAGTTATTTTCTAATAGAAAAATATTAATTGATAATATTCTCAAAACTATCATATATGTAATATTTGGAGTATTTATTTTTGTTTTGTCCACATTGAATATATACGGGAATTTAAACTTTGAAAAGACAAATCCGCTTATGAATGCCGAATTAGAAATCTCACAAACACAAGTTTTACAAAACAATTTACAAGACCTAATTGAAAGAAGAAATTACGTAGGCGTACTTTTCTCACTTTACTTTGATGAGGGTGTTTTAAAGTCAACAGATGGAACATTAAATTGGAGATTAGATATTTGGCAAGACTTACTTAATGATATGAGTGATGAAAATAAAAATCTATTCGGTTATGGATATAACGAAATTTTACCTGTTATGACTGATCCTCAAGAGCCCGGAAGAATGGGTGTTGATGGAATGAATGAAAATATTCATAATTACTTTTTGAATATTTTTGCAAGAGGTGGAATATTACTTCTAGGACTATTTCTATATTTACACAGCTATTTTGTAATTATGTGGAAGAAAAAACACAATAACTTAAAAATTCTCAATTTTATTATCCCATTACTTATTGCATCGTTTTTTGATGTTTCCATGGAGGGTGTTCAATTTCCTTTAAATTATTATTTCTTTATTGGCACTTTCTTATCTATCAATAATTAAGCAATATTTTTAATAAACCAATCATACGTTTTATTTAAACCACTTTCTAGAGTTGTTGAAGATTTCCACCCTAAAGAATCCATTCTTTCTAAGTTTAATAATTTTCTTGGATTTCCATCAGGCTTGGAAGGATCAAATTTTATTTCACCTTTAAACCCAGTGATACCTTTCATTAATTCTGCCAAATTTTTGATTGAAACTTCATCGCCGCTTCCAATATTAACTAACTCCTCACTCCATTTTTTATTAATCAAAAATTCAATTGCATTTGCAAGATCATCTACATACAAAAATTCACGCAACGGTTTTCCTGTTCCCCATATCTCTATATGACTATCTTTATTAGTTGTAGCATTGTGAAACCGTCGCATTAAACCTGGTATGACATGACTATTGTTTAGATCAAAATTATCATTGGGACCGTATAAATTAGTTGGCATTAAATTAATTATTTCATGGCCGTATTGAAGCTTTAATGCATTTCCCATTTCAATTGCAGCAATTTTAGCCATCGCATATGGGGAGTTGGTAGGTTCTAGCTTTCCACTCATCAAACTGTCTTCACTAATTGGATTTTCAGCTTCTAGAGGATAAATGCAACTACTACCCAAGTTTATTAATTTAATCTCTGGGTACTTAATAATTGACTCAAGGATATTAATATTAATTTTTAAGTTATCTAATATAAATTCCGTTCGGTAAGTGTTATTAGCCATAATTCCACCAACTTTTGCTGCAGCATTTACTATTACATCAGGCATTGTTTCTTCTATAGTTTTGGTTGTTTCATCCAAAGAAAAAAGATTTGTATCTTTGCGACTTGAAGGAATGACCTTAGTTACAATTTTTTAATTTGATAGAATTTTTACTAGATTTGATCCAACTAAACCATTAGATCCAAAAATTAAAACTTTAATTATATTTTCCTTTTCTAATACCTTAATATACTAAATTAATATAGTTTTTAAAGCGGTGATAATATATTGAAATTAAGTTATATAAGCAGTTACAAATTTGCTAGATTAGCTGATTTTACATTTTCTGAAGTAGTAACAAAAGAACAGTTTAGAGAATTAAATGTAACAGATTATAAAATTCTTTATGAGAACGCCTCACATATCTGTTATCAAAAGAAAGAAATCAATATAAAAAATAATTATGTTATTTTTTGTACAAACGATTCATTAGATTTGTTATTTAGACATATCAGAAAACTTAATTTAACTGGTTTAACACTTATCACAAATCAAACTGACGAAAAAATTTCAAAATCTAAATTTGATAAATTACCAAATCAATTTTCTAAATGGCTGTCTGTCAATGTTGACTTTAAACACAAAAACTTAATTCCAATACCATTAGGTATTTCAAATGGGTATGGAAAAAATCTTTTGTTTGACAAAGATGAAATTTTGGTTGATCAAGAAAAATATAAACAAAATAAAGAAAACTTACTTTATCTAAATTTTGAAAAAAATACCAATATTCGAATAAGAAATAATCTAAATAATTATTTCAAAAATTATGAATGGAGCAAAGTTGTCACAGAAAAAAAGGATATAGAAGAATATGAAAGGGATTTATTGACCAGCAATTTTGTACTATGCCCTGAAGGAAATGGAATTGATACACACAGAGTTTGGGAAGCTTTATACTCAGGGTCTATACCTATTGTTAGGAATCGAGACGCATTTAAAAAATTTAATTCTCTTCCAATATTACTTGTAAATAGTTTCTATGACATTACTGATCAGATATTAAAAAAATACTTAAATGATTTAAATGTTTATGACTGTAAACAATTAGATTTTAATTATTGGGTTGATTATTTGAAAAATGAAATAGATAATTCTGAAGAAATAACAAAAATACAATTAAACGATAATTTAAATGTATTATTTCAGCTTAAAAGAAGCTATTACAAAAAATATTTAAAAATTAAAAATGGTATTGTCAGAATAATCTATAAAATTAAAAACAAATTTTAAATAAATTAATTAAGAATATACATAACTATAATACTTTAAATGAAGGCTCTCATTACCGGAATTACTGGACAAGATGGTTCATATTTAGCAGAATTATTAATTGAAAAAGGCTATGAAGTACACGGAACTATTCGTAGATCATCTTCAATCAATACATCAAGAATTGATGATTTAATCTCTAAAAATATTAACACAAATAAACTTCATCTACATTATGCTGACTTACTTGACCCTGCATCTATGTCAAATTTAGTTACTCAGATTGAACCTGATGAAGTATATAATTTAGGCGCACAGTCCCACGTTGCAGTATCTTTTAAAAACCCACTTTACACATCACAAACGAGTGTATTAGGCCCTATCTCATTATTAGAGTCAATTAGAAATTCCAAGAAAAAAATTAAATTTTATCAAGCTTCTAGTTCTGAAATGTATGGGGGAGAAGGCGAAATAAGTCTTAATGAAGAATCCCCGTTAATTCCAAAAAGCCCATATGCTTCTTCAAAACTATTTGCTCATGAAACAAATAAGATATACAGAGAATCTTACGGAATATTCGGTGTAAATGGAATTTTATTTAACCATGAATCTCCTAGAAGAGGTGAAACTTTTGTTACAAGAAAAATAACGAAAGCAATAGGAAGAATCCATTTTGGTTTACAAGAAAAACTGACACTTGGAAATTTGGAGGCTTCAAGAGACTGGGGTTTTGCAGGTGACTATGTAAAAGCTATGTGGATGATGATGCAAAATGATACACCAGACGACTGGGTTGTTGCAACAGGAGAAACCTATACAGTAAAAGATTTTTTACTTGCAGCATTTAAAATCGTTGATTTAGACTGGAAAGATTTTGTTGTTACATCAGAAAAATATTTCAGACCTAATGAAGTCGATTATCTTCTTGGAAATCCTAAAAAGATAAAAGAAAAGCTTGGGTGGGAGCCTGAAGTGGATTTTAATGGTTTAGTTAAAATGATGGTAGAAAATGATTTAAATGAAGCTGAAAAGGAGCTTACATTAGTAAAAAATAATCTTTTAAAACCTACCTGGGAGTATCCAGCTTTATAGTTTGAATAGTAAATAAATACTCTTTATTACAAAACTTAGAGGCTTTTCTACACAATAAGATTTACTATTTTTTAAGAAATTTTTAATTTCTTTAAAATGCCTTTTTCTATCATATGGACTTATAAAAATCTCTTTATCAAAAGTTTCACGATAAATTTTCTGGAAATAGCAACCAACAGGATATTTTAAGCCCTCTACATGCCAAGGCTTAGTTCTGCCTGCGAAATGCAAAGTAATCTTTTCAAGCTGTTTTGCCATATCGATGTTTTCATTTTCTGTAACAACATTGTTGTTTAAAGTTTCAGGCAGTTCTAAATATTTTCCATTAAAAAAAACATTTAAAATATCTTGGTCCCAATACTTTGCATCTTTTTTAAAATTAATCAAGTGTTTTTTAATTTGATTACCTATTTTGTTTTCTCTATATTTGTTTAAATCATAAATAATGACTCCAGCATTAAAATATTTATCATCCATTTCTAAGTAGTCAAAATATTCATCCAAATCTTTGTTGCCTGATTGATATCTTCCAATTGTATTTGCAGAAATTACAAAATCTGATTTAATAAGTTTTAATTTTAAATTATTGAAGCTAGTTAAGGGCTCTTTGTTGAAAATAATATCAGAGTCTATATATATTATGTGGTCTAAATTTTCCTCAAGTTGATTTAAAGCAAAAATTCTATAGTAAGTTGCTTCAGTAACATGCTCATTTTTTAAATTAGGCAATTCTAAATCATTAGCAATATTCAAATAGTTAAGGTTTAATTTTTCTAGATTAAATTGTGAGATCTGTTTTTGCATAGATTCAGCATTATTGTGTGCGATGAAAACATTAATAGATTTATTAATGACTTTATTCAGACTGTATAGAGACATTATTGCTTGAGTATTATAATTTTCATCCAAACAATAAAGAAAGTTCATTAAATTCAATATACATATAGAAAGAAATTTTGTTGTAAAAACTTTAAATTTTCTATAATGAATTAAAAGTAACTATGAAAAAAATTTCCTTAGCAATACCAACATATTTTTCAAGTAAATATCTTTCCATACTTTTGAGAAGTATTAAAAATTCAAAGTTTATTGATGAAGTTGTTATTTCAGATGATTCTAAAAGTAACATTGAAAAGTCAAAAATAGAAAAGATACTATATAAGTTTGAAAATGATAACAAAGGTATTGAATTTAGATTTGTTCAAAATAAAAAAAATTTAGGAGCATTTAACAATAAATTTAATGTAATCGATTTATGTTCAAATGATATTGTTTATCAAATAGATTCAGACAACATAGCTGCAAAAAATATAGATTATATGCTTTCTGAAGTTTTACACAATTTTGATAATAAGAACATTTATTATCCATCAATATTAAAACAGTTCTTTTATAACTACCAGTACTATGTTTCTCCTAATAGGAATTTAGTGAAATTAACTACTGAAAATCTTAAAGTTAATTCAAAAATTATTTCTGATTCAATAAAAAACGATAAAAGCATTACTCTCGAAAAAAATATTTACTGGATACTAAACTGTGGTAATTTCATCACCTCAAAAGACGAGTACTTAGATACTATGAGTAAATATTATAACAATAAAGAAATACCTCTTGCAGCAGATGCTTTAGCAATATCTTATTTGTGGCTACATTCAGGTAAAGAAATATTTCTTTCAAAAAATCATTATCATTTTCACAGAAAAAGAGATGATAGTGTGTCGCTCTCAAACATAAAGGAATCAGAAAAATCTTTTTCCTTTTTTAGAGAGAAATTTAATTCACTTTAATTATTTTGCTCAGATAATCTAGGAAATTATTAATATTTGGTGTAGTTATAAACAAAGGTTCATCAAATTTACTGCTGTATAAAGATTTGTCTTTATCTAATTCTTCAATTCTACCGATTAATTCTTTATCATTAATTTCATTAATATATATAAAACAATTTGGATTAAAGTCTTTATTTACAGCTGCATCACCATAAAAAATAGGAATATTTCCAGATATTTTTGCATGTAGAAGCTTCTCTGTAATATAACCGTCTGAAATATGATTTTCCATTGCTAACGAGAATTTATATGAGGATAAATGAACCATCTTATTTCGCTCACCTTCTTGAATAAAGTTATTGAATTTATTTTTTCCATAAACATCAACTTTTTTATATTTAGAAATTAAATTAATGTATTTATTTCTTGATTCGTATTCAGACGAGTAAACTATTGAGCAAAATTTATTCTTATTAATTAAATTAAATTCGTTTTTTTCATCAATATAATTTAATGGAATTAAATATTCTGGATTTGTATAAGTTTTAACATCGAACCAGTCAATATAAGTCTTCCACAAAGGTAATCTGAAGTGATTTTCTTTTGACTCTTCCATTAAGTGGTGTGAAATTGAATAGTCAAATTTGTAACTACTTAAATCAAGATTTTCTCCTAGAAATAGAATTTTTTTACAATTATTATATTTTAAATTTTCACTCCCAAAACAACTAAAAAAAATAATATCAGCTCGCCTTGGGTTTACAACTTTGCATTTTATTCCCAATTGATTAATCGAATGAAAAAAAAAGTTATTTTTTGAATCAAAGCCTGGCCAAAAGTCTAAAAAGCTTATTTTCATAAAATAATCATACCGAATTTAATCTATTCAAGTATTAATATTTGATAATGATTTCAATATTTTTGGAAAAATTCAAACATGATATTAATGGCATCATACATGTTGGAGCTCATTTAGGTCAAGAAGTAGAGCAATATACTAAATATAATGTAAGCAAGATATATTTATTCGAACCTCAAATAGAGATTTTTAATAATTTAGTAAAAAAAATGAAACGATATGAAAATGTTAGCTGTTTTAATATTGCTTTGGGTTCACAAAATCAACTAAATACGTTATATAAGTCACAAGGAAATGAAGGAAAGAGCTCCTCGATACTTGAGCCAAATTACCATTTAAAAGTTCAACCAGATATACACTTTAATGATACAGAAGAAATTACTATTCAAAGATTTGATGATTTGGGTATTGATACACTTAATTTTTTAACATTAGATGTGCAGGGATATGAACTAGAAGCTTTAAAAGGGTTTGGAGACAAATTAAATGATGTTGAGTTTATTTTTACTGAAATAAATACAAAAGATTTATATAGTAACAATGCTTTGGTTAAAGATCTTGACAAATATCTGAAGCGGTATAATTTCGTTAGAATTTTTACAAACATAGATTGCTTTAAATATTATGGAGATGCTTTTTATATCAAACAAACAAATAAAAACTACAAAATATCATATTTAAACTTGTTAATAAAAGATATTATTATTTCAAATTTTTACCTTAATTTAAAGAAAGTTTTCTATCCTAAAAAGCTAATTAAATTATTTTTAAATTTGTAAGGATTAAATTTTTATTTTTGAGATATCAAGCCACTTTTTTTTGTACTTTAGTATATCAAAGGTTAATTTTACCTCACTAAGGAAACCTTTCTGCCAGTGAGATTTACCATGCACCCTTGTTTTGTAGTTAATCGTAGGTCTTACAATTCTGAAATTATTTAACAAACAGTAATAGTAAACAAAAACATCAAATGAAAAATCTTTTGGGAAATCTTTTTCTATAGAAAAAAAATCTTTATGAATTAAATTTGGTGTTCCCCCGGCATCAAAAATCTTTTTACCAAAATATATACTCGCAACGATTCCAAATATCCTAGTTTTTAAATGGTCAATTTTTGGTCGATTTGTGCGTCTGCATTTAATGTATAGATATTTTTCATTAAGATTTTGCTCTGATAGTACTTTGTATACTTCGGAAGGGTTTAATTTTAAGTTTCCAGGCATCCAAGCAACATAATCATTTTCTACAAATTTGGCAGCATATCTTATCCCACCGCCAAAACCAAGGTTCTGTTCAGTACGTATAAACTTCCAATTATTTCCACTTTTCTTTTGTGCTATTGCTTTTATTTCGTCTGTACTTGATCCATTATCTAGCAAAATGAAGGTATTATCACTAGCATCAATTTTGTTTAAAATTTCAATAAAGCTTTCAAAACTTTCTTCATCATCATAAAAAGGAACAACAATCTGAAAATTGTTAGTTTTCACGTTAATAAAGTTTCCTTGAGTAGTTTAATGTACTCTTCAGGAGTTCCGCAATCAAAGTAATTTCCCTCTATGAGACTAACCGAAACTTTTTCACCCTTATTTACTGATTCTTTGACTGCATATCCAATGTGAGGATCTTGATTGTTGATATATTGCTGGAGCTTTCTATTAAAAGTTAAAGCACCCCAAGCATATTCGAAGCCATTATCAGGCTTTTTATCGACCATCTCTAAAACAATATTGTTTTTGTCAAACATTACTTCACCAAGTTTACCCCTTTGTTCATCTCTTATTTTCCAACACGCAAGATTACAAAAATCGGTTGTACTATCTAAAATTTCGTAAGGCTGCTCTCCAAGAAAAAATGTATCAGGCATTATTAAAATAAAATTATCAGATTCTGAAACAGATAAAGTATTGTTAACCGTTTCGCACATGGTAGAGGTAACCATTTCAGGTATTTCTGTATTTCTAAAATTAAAATCCAATGATTTTATTATTGGAGCTAATTCAGGTCTAGTAGGAAGATAAATTTTTTCACAAATATTTGATAAATTAGAAATGTGAACTTCTAATAACGAAATATAATCTTTGTCAGTTGGTAGTAAAAACTTAGGAATGCCACGCATTCGAGAAGCTAAACCAGCTGCAGGTAAAATTCCATCCATTTAAAGCTCCTAAATTAGTCTATAAATCCCTAACATATGATAGCAACAATCAAATGTAATATAGTTAACGACAAATTCTAGTTTCTACCAGATAGTTTATAATTAAGTCATGAAAAATAGTCAATATAAATCAATCAATATATTGTTAAATTTTTTAGATTATGAATATAACGAAGAAAAATGTAAAAGCGTATATTCAAGAATTAACAGCACAGGTTTACTCAAGTTTATTTTGCATTTTTATTTAAATATTTTAAATTTATTTTCTAACTTCAGTTTCTTCATTAATTTAAACAAAAATTTTATTTTGTTTAAATTTCTTACTGGAATTGTAATTTTGGTATTTGAGTCAGAAAATGAATCCTTCGTAAAAAAAATAAAAAATGAAGTCAATACAGATTTAAATAAAATTTATGATATTGCAGTTGTTGGCAGTGGACCTGGAGGTTCTATAGCTTCATTAAGGTCTTTAGAAAGGGGTAAAAGTGTTGTTCTGATTGAATCAGGTGCAAAATATTTACCTGGAACTATAGAGCACCATTCATTAGATCAGACTACAAAACAATTCAAAAAGCAGGGCCTAAATTTTTGCTATGGAAATATTCCAATGCTATTTACTGAAGGGGAAACGTATGGAGGTGGGAGTGAAGTAAATAGCGGTCTATATTTTAAATTAACAGAGCCTTATCGGAGCACTTTTTTAAAGAAATGCAACATAGAAGAAGATGAATGGCAACATTTCGAAAAAATAGTAGAGCAAAAAATATCTGTTCAAAAGTCTCCTAAAGGTTCTTTAGACAATATAAAGTCAGCATTACTTGATGGATCAAAAAACAAAGGCTTAGTATGTGAGGAAGTGCCTAGATGGAGATCTTATGAACCGGTTGAAGAACATAAGAGCATGCAAGTTACTTATTTAAAAGAGTCAGAGGAAAAAGATATTGATATTTTTACAGAATCAAAGGTAATAAAAATTTTACCCAAAAAAGATTATATTGAAATCATCACTATTTCAAAAAATAAGAAAAATTCAATTAGAGCCAAAAATATAGTATTGTCTGCAGGAACAATTGGAACACCGCAAATTTTAAAAAATTCAAGATTAATTAAAGATAAATTATATTTTAACTTTCACCCTATGAATAGGGCAGTAGTTGAATATAAAGAGGTTGTAAATGGCGGAGATTTGTTCCCACCATTACAAGCTTGGACAAGCGACTATATATATAAATTTGGATATTCGGTTTCAACTTATCCATATGTTAAAGCAACACTTGCATCTTTTGGTAAAACTAAAAAATTACCTAAAGAGGGTAAATTAGTAAGTTACTTTAGCAGTACAGTTTTAGAAAATTCAAATGGCAGGCTTTTAAATATATTTGGTAATCTAATCCCAATTTGCTATATATCAAAGGAAGATAGAAAAAAAATTAAAAAAGGATTTAGTATCCTTTTAGACTTGCTTAAGTCGACAAATATAAATGATATATGGCCAAAATCTGAAGTATCCCCAATGACAACAGTCCATGTTTTTGGTTCAATACCATTAGGCATCAGTAAAGATATTGGTGAATTAGGCGAGCTATCTAAAGATAACAGAATCAAAATCTGTGATGCATCACTTTTACCTCAGGCACCATGGGGAAACCCACAAGCAGTGGTTATGGTTTTGAATGAGATACTTATGAATAAATGGTTAGATAAGAATTTTTAATTCTTTCTATCAATAAATTTAATTAATGGGGTCGCAAATTTTGCTATAAAAGTAAAAAATACAGAATATCCAGGAATATAGTAACTCCCACTTTTAGTAGTTTTCGAAACTAAATTTGTAATTTTTTTTGGATTAGTCTTAATAAAGCTAGGTGTCCTATCTTTGTTTAGCTTTGACTCTACGAATGCTGGTTTCCATATAAAATATTTGTTGTTTAAATTCTTTTTTAAATTAAGGCTATCAATTAACATTTCAAGCAAGTTTTTTGAAAAAGAATATGAGTAAAGACTTGGCCTAATAAAGTCTCCTAATACACTTGATACAATATGAACCTCACTTGTATTATTGAGTTTCAATAAAAATTCAAATAACTTGAATGATTGAAAGGTATTAATGTCTAAGTGATATTTTAGGTTTTTTAAAAAATCTTTAGAATTTTTTTCTTCAATTAATACTCCAAAACTAATGATATAAATGCTAGGTTCTTCTTTAATTGAGGCTTTGTTATTAATGTACTCAAAACATTCAAGATAGTTATTAACAAGAATTTTTTCTCCGATTATATTGTCTTTTAACTCGCTTCTAATAAATGAGGTAATTTTTACAGATGAGTTTTCATATTTTTTTAAGACACCATTAAGAACAGATTTACCAATAACCGAATTACCTCCAATTAAATATATATTTAAATTTTGTCTTAAATTCTTATTCATAAATTATCACAAAGCAATATCACAATTCTCATCATAAACCTTATTTACCATATCGCAGTTAAAAAAAATTAAGATTTAATATGTGAATATGAGTTTAAATATATTACTAACTGGTTCTTCAGGATTTTTAGGTATAAGATTATGTGAAATTTTATCTAAAACAGATCATAAAATTACTGCTCTTGATATTAGTAACCCCAAAAAAAAGTATAAAAATTTTGAATACAAAGTAATGTCAATAAACAATTTTCTAAAAAAAAATAAACATAATTTAAATAAATTCGATTTAATAATTCATACAGCAACAGTTTTACCATTTAAGGGCAAAAAAAAAGATTTATATGAAACAAATATTGTTTCATCATTGAACCTTATTAAACATGTTTCTAATTTAGATTCAGTTTTTCTTGTTTATATAAGTTCAAGCGGAATATACGGAAAGCCGCTCGATATACCTGTTCAACAATCAACAAAATTCAATCCGCTTGATACTTATGCAGAGACAAAAATTGAAACTGAAAAAAATCTAGCAAAGTATATAAATGAAGAAAAATATGCAGTTATAAGACCAAGAACAATAATGGGTGTAAGCAGAAAGGGAATTTTTGAAATATTTTTCAAACTTATTAAATACAACATTCCAATACCCCTTCCAAACAAAGGTAGGCAAATCATACAATTTGTAGATGTTAACGACTTATCGAGATTGATATTACACATTGGAATTAATAAAATGTCTGGTAGTTGGCCTGCTGGGGCACCAAATCCAAAATCATTAAAAGCTCATCTCGACTCATTAGGAGTAAAATTACAAAAAAAAGTTCGTTACATAAATTTCAATTCAAAAATATTTCAAACTATAGGCAATATCTTAGTTTCATTGAAATTGGTAAAATTTACAAAATGGCATTTTGGCTCTTTCCCACTAGATTTCTATTTTGATCCCTTGTGGGTTCCAGATAATTTTGAATACGAATTAAGTAATGAAGAGGCTTTTTTTAATAGTGCCAAAACATATTTTGTAAAATTAAATAATTAACACAACTAAGTTATTGAATATAATTCTTCACAAAACTTGTATTTAGAAGAACTTTTTACTGTCTTTATATAAAATAGAATATATGTCTGATTCACTCAATAATGTAAAACAAAATGTCTATCAAGTTAACTCCGATCTACAAAATTCTCATTTGGTCATCCAAAATTTTGGCAATGCAAGTTCGAGGTTTCTAGAAGGTTTTGTTATCAAGCCAAGTGGAATTATCTTAAGTGAGTCTAACTATAAAGAAATGGTTCAAATGGATTTAAATGGAAATAAAATTGATGGAAAGTTGAATCCCTCATCTGATGAGCCAACACATAGGATACTATATTCTGAAGAAAGCGAAATAAATGGCATAGTGCATACTCATTCAAAGTATGCCACTGCTTTTGCACAGGCAAATATAGAAATCCCTAATTTAGGAACTACTCATTCAGATTTTTCAAAATATAGTATTTTTGTCACAGAACAGCTTGAAGAGTCTGAAGTGGTAGATGATTATGAGCTAAATACTGGAAAAAAAATAATAGATACTTTAAAAAATAGAGGAATTTCTATATTGGAAACTCCAGGCATTCTGTCTATTAGACATGGTGTTTTTTCCTGGGGAGAAAGCATAGAAGAAGCGCTAAAAAATGCAGAAATTATAGAATATTTGGCAGAGTTATGTTTCATTACAAAAAACCTCAATCCTTCGTCAGAAATTATCGAAGACTTTATATCAAGTAAACACTTTAATAGAAAACACGGTCCAAACAAATATTATGGACAATAGGATTGTTTTATTATTTTATAAATTAAGATTTTTAATTTTTTATACAATTATTGGATTTATAAGTCTAATTGTTGAAAACGTAATTCGAATTAATCTAATTAAATATTTTGACACAAATTTTTTACTCTCAAATATATTTTCTATTTCTTCAAGTATTGCAGTTGCATATATCCTTAATGTAAATTTTAATTTTAAGGTACCAAAAGAAAGAATAAAAATTTCAATAATTTATTTCACTGTAATTTCTGTTTTTTCCTGTATTGTTCAATTTACATTTAGTTACGTTGTTGATATAGAATTTTTTCAAAATAGATTTCAAATTTCTGGAGCTCTTTTTTTAATTGCTTATTTTTTACACAGAAGGTATACATTTAAAAATTATCAAAAAATAGGTGTTGCGATTCATCTAAATAAATCAAACAGTATTTCTGATATATACAGCAAAGTAAAAAATTTTACAGACTTTATACATATAGATTTAATTGATGAGACCTACAACTCTGAAAATATATCAGTCGATATTGAAATATTAAACAAAATAAGAGAATTCTGGCCTCAGAAAAAATTACAAATTCATATAATGTCAAAAAACCCAAACTTTTGGATTAACCAATTTCCAAAACTAAGAAATACTGAAGTATTTTTTCACTATGACGAAAATATTGATATTGAACAAACTTCTTCACTTATTTTAAGTAAAAATTTAATTCCCGGTATAGTTTTACACAATCAAATATCTCAATCTCAAATTATTGAATTAATGAATTCATTTAGTAATTTTATGGTTTTATGTGTCGAAAAAGCTGGATTTTCTGGCCAAGTGTTTCAAAGTAAATATTCTGATTTAATAAATGAATTAATAAAAATTACTGAGCAACTAAATGATGTCAAGATAACACTTGATGGTGGCATAACACCAAAAGTTGCTTCAAAATTTAATGTTCAGGAAGTAGTATCTGCCTCATCAATTCTGAATGATGAAGACCCAAATAAGCAGATTATAAACTTTCAGACTTCACAAAAGTATGAAGACTCTTAACAATGAAAAAAGAAGAATTATTAATTAAAACAATATTTGATGTTTTGAAGGAAAATTCTGATATTGTTAGTTCAACTGTTGTCGGTTCTATAAATAGTATGGATCTAGAAAAAATATCAGACATTGACATAATAGTTATTGTAAAAAAAATTGATATTAGAATAATCAATTCAATAAAAAGCTCATTAACAAATATAGATTTAAATAAGCTAGATATTGAGAAAAAGATATTTATAAATGATACATTTGGTCCTTTAAAATTTGATAATAAAAATAATTTAGTATTACATCTAATGATTTACGATCATAATTTACATATTCAACATGTTGAAAATTCTCCATTTACCTGTTTTGATTGGGAAAGATCTGAAAACTTTACTGGATATTCATTAAGTGAGATTTCCTCAGTACATAAATTAATGCTTAATGATTTTGTCAGCTCAAGAAGGGGAACAAAGGAGTATATAGAAGATATTTCGAAAAACAGAATCTCCTACAGAAAATATGAATCTCAAAATGGTGAGTTAGTACAGGTTAAGACTTATTACGATTTAGATGAAAGACATGCAATTGAATTTGCATACCATATAATTTACAACTCTATAAGCAACCTTCTTAAAGTCAATTTTAATAAAAATATTAAATTTGAGTTTAGTGATTTTATGCAGGTGTGGAGCGATGAGTATGAGGAGCTTTATGGCAAATATAACAAAATCTTTTCAAAATTGTATTATCTCAAGTTAAATAAAGAAATTGAAAAACTCGATATAGTTGAAATTGTAGGAAATTTTTTAAAAGATTTTGATTTTATTGTAAATGAATACTTAAAAAAATCTAAAAAAATTATTTTAATCAGGCATTTAAAAACTAATTTAAATGATGGAAGGTTTCTTGGTTCAGAAAACGAAATAGACATAATTGAAAATCAAGATGTATCTTTAGAATTAAAAAATTTTAATTTTTCAAATTTTGAAATATATACTTCCCCTTCTAATAGATGTATTCAAACGATAAATAAACTTAAGTTAGGTTCTTATAATGTTTCAGATGACCTAAAAGAAATTAATTATGGTAAAGCTGATGGACTTTTCTTTGATGAAGTTATTGATCAATACAAGTACATTTCAGATTCAATTGAAAAAGAAGATGATTTTAAGTTTCCAGAAGGGGAAAATAATACCATGGTATACGAGAGAATAGAAAAATTTCTTTCAACATCTAATCAAAATTCTGCTTTATTTACTCACCAAGGCGTTATTAGATGTATGATAGGATTTTCATTGGAAATTCCAATAACTAAGTGGTACTTGATAAATGTTCCCCACGGTTATCCAATTCAATTCATAGAGTTAAATAGTAAATATTTGTTAAATACTGATAGAAAAACATTTAGTGAAATAATGAAGAATTTTAATGCAGAAATTTAGAAAAATTGGAATATTTTTGCTTCCAGGCAAAAAAACAACTGAAGAAATTTACAATATGAAAAAATATTTTAAATCTTTTGAAAATAAACAAAATTTTTTAAACGATTTTCCACATATGACACTATTCCATGGACTTTATGAAGATTACAAAAACTTAGAAAAAAATATAGAGAAGAATATGGATTTAATGAAAGAACTAAAAAATTATTCATATGAACTTAATAGACAATTCATTTTTGAAGATGATGTGGAAAAAAATTCAAGTACATTGGTTTATTTAATAGATAAATCAGAACCAATTCAAGCATTCCAGTTAAAGCTTCTAAATAAATTTAAACCATTTAAAGGGAGTGATTTTTTCAATCTGAGTAACGAATATATTAATGATTTTAAAAAATATAATTATCCATTTGTTGGTAAAAATTTAATTCCACACTTTACTGTTACAAACATCAGTAATTTGGATAAAAAAGAAAAAAATAAGTTTATAAGCAAAACTAATAAAATAAACGAAAAGTTTCAAGACCTTGTAATTGCAGAAGTTACAAGTAAAGACTTGAAGGTTTTACAAAAATTATGGTAAAAAACAATATAGTTCTCATGTCTGGAAAAGGGCAAAGGTTTAAAGATGAAGGATATAAAATTCCAAAGCCGCTTATAAATCTTCATGGAATACCAATTATTGAAAAAGTTATTAATAATTTTCCACATACTGATAAATGGATTTTTACAGTTAATAAAGAAGTATATGATCACGAAGTATTTATAAATTTTTATGAGAAATTCAATTCAAATAAAACCATACTTTTACTCGATGAAGTTACAAATGGCCAAGCCACTTCTTGCTTAAAATCTTTAGACTTAGTTCCAGATGGTGAAGATTTTTTTGTTGGTTCATGTGATGCAATATTTAAAAACAAAATAATATTGGATAAGAGAACTAAAGCTGATGGCCTAATTTTCACTACATATCCAAAAAGGGAACATAAAGAAAACGGAAACAATTACGGATGGGTAGTGGGTGAAAAAAAAGTTAAAAATGTTCTTTGTAAAAAAACACCAGATAGAATTAACGATTCATATTTAATTGCTGGATCATTTTATTTTAAAAATAAATCTTTCTTTCAAAATATTTATAAACAAATGGTTGAGAACAAAATGTTTGTTAATAATGAGCTATACATAGATACAATGTTTGAAATAATTCACAACAAAAACTACAATTTAGAAAACTTTTTAACTGAAATTGATATTATTGGAACCCCGCAGGAATATCTTTCATATTCTGAAGGTTTAACAAATGATTGATTTGCTTATTCCGTGTTATAACGAAGATAATAATGTAAAAACATTGGTCGATCAATGGAAAGCAATTGTTTTAGAAAATCAGAATATTATTGTTCACTTTATTGATAATGGTTCCACAGACAACACACTAGAGGTATTAATAAATGAAATATCAAATGCAAACTCCAAAAATTTAAATTTAATTAAAGTGCCGAAAAATAAAGGTTATGGTTATGGAATTAAATACGGAATTTTAAATACTAATAACAAATATATATGTTGGACACATGCCGACCTTCAAATTAGTGCAAAAGATGTACAAAATTTAATACAAAAATTCCTACTTAGCAATGACAGAGATAATTCTATATATATGGGTAAAAGGAAAAATAGAAATACTTTAGATATATTTTTTACACAGATGATGTCGATAATAACTAATCTGTTTTCTGGCTTTTATCTTCAGGACATTAATGCACAACCAAAAATATTCGCTAGAGAACTAATCAATGATTTAGAATTACTTCCTAATGACTTTAATTTAGATTTAGCACTTTTGATAGCTTCTAGAAAAGCAGGATATAGTATAAAGCTTTTTGATTTAATTTTTTACAATAGAACCTTTAATCGTTCTAAGGGTGGCGGATCACTAAAAGGTAAGTTTAAACTCTCTTTTTCAACTTTAAGCTACTTAGTCGCTAACGTTTCTTTTTTAAAAAAGTAAAAAATAAACTCATAAATGAAATAACTAAAAACTACAAAGAATGAAAGATGGCTTATTAAGACAGGAATGGTTTCGAAAATTGTGGTGATAGTGTTCACATTTGTATTTCGAAAACCATTGAAATACATAGATGGTGAGGAAGCTATTAAATATAATCCTGAAATTGAAATAAAGCCAACCCCCTTTTCCAAAAGGAATACAAGCGGTATAAAAAGAATTATTAGTCTAAAGTCTATATTTCCAATGAGGCTACTTAATAAAAACATGCTAGTAAAACTTAGGTAAACTAAATTAAGTTTAATATTTTCATTTTTTCTTACTTTTAAAAAATATCCAATAAATAGCAAAATAATTATTAACTGGATTAAGTAACCAAAAAATAAATCAATATTTAGGAAATCGTAATAGTTTTTTGCATGACTTTGGATTCCATAAGTTTGTGATATCCCTGATTGATCTTGTATTCTTTCACTGAAATTTACATTAAAATAATAAAAAATTAAAACGGAAGAATTTAGAACAAGAAGAAAAAGTGATTCAATTAAGTTTTTAGTTTCTTTCATTTTGTAAAAGTAAAATATCATCCCTGCAAACAAGAAGATTGGATAGAGCTTTACTTGAATTGAAAAACAGATTAATAAATAAGCTATTAATTTGTTCCTTTTAAAAATTAGAAGTGCATATAGAGAAATCAAAACAAAATGAATATCAAATTGGCTTCTTTCTAGACCAAAAACTATAGGCGGACTAATAAATAAAAATTGTAATATAAATTTATCAAATTGAAGAGTATTGAATAACTTAGCATAAATAATCAATGTCAAAATTATTATCAGACTAGCTAATAGTATTGAAACTATTTGTACGTTCATTTCAATAGACAAATATTCCCAAATTGGTCCATAGTTATTTTTTTCGTCACATTTAACAGCATTACAATTTAATACATTTAGTCCATAAAATCCGTCAACATACCTGTCATCAGATTGATAAGTGTTTGCTGATAATCTCTGCCATGTAACATTTAGATTAAGAAAAATACCAGATAAAACTCTCAAAGAATAATAAATAAACGGGATTACTTTAAATAGAATAAGTTCCCTATCATTCGGGCTACCTGATCTTAAATAGATAAGATAAAATGCTAACAAATAAATTATCATTTTTTGAAATAGTTCATAATCAAAAAATAAAATAATGGTGTAAAAACAGAAGTAAAAAAATCTTAAATAACTTTTTATATCAACGAAGGAATTTTCATTACTAATTAAATAATATAAAAATACAGTTAGTGCACCCAATAAAAAATAGTAGTTTAAAAAAAATTCTTTAAAAAAAATTTTAGTTATATTGAAGTAGCTTAAATTTATGAAAGCCATGAAAATAAAAATATTTTTGAACTTTAACAATGCAAAGAAAAAAATACTTGCGAGATAAGTAAGTATTATTGCTAAATTATAAAAATTATTTGATGTAAGAATTATTCGATTTCTATTCAAGGTACTTTCAAAAGATAAACATTTAACATTTTCAATTTCAGGAAAAATATCTAATGTTTTATAAAAAATATCAGCATTAAAAAAATCAAAATATATTTGATTTGAATTGTTAATTACTTCATTTTCTTTGTCGATTAAAGATTCACAATATGTATTAGTTGACTGATTACTTAGGAAAATTAATCCAAAAAATTGAATTACTAAATATGTAATTAAAAGAAAAATAATCAATATGTTTTGAATTTGTTTTTTATTGCTAACTTTCATAAAATTTTTAGCCTACATACCTATATATAACTCCAGATACTCCAAAACTACTCACAAAAACCATACTTCTATCATTAAAAGTATTAAAAAATAATTGAGAAATTGATCTTCCGTGTTTATCGATATTTACAAAATCATCAATCATTAAATAAGACCCCGTTACAAGCCTACTTTCTAAATACTTTATTGGTTCAATGGCTGAGGAATATAAATCACAATCAATATATGCAAATTTTATTTTTTTTATGTTTAATAATTCAGAATTGTTTTTAAGAGTATCAGAAAAAAATCCCTTAACTATTCTTGAATTATTAAACTTTTTTTCAATTTTTTTAGCTCTTGTATAACTTGATTTAAAATTTTCTTGATTGAAGTAAGGATGGCTGTCATCAGGAAATCCTTCAAAAGAATCTAAGCCATAAAATATAGATTCTGAATTTTTATTAAACTTAGCATCAACTCTTATAGCATGTTTAAAACTTGATCCTGTAAATATTCCAAATTCTATACAATCACCAGATATTTGATCTAAAGAAAGATTGTAAAAAGCATTTTTAATATTCATATATTTTGAAAAATTATGTGTAAAAAAAACTGGTAAGGAGATAATTAATTTACTGAAAATATTGTGTAAGAATGTTAGTTTTGAAATTATTGAAAGCATAAGTAGTTTAATATTAACAAGTTTTATTAAAGTTGCGATTGATTGAATTCAACCTAAAATTTATTGTCGAATATTTAAAATTAATATTTCAAAACTTATTGTACTTTTGATATGACTGCGTTCTTTTTACAGAATTTAGGTAATTGTGGGGTTTTTGTGTTTTTTACAGGGTGCATTTCTTAAAAACCCTTGTGGGCGCTACAGGATTTGAACCTGTGACTTCTTCCTTGTAAGGAAAGAACCATTAAATACTAGGT
>MDTE01069429.1_pt1 | contig 20079 bp, 18 predicted proteins | sample 811231 | NCBI WGS metagenome assembly MDTE01 (sample SAMN05326651, study PRJNA326480) | marine metagenome | isolation source: seawater | place: Indian Ocean: Red Sea | collected 2010 | reverse complement strand
TTTTAAAATGCTTAAAAGAGGCGTTCAGTTATCTTATATCCATTTTCATAGTGCTCCTGCAACAGGACAAGAATCTATTGATAATGTTAAGAAAATTATAGATGAATTATCTAAGTTTCAATCTAGTAAAAGATTATTTCTTGTTCCATTCTTAGATGTTCAAAAAGCAATTATGAATAAAGCCCCAAATAAATATTGGGTAATTCTATTTCGTAGAGCAATGGTAAAACTATCGTGCATGATTGCAAAAAAAATTAATGCAAAAGCATTGGTAACAGGTGAAAATGTAGGACAAGTAGCATCGCAGACGCTGTCCAATATTAATGCTATTTCAGAGGTTGCAAACATGCCAATATTAAGACCTTTAGTAGGCTATAATAAAAAAGAAATCATTAATCTAGCAACTGATATAGGAACCTATAATATTTCTATTTTGCCGTATGAAGATTGCTGTGGCTTTTTTGTCCCCAAGCATCCAGAAACTAAAGCAAAACTTAATTTAATTAAAGATTGTGAGAGAAATATAGAAATTGATTTTGAATCTATAGCTAGTAACATAATTAATAAAGGGAGTATATAATGAAATTTATATCATGGAATGTAAATGGTATTAGAGCAGTTCTTAAAAAGGGCTTTATGGATTTTCTTCAAGAACAGAATCCTGATATAATTTGTCTTCAAGAGACAAAGGCACATAAAGAGCAAGTTGATATTAGCTTAGATAATTATCCTTTTGATTATTGGAATTCAGCAGTAAAAAAAGGATATTCAGGGACTGCTATATTTTCAAAGAAAGAACCTTTAAATATTATATATGATATAGGGATAGAAGAACATGATCAAGAAGGCAGGGTCATTACTGCAGAATTTGAAGATTACTACCTAGTCACAGTTTATACACCGAACTCAAAAAGAGAGCTGTTAAGGTTAGAATATCGCCAACAGTGGGACATAGACTTCTTAAAATTTGTGAAAGAGCTAGAAAAGAAAAAGCCGGTTATATTTTGTGGAGATTTAAATGTAGCACATAAAGAAATTGACTTAAAAAATCCTAAAACCAATCGCAGAAATCCAGGATTTACAGATGAGGAGAGAGCGAGTTTTGATAATATTGAAAGCGCTGGATTTATTGATACATTTAGGGAATTCAATGTAGAAGGTGGCCACTATACATGGTGGAGCTATATGTTTCAGGCAAGGAAAAAGGATATTGGATGGAGGATTGATTATTTTTGTATTTCAGAATCACTAAAGCCCCAATTGAAAGATGCATATATTTTAAAAGATGTGTTGGGGTCTGATCATGCCCCAGTAGTTATGGAGTTGAATGATTAGCAAGTCTGAGATTAAAAAAATTCGCAGTCTCAATACTAAGAAAGGTAGGGACTTACATCGCTTGATTGTAATTGAAGGGAAGCGGCTAATAGAGCAGGTATTAGAATCTAATTATAATATTGATAAAGTCTGGACTACAGAAGAATTCAATAGCAAGAACCCTAATTTAATTAAAAAATTAAGCAAGACTCATACAGATTTAATCTCTATTCAAGATTTAAATAAAATTACAACAACCCAAAACTGTTCTGGAATTATTGGAGTGATGAAACCTCCAACTGGAAATATTCAAAATATGGATGAGCGTATTATAATTTTAGATAATATTGCAGACCCAGGCAATTTAGGAACGATTTTGCGAACTGCAAATTGGTTTGGAGTAAGTAATATTTTATTATCAGAAGGTTGTGTTGACCCTTATAATCCTAAAGTTGTAAGGTCTGCAATGGGAGCACACTTTAGCATGAATATTGCTAGTGTCAGAATTGATCAGGGCATTAAGGAGTTACAGAAAAATAATTTTGAAATTATAGCAGCTGATTTAAATACGGACAATTCGATTAAAGATTTAAAAGTAGCTTCGAATCAGTGGGCTCTTTTAATGGGAAGTGAAGCTCACGGCTTATCAGAGTCCATTTCTAGTATGGCTGATTATAAGATTAAAATTCCTCAAGTTGGAGAAATTGAAAGTTTAAATGTATCAGTTGCATGTGGTATATTTCTATATCATATATCTGGGATTAAATAAGTATTGATGGAGAAAGAATGATTTATAAAAACATATTACAGTTAATAGGCAATACGCCCATTGTTAAATTAAATAAAGTAGGTTCAGGTTTAGATTGCAATCTATATGTAAAATGTGAATTTTTTAATGCAGGAGGCTCTATTAAAGATCGTATTGGTTACAATATGGTAATAGAGGCTGAAAAATCAGGACGTATAAAGCCAGGAGATGTGCTTATAGAGCCAACCTCAGGCAATACTGGTATTGGTCTTGCTTTAGCTGCGGCTGTTAAGGGGTATAGGATGATTATTACGATGCCTGAAAAGATGAGTAAAGAAAAAGAGGTTGTTCTCAAAGCTTTAGGTGCTGAAATTATTAGAACTCCTACAGAAGCTGCCTGGGATGATCCAGAAAGTCATATTGGTGTAGCTAAGAAACTAAATAGTGAAATCCCAAATTCTCATATCTTAGATCAGTATTCTAATGAGGCAAATCCAGATGCTCACTATCAGTATACTGCAAATGAAATAATCGAAGAATTTGAGAATCTTGATATGGTTGTCGCAGGAGTTGGTACTGGAGGAACTATTACTGGGCTTGCAAAAAGATTAAAAGAAAAGTTTCCTCATATTAAAATTGTTGGGGTGGACCCTTATGGTTCAATATTGGGAGGAGGAGATGAAGTTCACTCATATAAGGTAGAGGGTATTGGTTATGATTTTTTCCCAGATGTCTTAGATAATAATATCATTGATGAATATATTAAAATTAATGATAAAGACTCATTTTTAATGGCTCGTAAATTAATTAAGGAAGAGGGTTTATTTATTGGAGGTTCATCTGGGGGCGCTGTATATGCGGGCCTTAAGGCTGCAAAAGAACTTTCTGTAGGTAAAAATTGTCTCATTATTTTACCGGATTCAATTCGAAATTATTTAAGTGGTTTTGTTAGTGATGAATGGATGAAGGCGAATCATTTTATTGATTAATTATGGATTATATCCTTATTCTATTTTTTTTAAGTTTTGGGATATATATACTTTTTCTTATAACTAATATTTTCAGTCTCCTTTTTTTACCATCTAGAACTAAAAAGGAATCTTCAAATTCCTCAGTATCTGTTATTGTTGCAATACGTAATGGAGAAAAATCCTTAAATACCTTAATCGAAGATTTACTCAATCAAGATTATCAGGGTGAGCTTGAATTCATTTTAGTAGATGATCAGTCTATTGATTTAACAAAAAAAATTATTCAAGATGCTGCTAAAAAACATCTTCAAATAAAATATGTTTCCTCATCTGATGGTGACCCAGATTTATCATTTAAAAAAAGAGCACTAGATGCTGGAATTAAAAAGTCTAAATATGATACTTTATTATTTACAGATGTTGATTGTAGGCTGGGCAAATTCTGGGTTTTTAGTATGTCTAGTAGCTTCGGAGATAGTATCGACTATGTGATTGGATTTTCTAGAGCTAAATATCAATTTGGTTTTGCAAATTTGTTTCAAAAAATTGATTTTTTAATGCTTATGTTTTCTGCAAAGGCAGTTTCTGATATGAGATTTCCCCTAGCGTGTTCTGGGCAAAATCAAGCATTCAAAAAATCGTTATTTAAAAAAGTTGGAGGATATAAAAAAATATCGAATTTGCTGATGGGAGATGATTCTATTTTTTTACAACTATGTCTTAAAATGAAAGCAAAAGTAGTATTTTGCAATAATCCTCAATCATATGTTTTTTGTAGAGATGAAAAGAGCTGGAAAGATTTATTTTTGCAGCGAATGCGATGGGCTGGAGATGGAAATATAATGTGGAAATATAACATTATTTTTTACCAAATTATGTTAGCTACAGTCTTTTCTAATATATTGATATTTTTTTTATTATCAATGTGGGCAATAGAGCTATTGCTTATTATTTTAATTATAAAATTTACCATTGAATTAATTCTTAATATTGTAGGATCTATCAAATTTAATGAGAGATTTTCACTTTCTAATTTTGTTTACTGGTATACTGTCAATATACCATATGTATGCATAATGTGTTTTGCGAGTTTTTTTGTTCCCTTTATTTCATGGAAGAGTAGAATACAATAAATGTTAGTCCTTAGTATTATAATGATGTTGTTTTATCTTGCTTTTTTAATTTGGTTAGCGAGTGCTATTTATTATAGTAAAAGCCCCAATATTATTGCAAGTTATCCAAATGTGTCAATTGTAGTTGCCGCACATAATGAAGAAAGAAATTTGCCACTATTGCTAGAGGCTTTAGTGAATCAAAATTATCCAATTGATAAATATGAGATTATTATTGCAGATGACAGATCTACTGATAATTCACAAGAAATTGTCAATTTTTTTCAATCAAAACATCCTAATATTAATTTAATTAATATTAAAGAGACTCCGGTAGGATGGAGCAATAAAAAATGGGCTTTAACAAAAGCAATTTCTAAATCTAATTCAGATATTATTATTCAAACAGACGCCGATTGTATCCCCAGTCTTAACTGGATTAAAACGATAGCATCATATTTTAATAATTCTAAAGTTGGCTTTGTTGCCGGAGCATCTCCGTTAACTCACTCTGATTTATTGTTAAATAATTTATTTCAAATGGAAAGTTTAATTCAAGAGGCTGTTAACGCTGGCGCAATAAAAAATAAAATAGTTTTATCATGCACAGGTAGAAATATAGCATTTAGAAAAAAACATTTTGATTTAGTTGATGGGTACATTGGTAACGAAAATATTTTATCTGGGGATGATGATTTATTATTACAAAAGTTTGCTAATCAAACTGATAGTCAAATTGAATACTCTATTGATTCAAATAGTTTAGTTGAATCGCCCGCCCCAAATAATTTTAAAAGCTTTTTAAAGCAGAGATTGCGTTTTGCATCAAAGGGCATTGACTATTATAGAATTGGAACAACATTAGAGCTAAGGGGTACTCTAATTTTATTATTATTAAGTAATGGTATTTTTATTTGGAGCGTTTTTAATTTATTTATACTAGGGAATTTATTTTATATTATTCCAATAGGATGTAAGGCATTATCTGATTTTTTTCTATCATCTATTTTTATTAATAAATTAAAAAGGGAGTGGTCGTTTATATCCTATTTGATTCTAACGATGTTACATCCTTTTTATATAGTAACCATTGGGCTTTTAGGGCCCCTCATCAAAGTGAATTGGAAGTAATAAAAAAGCCTCTCAAATGAGAGGCTTTTTTATAGTTATTTCTTTTAATAAAAAGTTAGCTTAGCCCTTTTTATACCAAACGTATACAAGCATAATTGCTAATAGACCTGCAAGCCCACCATCACCAACCTTGTCTAGCCAAGCTGCAAGATTTTCTAAAGGACTAAAGTCGCCTAGTGCACCCGGGTAAAGAATGCCTATTAAAAGACTCACAACCAATAAACCAGATAATACTCCAGTTATTGCTTCGAGCCAACTTTTTACAGTTTGTAAACCTTGTTTCATGAGATCTCCTATTATTTTATTAATAAGCAGTGTGCAGAGACTTTCATCTCTGCACACAGATTAAAGGTTTACTTATTTGCTAAAAGAAGCAAATACTACAAGTGCTAGTAATCCCGCTAAACCAGCGCCAGTGAACGATTTAACTAAACCGATGATTCCACCGATTGCATCTACTGACTCTGCTGGATAAAGTATACCAGCAAAAACGAAGAATACTATAACGCTTTTAAAGATAGTAACTAAACCAGTTACCCATCCGTTTACATTATTTAAAGCATCTTTCATTGTTTTTCTCCTTACTTATTATTTAATTAGTCTGATACGTATCAGAATTATTTCAAAAAAAATGAAAAGCAAAAATAAACTAATTTGCCCTATCGGGGCCTAACTTATGTATTTAAGTATATAAAAACCAAAAACTTTTTTTAAAGTATTACTTTAAGTAACTATATATAGTATCTTGCTTTAAGTGCCATACTATATATAGCACTCAGATTGAAATAAAAAAAACAGAGAAAAGTGAAAATTGCTCAAAATAATGTATAATAAATTCAGTTTTTTAGAATGATTAAAGTAAAGCTTTAACATATAATTAAAGTAAATTATAGGTATGAAAGGTTTATTAAAATGAAAAATTATATACTCAGAATAATTGGGTTGATTTTTTATGGGATTGGTATGTTGGGTTATTTTGTTCCAGGATTACCTGGGACTATATTTATAATTTTAGCAGCTTTTTGTTTTTTGCGTTCTTCTCCAAACTTATATAAAAAAGTTATTACTAATCCAAATTATGGACGAGTGGTAGAGGACTTTATTTTATATAGGCTGATTCCTAAGAAAGTAAAATTAATAATATTATTCTGTATTTGGTTTTTTAGTCTTTTTTCTGCTTTTTACTTTTTATCTAACTTATATTATAAAATAATAGTTTTAATTTTAGCTTGCATTGGATCGCTAGTTGTTATGCTGGCAAGAGATAAAAAAGAAAAGATAAGAGAGCCTAATTGAGTATTAATAAAAAATTATATCAAGATTTATACCAGTCTATTATTACTCCTCGATTAATAGAACAAAAAATGCTCAACTTGCTTAGGCAGGGGAAACTATCTAAATGGTTTTCAGGAATTGGACAAGAAGCGATTAGTGTTGGAGTGACAAAAGCTTTAAAGGCTAATGATACTATTTTTACTATGCATCGGAACCTAGGTGTTTTTACATCAAGAAATATTCCGTTAGAAAATTTATTTGGGCAAATTATTGGCAATGAATTAGGCTTTACTAAAGGTAGAGATAGGTCGTTCCATTTTGGAGCTCCCCATTATAATATTATAGGAATGATTTCTCATCTGGCTGCGATGCTTCCAGTTGCATGTGGAGTAGGATTAGGGTACAAATTAAAGAAGCAAAGTAGAGTAGCGTTAGCATTTATTGGAGATGGGGCAACTAGTGAAGGAGATTTTCATGAGGCTCTCAACTTAGCAGCAGTTTGGAAGCTACCAGTTATTTTTTTAATTGAGAATAATGGATATGGCCTCTCAACCCCTACAAATGAACAGTATGCATGCAAGCAATTATCAGATCGGGCGATAGGATATGGGATCGAGGGGATTACAATAGATGGTAATGATATTGAGTTAGTTTATAATACCATATCTAAGTATTCTGAAATCATAAGAAAGAATCCACAGCCAATATTAATTGAGGCAGAAACTTTTAGAATAAGAGGTCACGAAGAAGCCTCAGGCATCAAATATGTCCCCAAAGAATTAATTGAAAAATGGGAAAAGAAAGACACTATAAAACAATTTGAATCAAAAATTCTAAAAGAAAAAATATATACATCAAGCGAGATTGACAGTATTCAGATTAGTATTAATAATGAAATTGATCAGGCTATTGATGCTGCACTTAGTGCAAAATTTCCTAGAAGTTCAAAATCAGAAGAGTTGAAAGATATTTTCTCAGAGTACCAATTTACCAAAAATAAAATAAGCGATTCAATGCATGAGTTACGATATGTTGATGCCGTCCAGGAATCACTATTTCAATCAATGAAACAAGATAAAACAATTTTATTAATGGGGCAGGATATTGCGGAGTATGGAGGAGTCTTTAAAATCACAGAGGGGTTTTTAGAAAAATTTGGAAAAGATAGAATAAGGAATACCCCGATTATTGAATCTGGTATTATTGGGGCCTCATTGGGACTTTCTTTAGAAGGATTTAAGCCAGTTGTTGAAATGCAATTTGCTGACTTTATTAGCTGCGCGATTAACCAAGTTATTAATAATCTAGCAAAAACATATTATCGCTGGGGGCATCCTGTAAATGTAACAATAAGAATGCCAACTGGAGGTGGTGTTAATGCGGGACCATTTCACTCTCAAAATTTAGAGAGTCTATTTATGCATATTCCTGGATTAAAAATTGTCTATCCATCATCTCCATATGATGCAAAAGGGCTTTTGACATCTTCAATTAATGATTCTAATCCAATTTTATTTTTTGAACATAAGTTTTTATACAGAACCCAAAAGGAAGCAATTCCCAAAGATTTATATTCCATAGAGATAGGCAAGGGAAAAGTTATTAATAAAGGAAAAGATATCACAGTTATTACATATGGCTTAGGTGTTATTTGGATGAAAGAAATAATTGATACACTAGAACAAGATATTTCTATTGAATTAATTGATTTAAGGTCCTTAATGCCATGGGATAAAGATTTAGTTTATCAATCAATTAAGAAAACAAATAAAGCAGTTATCCTTCATGAAGCTAATCAAACTGGAGGAATTGGAGCTGAGATTTCTGCATCAATCAATCAAGATTTATTTGAGTATTTAGATGCCCCAGTTGAGAGGCTAGGTTCCATTGATATTCCTACTCCATTTAATAAGGAATTAGAGCAAGAAGTATTCTGGCCGAAATCCAATATATTAAATACTATCAAAAAAATATTGAGATATTAAATGCAATATAGGCTCTCAAAATCAAAATTTCTAGCAGCTTTTCAATGCAGAAAACGATTATGGTTAGAGATTCATGATAAAGATAAAGCCACTCCTATTAATAAAGTACAAGAAGCTATTTTTAATCAGGGTCATTTTGTTGGAGATTTAGCCATGAATCAATATCCAAATGGCGTTGAGATAACTTCTGATTATTTAGACATTCCTAAAGGTATTACTATTACTAAAGAAGTGATTAAAAAGAATCCGCCATCTATTTTTGAAGGTTTTTTCCAATATAACAATGTTTTAGTTAGGCCTGATATTATGGTCAATAATAATGATGGAAGTTGGGATTTTATTGAGGTAAAATCATCGACTAAGTTAAAAGAAGAGAATATTAGAGATGTAGCTATTCAAACATATGTATTGATAGGCAGTGGTATAAAAATTCGTAATTCCTACTTAATGCATATAAATAGAGAATGTCAATTTCCTGATTTGGATAATTTATTTGAGTTAGAAGATTTAACTGATGAGATTATTCCATTTATATCAGATATGGATAACAGTTTAATCAATTTACGTTTAATGCTAGACGAAAAAAAAGAGCCAGATATCCCAATTGGTACACATTGTACTAACCCATATAATTGTAGTTTTAAAGAATACTGCTGGAAAGATGTTCCAGAATATTCAGTTTTTAATATTCCAGGCATGTATTTAAGTAAAAAAGAAGAATTATATAAAAAAGATTTAATCGATATTCAAGATGTAGGTAAAAATTTTGATTTAAAAAATAGACAAAAAGATTTTTTTGATAGCTATATAAGTAAAAAACCAATTATTAATAAAAAAGCAATTGCTAAAGAGCTAGATGCCCTAGAATATCCATTGTATTTTATTGATTTTGAAACATTTAGTCCGGCTGTTCCTCAATTTAAAGGACTACATCCATATGAGCAATATCCTTTCCAGTATAGTTGCCATATTATGGATAAGAATAATAATCTTACTCATAAAGAATATCTGCATACAGATACACAAGATCCTCGCTTACCTTTAACTGAATCTCTTATTAAAACGCTAGAACAAAAAGGGACTATTATTGCTTTTAACGCTGCTTTTGAAAAAGGAGTAATAAATAAATTAGCTAATCAATTTCCGCAATATGAAAACCAATTACTGAGTATTAATAAACGATTTTGGGATCAACTAATTATCTTCAAAAAATATTATATGGACTATCGTTTTAAAGGATCAAATAGTCTTAAAGCAGTCCTACCTATTATAGTTTCAGGGATGGACTACTCTCATCTTGATGTTAGTGATGGAAATAAAGCTCAGGTTGCGTGGGCAGATATGATTACTTTATCTAATAGCGAACAAAAAGAAACCTTAATCACACAACTGTTGGAGTATTGCAAGCTAGACACGTTGGCAATGGTTGAGATACATAAAAAGTTAATTCAAATCAAATAAAAGGATTTATAATGCCAAACCTATCAAATCAATTATTAGAATTAATGAGAGAATCATCAAAGGAATTAATCAAAATTTATCATCATCAAAACTCTAGTAGAGTTCCATTAAAAATTCCTACAGATAAGAATCAGGACAAGCGAATTAGTGAACAAGAATTACGCTTTACTATGACATGTTTATTTAAAGAAGTTTGTTATACAGGGCTTACTTTTTCTGTTGAAACACCAACTAAAAAGCCAGGTCTATATGGGAAAAGAAAATCAGCGGCTTCTACGGATGTTACTATTTATTATAATGAGGATCAATTAAATGTTGAGTTAAAAGCCAACCAACCTACTCCACAAGCCGTTGATAAGGATATTAAAAAATTATGTAAAGAGAATATCAAAGGCGCTTGGTGTCATGTTTTTAGAAATGAAGATAGCGCAACTGTTAAAACATTATTTAATAAATTTATAGAATCAATTATTGAACACTTTGATTCACAGAACCCAAACGAAATATCTTTTCATATTTTAATACTAGGTAGTAAAACGTTATTATCAAAAAAAGGCAACCGAAGTGTGTGGCTAAAGTTTGCAGAAATTCATAGACAAGGAGATGATGATTTAAGTAGAGAATGGCTCAAACAAAATATTTTTTGTTTAGAATATAAGCAATGGAAAAAATTAAAAGGAGACACCAATTATCCTGATCTTGGAAGTGGTTGGCTGATTAGAAAATATTAAAAATCTAATCCAATTGATAGGTACCATCCATTATACTGGTTTTTCCCAGTCACTGGGAAATATTGCCAAGTATAATCTAGCTGCCAAGGCATTCCTAAGAATATAAATCTTGGACCTATACCATACGTCCAGGCCCAGCCTATAGAATTTTCATTTACCTCTGGATTATTCCAGTTATTAGAACTATTAAAATCAGGGAAATCATCATTCCACACAACTCCTAAATCAGTAAAAAATACCCCATTAATTTGACCTAGCCATTGTATAGCAGGAAAATAATATAGCAGCATAGGTAGCCTATACTCAAAATTCATTAGCATAACATGGCTACCTAATCTAGCTCCTAAATTCGTACCTCTAATAGGATATACATACTCAGAGAAATAGTGTTCATTACTATCATATATATACTGTGGACGATTTTGGCTGGATGCTATCCATGGAGCGCCGCCTAGTTTAAATTTGTATGGACTATCTCCCCAGTATTTTCCTGCAAATAAACGAAATCCAAAGCTGGATAAATCAAATCTTTTATAATCTCTAAAATCAACTGTTAAACAGTGAAAATCGTAATTGAAATTTGAATGTTTTGGAGCAAATCGATATTTTACATAAAATCTAGAACCATTAACGGGATGTAATCCTCCCCACTGACTATTATCCCAAACATATTGAGCACTCATTTGAAATATATTAGAGCTACCTTCATATATCTCCTGGAAATAGTTTTGCTCATCGAGTGAGGTTTCGGTTGTATGATTTAAATTTAAGGTTGCATCAAAGCGCTCAAATCTATTCAAGGGATATTTAGAAAGAATATTAATCCCCATATTTTCAATTCGATAATCAGCATATAGATTATAATTCTGATCAAATAGATATGCATAGTGGTACACTCTAAAGAACCAATCTAATCGATTCGGTAAGAAATGGTATTCAATCATATAGTCTGAATTTTTCAAATCTACTTCCATTTCTGTATTGATATAAATTCTATAATCTCCCATCATATCACTTAATAATATTTGGGCCATTCCTTGAGTATTATTATATGTCAAATCATAACCGAAAACAGCTTGCATAAAATCTAGTGTAAACCGAGGTTTATCATAATTATAAACGGTATTATCATATTGTATATCTTCTGGACGTTCGCTAATAACCGTGTTTACTTTCGTTGAATCCATATTGCTAAATACAAAATTTTCATATTCATTTTTATAAACATTACCCTTTATATTTTTATCTTTCCCATCCCTATCAATGATATTATGATTTAAATCTTTTTTTCTCCAATCTGCGAGCGGCACTTCAATATTTTTTGATAGAAGCCTTAAGGGATTTGTAATGCTATATATATTGAACCCTGATTTTTCTAATCCGCAAAATAAAATTTGGTTATTATTTTTATTAATTGAAAATTGAGTAATCCCTGTTGCAATATTTGTTATAGGTGAGGATAGATCCTTATTTTTAATATATAAGTTATTAATCCCCGATTCATCAGATATATAAATAATTCCTTGGCCATCATTTAATTCATAAGGTAGAGACTCGTTAAATTCAGTATCTGTAATTTGTGTGATTTTGCGACTTATTGAATTAATATTATAGATGTTTTGCTTACTAACTTTGAAGGAGCTAGGCAATGCATCTAGCATTAAATCACTATTTGTAAAATTGTAATTATTTCTATTAGAAATAAAGTATAAGGTCTTGCCATCAACTGACCACGAAGGATCCTGATCTGAGAACCAATCATTTGTTAGGTTTGTTAAATCTTCACTTTCATAGTTGTATATATATATATCAGACTGTTTTCCGTTATTGCCAATAAATGCAATCTCTGGGATTGTATTATCCGGATTCCAAACAGGTTGAAAAATTCCATCAAGATTTAATCGAATTTCATCTGTTTCATTTGTTGTTAGATCCATTATATATAGGGCATCTGATTTTCCAGATTTTGTTGAGAAAACAATTTTATCTCCATCGGGAGACCAAGAGACGCCAGGCTTTAAAATCTTCAGCTCTTCAAATTTAGATGCTTGTCCTCCATCTATAATTTTTCTTATAAACGATCCATCTGAAGTTGAAACAATATATATAGCCATATTGCCTGATTTATTTGAGTAAATTGTAAATTTTTCTCCTGTAGGAGATATAAATGGCGCAATATTATAGCTGTTTTTTAGATCAGCATGGTCTATTAGTGTTTCACTAATTTCACTTATATTGTCTCTTATTTTAATTTCAGGCCAATAGAGTTCTTTAATATTAGCGTGCCACAAATCCAGTAATTTTTCTAAATTAGCACCGAGTATATTTTCAAAGGATTTATCAAGATTTCCTGTTTTTTTTAATTCCCAAAATATTTCAGCAATTGCCTCGTCTCCCCACTTGCTTGTTATAAAACTCCAAACGGAGTGTCCTCCTCTATATGCCAAATATCCATTTAATTGATTGAAGTTAGGTAAATCCCCGCCATTAATAGCTATATCTCTAATCCACATTTCAGAGTTTGAATTCCATTTAGTTGATAAATACTCTGCAAGCCCCTCGTTCATCCATAAGGGAATTGGTCGAACATTGCTATACATCATATTGCGTACAGAACCACCATATAGCATATCATTGATAAATAAGTGGACCATCTCATGATGAAGAACATGCTCTAGCTCTGATAGAGAGCCATCAAAGGGAATGACAATTCTATTTTTGTATAACTCGGTGACACCTCCAATTCCTTCTTGCATATAGACATTAATAGCATTGGTCTGCTGAAAATCATTATGCGAGTTATGTAATATGATTGTATATCTATCTTTTAATTCCCAATTTAGATAATTTGATAGTTTTTGATAGGCTTTATCGGATTCAGAACTAATAAAATCCTTATTATAAATTCCATTTTCATAGAAATAAATATCAAAGTACTTTGATTGTATATACTGCCAATCAAATTTCTCATATTGTAGAATATTCTGTCCAAATTGTGCCAAAGACAGCTGAAACAGAAAAATATAAATATAATGTTTTTTAATTTTCATGACCTACTCTAAATATATATTAAATCATAATATTTTTGATGAATTGTTTTAAATTCTGGCATGAAGTTGCCGCTCTATTTCATTTCAGATTGCCATATGGGTATGAAAATTGACTCTAACGAATTGAGCCGAAGGGAAAAATTATTTAAGGTTTTCGCTCAAATTGAAAAGTCTGGAGGCACTTTAATAATTGGAGGTGATTTTTTTGATTTTTGGTTTGAGTTTAGTCGTGTTAATACCCCCCAAATCTATCAGGATGTATTTCAGGAATTAAGTAAATTAAAAAATAGTGGAGTTGAAATACATTACGTTGCAGGGAATCATGATTACTGGAATTTTGGACATTTTGAATCAAAATTTTTAACAAAATTTTATAAGAATGATTTAATAATTAATGATTTTGGATTAAATATTAGAGTTACCCATGGAGACGGGTTATTAAAAAGCGATAAAGGATACCGTGCTCTTAAGAAAGTAATTAGAAATAAAGTATTTATTTTCTTTTTTAAGCTTTTAGGAGAAAAAATAGGATATAAAATTGGAGAGAAAGTTTCTCATACTAGCCAAGGCTATAATCACTTTGATAATAATGTAGATGAAATTATGAGGGATATATCAGAATATGCTAGAAACGATTGGAAATCAGGAATGGATGTTGTTCTAGTAGGTCACTATCATCAAAAAGAAATTATAGAAGAAAACTCAAAATTATTAATATTTTTGGGAGACTGGCTAAAGCATTACTCTATCACAAAATTTGATGGCAAAAAATGGGCGCAATTCTCTTGGAATGAATTATAAATTTAACTAGTTTTAGTGCTGTACTATAAAATGAAAAGATTTTTATACATTATGAAAAATAATAAAATAATATTGACAAGTATCCTTTGCATAATTTTTATGTCTAGTTGTGCAGCTCCAGACTTCTATACAGTTGAAGACGTTGAAAAAGAGAAAGTAAAATTAGAGAAAGGCAAAACTCAATCAGCAGAAGTTCTATTAGAAGTTTATCAAGATATAAAGCAGCCTTATGATGTTCGCTTAGCTGCTCTGCAGAGCTTAGCTTCATCTGAGTTGCCATTTGTAAGAGAAGCAATTAATACGGCTGTTGCCAATGGCAGTCTTATTGAAATGGATATGATGAACCAATCGATTAACATTTTGATAGAGTATGGCGACTCTCAAGCAACTGCATCCTTAATTAGCAGCCTCAAGGTGACAGAGTCTAAGATTATGGATGCCAGAGAGAACATAGTAAATGCAATTGGAACTTTAGGGAGCAATGACCAAGTCTTAACTTTAGTTGAACTATATGAAATTAGTAGAACCAACCATAATAGAATGAATGAAATTTTGGCGCTTACTCTTGGATCTATAGGAGATGATAAAGTTATCCCTATACTAATGGAGATTGCAAATAATACGGATTTAAGCATGAGTGTAAGAAGTCAGGCTATTGATGTTCTCTCAAAGAAGAATTCATCTGACTTAGTTGACTATTTTATTAAAATATTAGATGATCCAGGCTCAAGTGATAGACTCAATAAGTATACTAATATGATTTTTGAAGAGTTTGAAGATCCAAGAATGATGATGTCGCTAATAGAATCTTATCAAGTTGGAAAATCTGAATATCATCGGCTATTGAATACTCTAATTGATGCAATGGGAAATTATAAATCTAATGAAATCAGAGATTCTCTATTAGAAATTGTAAAGGACTCATCGCACCCGCATCACATTAGGATTAAAGCGATTAATTCTTTAAAAGAATTAGCTGACCAAAGTATTGTCAATGAGATGCTTCTAATGCTAGAAGATAAAAACAATTATAAGTACTATAATGAGATTATCTCATTAATTAAAAGCGTTGGTGATGACAAAGTTGTAAAAGAAAATTTAAGAAAAGTAGCATTCCAAGCTATGCAGAATGATAAAGGAGATAAATAAATATGAAGTTACACACTAAATTTATTTTACTCCTTTCTATAATTTTGATAGGCTGTTCCCAGATTGAAGCCTTAAATCCAATGAGTAAAAAAGAATCATCTGAAACAGAGTCTTCTAATAATAGCGGGAATCAATCTCCATCTGTTATTCAATTTAGAGATGATAGTGATGTGAAGAATATTCGTAACTCTGAACCATTTTATCCAATGGATGAGACGGTTGATGATATACAAAATCAAATTAATGATTTGAAATCTCGTGTTATCGAATATGAATCAAAAATTAATAATGTTGCGTTAGATCCTAATCTACTGCAGATGATTAAAGCACCTACGCTAAGTCATGAAATTGAACTAGTTAATGGGAGTATTGTGCAAGGGTCTATATTGCAAGAAGATGTAGATAGAATTATCTTAAAAACCCAGATTGGTCAAATTAGAATTGAAAAATCAGATGTTATATCTATAAAAGAAATAGCTCCTAATTCACCAGATTTAATTTTTGATGGTGAGCCAGAGCAAAAGATTTATGATGACAAACGTATTTTTTCTGGATCGATTATTAATAATGGTATGAGACGGGCTGATTTTGCACGAGTGATATTTCATTTATGGGATGAAGATACAAATTTAATTTCATCTGATTCAGCATTTGTTGATGGTACTATAATACAATATAAATCAGGAATTGTCACTGATTGCACAATCGAATCTGGGAAAATTGCAAAATATGAGGTTTCCGTACCTGTCTCAGATACTACAAATGTAAGATATATCACTAAAGAGATACACTTTAGTATATACGATTAATATCCTCCAATGTCATATAGAGTTAAATTTTCTATAACCATAATTAGCTTAATTGTATTAGTTATACTAGGAATTTTTCTATTTAATACTCCCGCGGAATATGTCACGATTAAGGAATTTAATAATCAAAAAGAAGTATATAATGATGGGAAAAAAATAATAATAGGTGGGAAAGTAGCGTATGCTAATGACATTGGACTTTCTAATCTATATATAGATGATAAGAAAAGGTATGCGATATTTAATATCACTGATTCTACAGGGTTATACGTGAAGATTATTTACAATGAAGAGAAAAGTGAAAAAGTTGATTTCACCGTTGGAGATAATGTTATTGTAACTGGAGAGTATTATCAGTCTAGCAATACTCATGCAGTGAGTGATGAATATGCTATCGCTAAAAATTTAAATCACGTTATAGTATCAAGTAGCCTTCAGACTAAGTGTGATTCTAAATATAGTGAAGATAAACAGTAATATATTAATATGATTTCTATTTTTGGATCCTCTATCCTATTTTTAGCTTTTTTATTTTCATTAATTGGGATTGGAACTCTTGTTTTAGGTAGATTCAGTAATAACGATTCAAGATATATAAAATCAGGTTCTAATGCATTATTGGGATCTGCCATAATAGTAATAATTTCATTTATTACATTATTGAGTCAGTTTCTATCAGATACATTTCATTTAAAATTTGTTGCAGACACTAGCAGTATAGCTACGCCAACAATATATAAGATTGGAGCATTGTGGGCAGGCTCAACAGGTTCCCTGTTATTATGGTCTACTATTGTAGCCGCATATAAAATATATTTTATTCTATCATACAGGAAAAAATATCCAGAAATATTTACAACTACTTTGATAATAATAGGATTGATATCTACTTGCTTCTTAGGATTTATTTATTTCTTGCAAAATCCATTTGAGCCAATATTTAATATTATAGATGGCAGAGGAACGGGTCCTAATTTGCAACATATTCTGATGCTAATCCATCCACCATTGCTCTACTCAGGTTACATAGGTTTTTTAATTCCTTTCTCAATGACTCTAGCCGCATTAATTGAGAATCAGGATAAGATTGATTATGTTAGCACAAATAGAAAGCACGTTCTGTTTGCGTGGCTAGTACTAACGGTTGCGATTATACTAGGGGGCCGCTGGGCATATTTAGAACTTGGATGGGGAGGCTATTGGGCCTGGGATCCTGTTGAAAATGCATCATTAATGCCCTGGCTGGTAAGTACGGCGTACTTACACTCGATACTTGTTGAACAGCAAAGAGGAATGCTAAGGCTATGGAACGTAGTGCTAATATCTATGGTTTATTGCTTAACAATATTGGGGGTGTATTTAGTAAGAGGTGGATTGATAGCAGAATCAGTACACTCATTTGCAGAATCTCCAATTGGAGGCTGGTTCCTTGCGCTATTTTTTATTCTTTTAATTTTTAGTATTGTAACTATTATACTAAAATCAAAATCATTAAAACCAAGGGATAAAATAGAATCATTTACAAGTAGAGAGTCGGGTTTTTTATATAATAATGTGCTATTTGTAGGGATTACCTTTTTTATACTCTTTGCTATTTTTCAACCTATATTTTCAAGTATTTTAACAGATAAAACCGTTAAGCTTGTAGATCAGGCTGGATATAATCGAATTGCAGCTATTTTTGGTTTTCTATTACTTATGCTCATGGGCGTTGCTCCTTTTTTAGCTTGGAGAAAAACATCAAAAAAAGTCCTTAAGAAAATATTTATAATTCCGCTTCTTTTTAGTATTGCTGTGTTTGCTATTACGTTGCTAATATTTATTATTCTAAAGGGATTTTCGTGGATGAGCGTAACTGTTAGTATTTACTCCATGTTAATTGCTTTTGTAGCCTATGGAATATTTGATGAGTTTATTCGTGCAGCATATGCTAGATATAAAAATAAAAATGAAAATATATTCATCGCCTTTTTTCAGTTATTTAGAATTAATCAATCTAGATATGGAGGATATATTGTACATATAGGATTTTTAATTATGACGATTGGTTTTATAGGCAGAGGTTTTGAGACAAAAAATGATTACACCGTTAGTGTAGAAAATCCAGAAAAAATTGATGATTATACTATCTTAATTAGTGATTATTACATTGAAAAATCAAATAACATTAATATGGTAGGCTTAGCTAATCAATTAATTATTAGAAATGAAATTCCTGATATAATGCGTGACAGATTTATTCGTCAAGTCTCTAAATTAGTTAAGAAAAATGAATCAAGAAGCAATCATTTTGCAGAGATTGTTGAGCTGGATATAGAGAATAATAATAATCAGATTAAATTACCTGTAGAGAAGAGATTCTATTATTCTCCAGTTCAAGTGACTAAAGAAATTGCACTAGAGTCAAATATAGTTAAAGATTTATACATCATCCTTAATCGAGTTGATTATGATAAAAAAGAAGCCTATATAACAGTATGGATTAACTATCTAGTGAACTGGGTTTGGGTTGGAACATTAATTATTTTAATTGGAGGCTTAATTAGTTTAGCTCCATTTAGAAGAAAGAGAAGTAATGCTTAGATTTCTTATAATTTTTATTACCTTAATGACATTTGTTTGGGCAGTTGATAGACAGGTTGAATTAGAGAAAAGTGTGCTATGCCCATGCAAGAAGGGTGTTTTATATGACCATGATTCCCCTTCAGCTGAACAATTAAAAGTGCTGATATCAGAATTAGTAAAAACTCCATTTGATATGAAATCATTTACAGGTCTTATGCTAACTAAATTTGATAAAGAAAAGGGAGATTGCTTAACTAGCAGTATTCAAAAAAACCTTTCAGGAGATTCATTGACTAAGGACCAAATTCATACTATCATTTCAGATTGTTATGGAGAAGATTTAATTATGCCTTCTAATAAAGAAGGAAATTCTATAGTATTATATATTGTGATTCTTATAATTTTATTTTTTGGTTTTTTAGCTGTTTATATTTTTATACGTCAATCAAGGATTAATTAAATGATTTTAGCCATTCTATTTTTTTTAATTTTTTCTATCACTGCTCTTTTTATTATAATACCATTTTTTAAAAAGGATGAATAATAGTGCTAACTATTAATGATATAAGTAAAACATTTGATTTTAAAACTGTAATAAAAGGAGTTAATCTGTCATTATCAAAAAGTGAGATTATTCATCTTATTGGCGATAATGGATCAGGAAAAACAACATTATTAAAAATTATAGCAGGGATACTAAAGCCTGATTCTGGAGAAGCAAATATATTTGATAAAAATATATTAGGAAATGATAGTGATTTTAAAAAAGATATTATTTATTGGGGGCACCAGCCGATGCTATATCCGAGCATGACAACGATTGAAAATTTAGATTTTTTTTTAAAGCTACGATTACAAAGAATCCCTCAAAACATTGATTCTATTTTAGAAAAAGTTGGTTTGCAGGATTATAAAAACTCTCCATGCTATAAGTATAGCCGGGGTATGTTTCAAAGGTTCAATTTATTAAGATTAAT